>ENA-OQIF01000528-OQIF01000528.1-human-gut-metagenome-genome-assembly--contig:-NODE-528-length-13644-cov-4.784494_pt1 | contig 13644 bp, 15 predicted proteins | sample MGYA00242574_ERZ504738 | MGnify/ENA primary metagenome ERZ504738 (study PRJEB26092, sample SAMD00036437) | human gut metagenome | host: Homo sapiens | study: EMG produced TPA metagenomics assembly of...
TGCAATGCTCTGAAATCGGATTTTGTCTGCCCGAAAAGCCAGCAATTTGCCCCGTCTTTCCATCTCACACCATGCTTGTCCATCCCAATATGCAAACTCATATTCCCGATACTCCTCCAGCATCCGCAGATACAATTTTCCATTTTTATTCTGTATATTTAAAATACAAGGATTTTCAAACCGCTCATTCCACACTGAGACTTCATGCTCCCGATGCAGCTCCTTCTGAAAAATGGTAAACGGAATCGGATAATTTCCATCGGGATATCGTCTGCCGAGCCTCTCTCCGTCAAATTCCATTCCTTCTCGAAATCCATATTTTACCCGCTTTGCAATCTCTTCTTTTTTCAGAGCTTCCAACGTCTCCTCTTTGCAGTAGGACGCAATCGTCACAGCATCTTCCCTCGCCACCTCCTGCGAAACCCCGGTACTCAGCAGATGACCGATAACAAGTTCTACTTTCTGACTGTACGCTTCCGCCGCCATCTTTCCCTTTTTCGTAAGTATCGGTTTTCTCCGATTACTTTTATCAATTAAACCTTCCTTTTCCAAAACAGTCAGCACACGGCTGACTGCATACTTTTCCTCTCCAAGCGTCACCGCAAGGTTCGTCACGTTCCACTGTTCTTTTTGATTTTGAAAACAGATCAAAGTTTTTACTTTTAATATGTTCATGCAATTATTCCCCTACCAATGTTGTATCACGAACTGTCTCTATTTTCGTAAAGAAGTAGACATATTTAAAAATAATAAGGAACACAATAAATATTCTTCCATAAAGATTGCTCATCGCAATCATTGCTAAAATCAGCATTGCTGATGCCGGAAGCAGAATACAAAATTTTGTTTTCAAAGTCATGGCACGATTTTTTACAAAACTGTCTAAATGCTTCTGATACAGTTTTGTTCCGGTAAACCACTTGTGAAATCGTTCAGAACCTTTTGCCAGACAAAAAGATGCCAATAAAAGAAATGGGGTTGTCGGAAGTACCGGAAGTGCCACTCCGATCATTCCAATCCCCATTGCTAAAAAACCGATTACAAGCCAAAGAATTTTGATTGGATTCTTTCTCATGATAAATTCCTTTCTCTACACAGTTTCTATTTTCTACCAATAATTAGTTTTAACTAACCGTTTAGAGAATAACAAATTTTCACTTATTTGTCAATCCAATATTCCATCCTGTTTTTCTTCTGTCCATTCCAAAAATGTTCCCGAATTAGCATCTATTTCAAAATCATATTCCATTCCTTCATAGCTCAATTCTCCTTCATATTTATAAACGCCGTCATCATACTCCTGCTCAATTCGAATATTGCTGTCCGTCGCCCCTTGTACACGGTCAAGCACCAACTGCTTTGCCTGCTCTATGCTGATCTCTGTTGTCTTTTCTGAACCTGTCTGCGTATCATCCTGCACTGCAGCGGACTGTGTATTTTGAACATTGTTATTTTGTTCAATCTCTTTGTCCAGAATTTTTCCATTTGAGGCTGCAATCTCATAATTATACTGATAATCCGCCTCCACAAAACCGATTTCATATACAAGTCTTCCATCGTCCCTGTCTTTTAACACATGTACCCGTTCTACATCACTCTCCGAAATTCCCGCATCCTCATATGCAATTTTCTTGGCCTCACCTGCTCCGATATCTTTTTGATTCCATACTGCATATGCCGATATTCCTCCAATCAACAAAACTGCCGCCGTTCCTCCTGCAATCATTCCAATATATCTTTTCTTCATAATTTTTTATCTCCCTTCTGTTTGTTCTTTGATTTGATACGGTTAGTATACCCACAAAAGATTAAAGAAAGATTAAAATTTCTGCAATTCATTCAAAAATATTTATATTTTTCACCTTTCAGGGAACACATACGTAAATGTCGTTCCCTCTCCAGGCACACTTTCCACCTGTATGTTTCCGCCATGTACTTCCACGATCCACTTCACCATAGCAAGACCAAGTCCTGAATGGTTCCCGCCTGTGCGCGCTGCATCCACGCGGTAAAACCGCTCCCAAATGTGTGAGAGATGCTCCTTTGCAATCCCGATTCCATCATCTTTCACGGTTCCACACAAGCCTTCTGCACCTCGTGTCAGCGTCACTTCGATAGTCCCTCCCTCTTTTCCATATGCCGTCGCATTGGAGAGCAAATTGTCCATCATTCGGATATAAAGTGTCTCATCCAGCTTTGCATATAATTCCGGTTCGATCTTCGTCTGAATCGTGATATCACGTTCTGTTGCGAGTATCTGTTGTTCCTCTGCAATCATCTCCACAAGTTCGCTTACATTCACTTCTTCCAAATGAAGTTTTAGCCTTCCCTGATCTGCTCTTGAAAGCATCAGCAGATGTGAGATCAGCTCTGCGATTGTCCGCGCCTTTTTCTGTATGACCATAATCTGTTCCCGCTGTTTTTCGTTGAAGCTTTCTTCTTCCAGACACGACTCACACTGTGCCAAAATAACGCTGACAGGTGTTCGCAGCTCATGTGACACATCAGATGTAAATTGTTTTTCCCTTTGGAATACCTTCTCCAGTTCCTCCAACATCTCATCAAACGTCTGTGCCAAATATGCAATCTCATCCCGATTCTTTCTCCCATCTTCTTTATATAATCCAACTCGTCTTGACAAATCTGCATCGTGACGGATTTCCTGCACAGTCTCTGTGATCGTTTTCACCGGAAGCAACGTTCGTCTCGTCATCCGGTATACTAAAATTCCGACCAGCAGAGCCGTCAACGGAAGCAGAATCACCGCAACCCGAATTGTGATAGAAAGCTTTCCTCCGCATCGGTAACTGACGTAAGTCCACGAATATAGACAGTGTTTTCTTTCATTTGAAGCTTGAGATCATAGACATACCACTCGCGCTTCCCATCTTTGACTTTTTGCACCTCTCCATTTGAGAAATCAATCTGCTCCGTAAATCCTGACGGCCGCTTTCCATATAAAAATACGCATTTTCATCGTATAATGCCAAATACACATTATCCTCTATCTGATAAAAATCCGAATCCACTTCCAATTGTCCATCTTCCCACTCGACTTCATCCATACTCTCCTGAACCCGGTTTTTCAGTTTCATCTGTGTAGATGCCAACACCTCCCGGTTACTGATTGAAACAAAACCGCAAAGATGAATCCAATGACAAAACCATACAAGCGGTATACAAAAGTGTTAATTTTACTTTTAATGATAATTTTTTCATCCATTCACCCTCAGCACATATCCTGCTCCCCGCACGGTATGGATCAGTTTTGGTTCAAATCCTTCATCAATCTTCTTGCGCAGATACCGGATATATACATCCACCACGTTAGAGCTGCCCATATAATCATAATTCCAAAGATGTTGCTCCAATTTTTCTCTGGAAAGCACGATTCCTTCATTCTGTACCATATATCTAAGCAATGCAAATTCCTTACTGGAAAGTGCAATCTCTTTTCCGTTTCGCAGTACCTGATGCGTATCCACATGCACTTCCAGACCGCCGACTTCATAGCAGGTCTTCTGCACAGCAGCGGTTTTTCGCACAAGCACACGGACTCTTGCCAATAATTCTTCAAACGCAAATGGTTTCACAAGGTAATCATTCGCCCCTGCATCTAACCCTTTTACCCGATCTTCCACACTGTCTTTCGCCGTCAAAAGCAAAACCGGTGTATTTTCATTTTTGTTTCGCATCTTTCTTAGGACTGACAGTCCGTCTAACTTTGGCATCATAATATCCAAAATTACTGCATCATAAGGTGCTGCTGCAAGATAGTCAAGCGCCTCCTCTCCGTCCAAGCACGAATCTACACTGTAGTGCTCTTTTTTCAGACGTTCTGTGATAATTTGATTCAGATCTCTCTCATCTTCCGCGATTAAAATGCGCATAAAATCCACCTTCCCTTCTTCACATCTTACTCAGATATCCCAGAGTATACTCTCTCGATATGCATCGCAAGATATCCTACTTCCATCTTCTCCAGTCGAATCGCGCACTCTTTTTCAATATCCTGACAGACTAACCTGCCTAAGCGAAATGCTTCCGGATGGTTCTGTTGCATATAATCGTTCAGATCCAGTTTGATGCTTCTTCTTGATTGCCCGTATGATCATGTATTTTACATGATTCATCAGCCTGTTATAAGAAAGTGATCTCACGTCAATCTGCTTTCCGGTCTCCTGCTCCAATATTTTGACACATTCCCGAACTGCTCTTGCCATCTGCATTGCCATCGACACATTCTCATCTTCAATCGCCGAATGGATATGGAGCGCTACGTAACCGATCTCATGACTATCAATCTCCACAGAAAGCCGTTCCTTGAGAATCTCTTTTAACTTGGAGGCAACCTGATATTCGCTGCCAAACAGCGCTCGGATATCTTCTGTCAATGGATTGCTGATCTGCTCTCCATGTCTGATTCGCTCTACCGCAAAAGAAATATGGTCTGCCAGCGGGAACAAGATTCTTCTGTCGATACGTCCGAATTTTTCTTCTGCTTCTACAAGAATCGCATTGGCAATTTCCAAATACTCTGGAGCGATACTTTTTGCCAGCTCTTTCGCGCTGCCACGTTCTGTATCCTCTCTCAGAGAATACCTCGCACATCCGTCTGGCGCTTCGAACCTCTCACTGATTTTCTTTCCAAAGCCAATCCCTTTTCCCAACAGTACATATTCTATATTTTCTTCCATATTAATCGCTATCACACCGTTATTATTTAAGACTTTGCTCACTCTGTACATGATATTCCCCCAGATTTTTTCTTCTGATACTAGGGTAACAAAATCCACGAAAAAAGTAAAGCGGACCTTTCCGGTCCGCTTGAAACTTTTTATTTCCGTTACTGTTCACTATTTTTCGTAACAATCCACTGCAAACAATGGCTCTCCTGCTTTCACCTCACCCTCGGCAAGCAGTCTCACTTTCTGGTTTTCTTTCAGATCTGTGCAAAGAACCGGCGAGCAAAGAGACGGTGCATGCTCTGTCAGATATGAGACATCTATTTTCATCAACAGATCTCCTTTTTTCACACTCTGACCATTTTCAACAAACACTTCAAATCCCTGTCCATTCAGTGCAACCGTATCGATTCCGATATGCAAAAGCATCTCAAGACCTGAGTCCGTCTGGAATCCAAGCGCATGTTTTGTTTCAAATACAAATGCAACCACACCATCTTCCGGCGCCACGATTTCTGCCTCTGTCGGGGTCACACCTGCACCGTCTCCCATCATCTTTCCTGCAAATCCTTCGTCCGGTATCTCTGCTACTTCCACCGCTTTCCCGGTAATCGGACTTGATATGATGATTGTCTCTGTCACTTTTCCTTCGTCTTTGACTGTTTTCTCTGTCACAGCGTTCTCCTCGGAAGAAGATCTCTCAATCACCTCTTCTGTCTCTTCCAAGCTATCATCCGCTGTTTCCAGATAATCTTCCAGATTCGCCTTGATCACAGTCACCTGTGGTCCATAAATGATCTGCACTCCCTGACCTTTTTTTACGATTCCTCTGGAACCACTCTGTTTTAAAATATCCTCATTTACTTTTCCTGCATCTTCGACTGTAATACGAAGTCTTGTCGCACAGCAATCCACATCACTGATATTAGCCTTTCCACCAAGTCCCTTTGTGATAAGTGCACTCACCGGATCCATATGTGCCTCATTTGATGTCGTCTGATTCCCTTCTTTTCTTGCATTTACATCTGCTTTTGTGTACAGTTTTGTCTCTGCATCCTCATCTTCACGTCCCGGTGTCTTAAAGTTGAACTTCTTGATCATAAACGTGAAAATCGCATAGTATAAAATAAAGTAAATAATTCCAACCGGAATGACTCTCATCCAGCTTGTCTTTTCATTTCCCTGTAAAATTCCAAACAGGAAGAAATCAAGGAATCCTCCTGAAAATGTAAGTCCTACCGCAATATTCAGCATATGCGCCACCATATACGCAGAACCTGCCAGGATGACCTGAACAACGAACAACGCCGGCGCCACGAATAAGAATGAAAATTCCAACGGCTCTGTGATACCCGTCAGCATACATGCCAATGCTGCTGAGAGCAGTAATCCGCCTGCCGCTTTTCTTTTTCCGGTTTTGCACAGCGGTACATCGCAAGCGCAGCGCCCGGAAGTCCAAAGATCATAAATATAAATTCACCTGAGAAATATCTGGTTGCATCTGCACTGAAGTGTGCGATATTCGCCGAATCCGCCAATTGGGCAAAGAAGATATTCTGACCTCCCTGCACAACCTGTCCAGCCACTTCCATACTTCCGCCGACACCTGTCTGCCAAAACGGCATATAAAACACATGATGCAGTCCAAACGGAATCAAGGCACGCTTAATAATACCAAAAATCAAAGTTCCCGCATATCCGCTTCCTGTAACCAGCCCTCCAAGCGCATAGATGCCATTCTGAACCGGCGGCCACACAAAATACATACCAATTCCAACAAACATATATACAATTGTAGAGATAATCGGAACAAATCTGGAACCTCCAAAAAATGACAATGCATTCGGAAGTGCGATTTTGTGGAAACGGTTATGGAGCGCCGCAACACCAAGTCCGACAATGATACCCCCAAATACACCCATCTGAAGAGACTGTATTCCACATACAGATGCGATTGTTCCTTCCAGCACATCTTTGGCAATCTGCCCATCCGCTGTAATTTCCCCTGTTACTACCAGCATACCATTGATTGCCACATTCATAACAAAATATGCAATTAATGCAGATAATGCCGCAACCTCTTTTCTTTTTTGCCATTCCAATTGCAACACCAACCGCAAAAATCAATGGCAGATTATCAAACACCGTACTTCCGACCTTATTCATGATCGTAAGCAGTGCATGGAGCACTGTCCCGTCTCCTAATATTTTCTGAAGTCCGTATGTGGCAATTGTTGTCTCATTTGTAAACGAACTTCCGATTCCAAGCAGCAGACCCGCCACCGGAAGAATTGCAATCGGAAGCATAAAAGATCTTCCGATTCTCTGTAAAATACCAAAAATCTTGTCTTTCACCTTTCTTTTCCCCTTTCTTGTTGACTCGTTTGGCTCTTATGAAGATACTTTGGAGTTTTACATGTATTTATGCAACAAAAAAGCATTAACCTACAAAAACATCCAAAATAACGTTCATGTAAGGTTAATGCCTGCCGTACAGTTACACACCCAATATACCTACATTATAAGTTCTTCATCGGGAAATGTCAATTTATTTTTCTCACTGCTCCCACTCTGCCCTATAAAAGTTAGCTCGCTTTCTAAAAATTTAATATTTCAAATCCAACACAAAAGGTATATTTCGATTTATACTAGCATACAGGAGGGATTTTATTATGGAAAAGAAACACTTATTTTCACTCAGAAGCTTACCAATCGGAAAGATTTTACTTCTCTTTTTGCTAATTTATATTGCGCTGCTTGCCATTCCATATATTCAACACAAGAATGTCTCTGTATCTTATCAGAAAAAGTTCGCAAAACAGTCATTTTACAGTGATACTGCCGGTACGGAACGGGTTGCATATATCAATGACAACACAGATGCCTTATTGTACCGATTACATATGCTTGACGAGGCAAAAGACGAAATCATCCTCTCTACTTTTGATTTTAATGCGGACAAATCAGGGCAGGATATGATGGCATCTCTGCTGCACGCTGCTGACCGTGGCGTCTCGGTTCGCATTCTCGTTGACGGGATCAGCGGATTTTTAGATGTAAAACGAAATTCCTGGTTTCAGGCACTTGCCTCGCACGAAAACGTATCCATTCGCATTTACAATCCTATAAATCTTTTAAAACCTTGGAACTTACAGGCAAGGATGCATGACAAATACGTCATTGTCGACCAGAAAATGTATCTGCTCGGCGGAAGAAATACGACAAATTTATTTCTCGGCGACTACTCCAGGTCCAAAAATATTGATCGTGAATTATTTGTCTATGAGACGGCAGAAAACGACTCTTCCTCCATTCGCCAGCTCACTGACTATTTTGAATCTGTCTGGGCTCTTTCTGACAGCAAAGAATATACATGCAAAAAAATGACCAAAAAGATTCAAAGCTGTAAAGCAAAACTAGAAAATCGGTACACTTCTCTAAAAGAAAAATATCCGGACGCTTACAGTACATGGGACTATGAAGCACTCACACTGCAGACAAATAAAGTATCTTTGCTCTCCAATCCAATCAAGTCCGAGAACAAAGAGCCGTGGATGTGGTATTCTCTTCATCAGCTCATGATGCAAGGCGAACAGGCGCGTATCTACACTCCTTATATTATTTGCGGAAAAGAAATGTATCAGGATCTGACAGAACTTCACGAAAAGAACATTCCGGTGGAGATCATCACAAATGATGTGGCAAGCGGCGCAAATCCTTGGGGATGCACAGATTATCTGAACCAGAAAAAAACATCTGGAAAACCGGCGCCCGCGTCTATGAATTTATGGGAGCTCATTCCTGTCACACAAAAGCTGTTTTGATTGATGACCGCATGAGCATTGTCGGCTCTTATAATATGGATATGCGAAGCACCTATCAGGACACCGAACTGATGCTTGCAGTGGACTGCCCGGAGTTAAATTCCATCATCCAAACTAAAATGGAACGCGACAAAACATACAGCAAAACAATGGGAAATGACGGAGAATATGATTACGGTGAAAACTATCACTCCAAAGATTTGAGTTTTGGAAAAAAGATCTTCTATGCCATACTGCGTGTGATAACCATTCCACTTCGAAGATTCTTGTAACACACAATGGTTTGTTTTGTTAATGTTGTATAATTTTATTTGTTAAAACATAGACAAATGCCTCCTGTTTTTGTCTATATTACCGTTTTTTTACAAGTAGTCTCTATATACTTGACCATTTTTATCCAGTATTATATAGTAAATACAACCCGAACAGGATTGGGCGAAATGACTCAGGAGGTATGTATTTTATGCTGTTTACAAAAGAATGTGATTATGCGATCCGAATTATGAGAGCGCTCTCAGACGGAGAACTTGTCAGTGTCTCCAATATCTGTGCAGCAGAGCAGCTTCCTTCTGCAATGACATACAAAATTACCAGAAAACTGGAAAAACAGGGTCTTTTAAAAAGTTGCCGCGGCACAAATGGCGGATATTGTCTGAACCGGACATTATCTGAGATTTCTCTCTATGACATCTGTGCCGCCGTAGACCCTGACATTCTGCTTTTAGAGTGTATGAAAGACGGCTATCACTGTTCTATGAACAGTCAGCAAAAACCATGTCTGGTACATCGGGAATTCTGCCGCCTGCAATCCATGCTTTTGCAGGAGATGCGTCAGAAATCTTTATCTGAATTATTTTTCGGATAATTTTTATACTCGAAAAATGTGCCAGGCATATTTTTCAGGCCTAATCTTTACTATTTTAGTCAAGTTTAAAAGGAGGATTTTATCATGAATCAATGTTATGGATGTACAACTTGCAAAAGCGCCGATAAACCTTTAGAAGGATTTATCCGTTCGCTCCCAGTGGAAACTTCTCATCACCGTGTGGAGGGTCAGAGTACCAAATGTGGCTTTGGTCTTCAAGGTGTCTGTTGCCGTCTCTGCTCTAACGGGCCTTGCCGTATCACTCCGGAGGCTCCAAGAGGTATCTGCGGCGCCAACGCAGACACGATCGTCACCCGAAACTTTTTAAGAGCAGTCGCTTCCGGCAGCGGATGTTATATACATATTGTTGAAAATACCGCATTGAATTTGAAAAAAACAGCTCAGATCCGCGGTGAATTAAAAGGATTGAAATCTTTGGATCATCTTGCTGAATTATTCGGTATCACAGATGAGGATGTCTATGTGAAAGCTGAGAAAGTCGCCGACTCCGTTCTTGCTGATTTATATAAGCCTGAATATGTATCCGCTGAATTGATTGAAAAAATCGCATATGCTCCGCGCATCAAGCGCTGGAAAGAACTCGGTATCATGCCAGGCGGTGCAAAAGCAGAAGTTTTCAAAGGTGTGGTTAAATGTTCCACAAACTTAAACTCTGACCCTGTCGATATGCTCACTGACTGTCTAAAACTTGGAATTTCAACAGGCGTATACGGACTGACACTGACCAACCTTCTCAATGACGTACTTCTTGGTCAGCCAGAACTTCGTCTTGCTCCGGTCGGACTTCGTGTCATTGATCCGGATTACATCAATATCATGATCACCGGACATCAGCATACGATTTTTGTCGATCTGCAGGAAAAACTCATCTCCGAAGAGGCAAAAAGAAAGCTTTGGCAGCCGGCGCAAAAGGGTTCAAGTTGGTTGGATGTACCTGTGTGGGACAGGATCTACAACTCCGTGGCGCTCATTATACAGAAGTATTCGACGGACATGCCGGTAATAACTACACAAGCGAAGCAATTCTCGCAACCGGAGCAATTGATGCAGTTTTGTCCGAATTCAACTGTACACTTCCGGGTATCGAGCCAATCTGTGACGAGCTGAAGATCAAACAGATTTGTCTGGATGATGTAGCGAAAAAAGCAAATGCAGAACTGATGCCATTTGAATTTGAACACCGCGCAGAACAAAGTGATCTCATCATCGATAAAATTGTGGAAGCTTACAAAGAAAGACGAGGATGCGTTCCGCTCAATCTGATGGAAGAGCATGGAAATGACCATACGTTAACCGGTGTAAGCGAAGGCTCCTTAAAATCCTTCCTCGGTGGGAAATGGACTCCTCTCATTGAACTGCTCGCAGCAGGTGAGATCAAGGGAATTGCCGGTGTCGTAGGCTGCTCAAACTTAACAGCCGGCGGACACGATGTCTTAAGCGTGGAACTTACAAAAGAATTGATTTCGCGCGATATTCTTGTTCTGACAGCCGGATGTTCTTCAGGAGGAATCGAAAACTGTGGCCTGATGACACCGGAGGCTGCCGAATTAGCCGGACCTCGCCTGCGTGCAGTCTGTCAGAAACTGAATATTCCGCCTGTTTTGAATTTTGGTCCTTGCCTTGCAATCGGACGTCTTGAAATTGTTGCGACAGAGATTGCCGCAGAACTTGGTGTTGACCTTCCTCAGCTCCCGCTCGTTCTGTCTGCCGCTCAATGGCTGGAAGAGCAGGCACTGGCTGACGGATGTTTCGGATTGGCTCTCGGTCTTCCGCTTCACCTTGGACTTCCTCCATTTGTAACCGGAAGCAAGACTGCCGTGAAGGTTCTGACAGAGGATATGAAAGAACTGACCGGCGGACAGGTGATTATCAACGATGACGCAAAAGCCTCTGCCGATATTTTGGAACAGATCATTTTAGAAAAACGTCAGGGCTTACAGATATAGGAGGTGCTGCTATGAGAAGAATTATGATCAATGCCTCTCTCTGTGACGGCTGTAAAAACTGCACCGTCGCCTGTATGCAGGCACACAGGGATACCCCTGGAACCGTCTATGACTTAGACCTTACGGATATTCACAATGAATCTCGCAATCACATTGAAAAAATGCCGGACGGCAGTTACCGCCCGATTTTCTGCAGACACTGTGATCTACCGGAGTGTGTCATGTCCTGCATGAGCGGCGCCCTCTCCAAAGATCCGAAAACGGGAATTGTCTCTTACGACGAAAAAAAATGCGGCTCTTGCTTTATGTGTGTCATGAACTGTCCTTACGGCGTTTTAAAAGCAGACACCGCAACCCATACAAAAGTCGTCAAATGTGATTTTTGTATGAAGGACGATGCAAAGCCAAACTGCGTGAAATCCTGTCCAAAGAAAGCAATCTATGTTGAGGAGGTGTCTTTATGATTCATGTAATTATCGGAGTCGGCGCTGCCGGTATCACCGCCGCAAAAACAATCCGTGAAAATGACCCGGATGCTGCTATCACAATGATTTCAACGGATGAGCATGTACATTCCCGCTGTATGCTCCACCGCTATCTGAGTCATGAGCGTAATGAGGATACGTTGTCCTTTGTAGAGCCGGACTTTTTTGAGACTTATCGGATTCAATGGAGAAACGGTGTCTCTGTCCGCACCATCGACACCGCAGAACAGGTCGTTGTTCTCAATGATAACACCTGCTGTTCCTATGACCGTCTGCTGATTGCAACCGGAGCAAACAGCTTTATTCCTCCGGTCGGACAGTTTCGGGAAGCTAATAATGTCTTTGGCCTTCGTCACCTGTCTGATGCGCAGGCAATCCGGTCTCTTGCTGATCAGGCGAACCGTATCCTTGTAGTTGGTTCCGGATTGGTCGGCATGGACGCTGCATACGCATTTTTAGAGCGGGGGAAAGATGTAACCGTTGTAGAGATGGCAGACCGCATTCTTCCGATCCAGCTGAATGAGACCGCCGGCAATGCGTACAGAACTTTATTCGAATCACATGGCTGCAAATTTCTTCTCGGCAAAAAAGCATCAGAGACACATATGAACGAAGCCGGCGCAATTGATTTTGTTCTCCTTGATGATGGAACGAAAATTGACTGCGACCTGGTGATCGTTGCAGCCGGTGTCCGCCCTGCCGTGGAATGTGCCCTTGATACTCCAATTCATGTAGACCGCTTTATTCAGGTTTCTGATACCATGGAAACAAACTGCCCGAATATTTATGCGGCAGGAGATGTAACCGGTCTTTCCGGAATCTGGCCAAATGCAATGAAGCAGGGACAGATTGCTGCGCTCAATATGTGCGGAATACAGGCGGAATACACAGACCGCTACGCCATGAAAAACACAATGAACTTCTACGGGCTCGTCACACTCTCCCTCGGTCGCGGTGTTGCCGAGGAAGGCGATATCGTGCTTGAGGAGGAAGATGCTCACAATTACAGACGTGCCATCATCAGAGATGGAAAGCTTGACAGCATCTTACTACAGGGAAAAATTGACTATTCCGGTATTTATCAGTATTTAATCAAAAATCAGATTGATTTATCCGGAAAAGAACAAGATATTTTCCATCTTTCCTTTGCCGATTTTTATGGAGTCAAAGAAAATGGAGCGTATTGCTATCAGATATAACGTATAATGAAAGCGGCTGTGAGTTTGCCTCATAGCCGCTTTACATATTATGATTCTATTTTTCGTCTTTTTCTCATCACATACAACAATACTGCTACTCCCACAATTCCTGCGACTGGAACAGCAATGGCCGTAGTGTCTCCCGTTTTTACACTCTCCTTTTTGTGAGATGTATCAGAAGTTCCCTGTTGTTCGGAATCTCCCGAAGTGCCCGGATTCGGATCCTTTTTATCTTCTTCTCCGCTCTCTTTATCCTTGTATGTAAATTCAAATTTGTTCAGCTTTTCTAAGATTTCAGATACCTCATTCGGTGTTGCATTTGGATTGTCCAATACATTTTTCGCCTGTTCTCTAAGTCCTGTAAACTCTTTCCATGACTCATCCGTCGCCTGACCTTGTGTCATATCTTTAATCTTATCATACTTTTCTTGAAGTGCAGTCTTATCCGCACGCAGTCCGCTGATTCGCTGTTTCAAAAATGGCCGTCTTTTTCATTTACCTCATCCTGTGTATATGTGCCATTTAACAATACCTCTGCTTCTCTGATACCCTGCTGCAGTGCCTCAAAAACTTCTTTTGTGTATCCCTCCGAAGAAATTAGTCTTTCGCTGTCTTAATG
>ENA-OQIF01000530-OQIF01000530.1-human-gut-metagenome-genome-assembly--contig:-NODE-530-length-13601-cov-3.357281_pt1 | contig 13601 bp, 19 predicted proteins | sample MGYA00242574_ERZ504738 | MGnify/ENA primary metagenome ERZ504738 (study PRJEB26092, sample SAMD00036437) | human gut metagenome | host: Homo sapiens | study: EMG produced TPA metagenomics assembly of...
TCCCCGTTCTCATCAAACACAATAACCGGCGCTTCACCTTCATCAAAGCTTTTCCGCCTCTTACTGCTTCAACGAGTACCATATTAGCTTCCCGGTCCTTATAGGGATGTACAAATTTCATCCGTTTGGGCTCCAGACCATACTGCTTCATGGTCTGTAATATTTCGATCAGTCTTCTCGGCCTGTGGACCATGTAAAATCGTCCCCCTGGTTTTAGCACCCTTGTGCCTTCCCTTACCACATCATCTAAGGTACAAAGCACCTCATGACGGGCAATAGCCTTGGCATCCCCCGGATTTTTGATCCCGTGGGCATCATTCATATAAGGCGGATTGCTGATGACTACATCAAAAGAAGCCAGTGCAAACCTGCTTCCGGCCTCCTTGATATCTCCTGTTACGATCTCCACCTTTTCTTCCAGGTGATTGATTTCACACTTCTCCTGGCCATATCCGCAGACTCTTCCTGGATCTCAAGGCCGGTAAAGTGCCTTCCTTCTGTTTTTGCTTCTAAAAGAATGGGGATAATACCGGTTCCTGTTCCCAGATCCAGCGCCTTTTCTCCCGGCTTTACCACTGCAAAACCGGACAGCAGCACCGCATCCATCCCAAAACAGAAGGTGCCTTTTCTCTGGATGATGCCGTAATGATTTCTCTGAAGATCATCGATCCGCTCATCATCCCTTAAAAGGATATTTCCTTCCTGTCTCCAGCTGTGTTCCATTTCACTATTTATCATTCAACCTTGACTTTCCTTCCCTCTTTTCCAGTGCTTCCAGTTTCTTTAACTCTGCTTCGTCCTGCTTTTCGCCGCCTTTGCCCTTCTTTCTTCTGGGCTTAAACTTTAACTGGTCTACCTTGTATTCACGGATCTCTTTTCGTCTTTATCTACTACTACGATCACCTTTACAGTCTGGCGCAGCACATTTACACTAGTGTACTTCTCCCCTCAGGCCGTCTGCAGTGGTAACTGTATCACCAATTCCCGGCAGTTTGCTGTTTAATACCTCGTAGGTCTCTTCCTCATTTTCAGGCAAGCACATCAGTCTTCCGCACACGCCGGAAATCTTAGTTGGATTTAAAGGACAGGTTCTGCTCCTTTGCCATTTTAATAGAAACCGGGATGAACTCAGACAGATAAGAATGGCAGCACAGCGGTCTTCCGCAGATGCCGATACCACCCAAGATCTTGGTCTCATCTCTCACACCTACCTGCCGCAGCTCAATACGGGTCTTAAATACACTTGCAAGGTCCTTTACCAGCTCTCTGAAGTCAATTCTTCCGTCTGCTGTAAAGTAAAACAGCACCTTATTATTGTCAAAAGTATATTCCGCATCGATCAGTCTTCATTTCCAGGTTGTGCTTTTTGATCTTTTCCTGGCAGATCTTAAATGCTTCTTTTTCTTTCTCTTTTTCTTTCTCTTTATTAGGTACCCGACCGTATTCGTTCGTATTCGTTTTATTACAACCGTATTCGTTTGTATGTTTTTTCTCCCATCTTTTCTTGATATTTTCACGATTTTTCTCACATTTCTGTTTATACCATTCCGCATTACGGTCTATTGTCAAACTTAACACATCGAAAGCCATTGCTAGGGCTGGGCTATCTTCGAAATTGGGTTTAATACGTTCAGTCGCATAAGGAAAGAGAGACTTAAATAGTTTTCCCGCTTCATCATCAGACAATCTTCCGACTATAATCTCGTTGTCATAATAAATAATAAAGCCTTTATTTTGTTCTGCCATCTAATCACCTATTACCCTAATTTTTACCGTCAAATACATGCCCACCATAAAATCCAAGGCTGTCAGCTACTTTACGAGGATTATATTCCGGTACGTGCTTTCTTGCGTTTTTATCTTGTAACATTTTTCTATATCTCCAGTAATCGGTGAACACAAGATAATTGATTCTTTTCAGCGCTCCATCTCCCAACACAGCAAAATCTCCGTACCGGTCCTTGTGATTCTCTTCAATCTCTTTGATTACAGTTCTAGCCGTTCTGTCTGAAATCTTATACTGGCTGCACAATTCTTTCACTGTTGTTACTGGGCTGCCATGTAATACCTGTAATGTTGTAATCGTCATAGCGATAACTCCTTTCTCATTTTCCTGATCTGATTGTCAATGTTCTGCATCTCTGTAGCATATTCAGCTTTTCAACTGCTGCCGCTTTGCAGAATTAACTCTGATTTTCGCCTTACTAAAGCTGTGTAGTTTCTAATCTGATTCACTGTCATGCTTTATTCTCCTTTCTTACTAAAAATCAATTTCATCCCCTTACCCTAACATTTCCTCACTGAATGGATAAAATTTGAAAATCAGTCAGTTTCATTACGATTGTAATTTATATTTAAAACATTTCCCCGCATCTTATCCGCTCTCTTTGCTCGTTGTTCTTCTGTGAGGTTCATCCCGGGATTAATCCTAATCCAACCAACAGGAATTCTTCGCCTACAATTACTAACCGCCCTCATTTTCTGCAATAATTTGCATTCTTCCGGTGGCTCTTTGCTAATTCATAACTCTTGTAATAATCCTCCCCTGTGTAATGCCTACAGTTGCCGTTTTTTCCATCTCTAATCCATTCAATTGTATTTTCATTTCCATAATGGTCAGGTAAAGCGATTTCATTTGTATCACACTTTACAATCTGCGCCAGTCTCTCTAAGGTGGATACTTCCAAATATTCATTTTTAAATATCCAACCTAAAGTTTGAACTGTGATTCCTGTCATTCTCTCAATATCTTCTTTCTCAATATTCTGCTGCTTCATCATCTCTTGATATTTATTTACGTTTAATCTCATGATCTCCATCTCCTTTCAATCACTTCACACGCTGCCCGGCGTATTTTATTCTGTTTCAATAATTTCAGTTACATCAACATCAAGAGCCTTTGCAATCTTCCCGACTGTTTCCGGTCTTGCTTCTCCGCCACCGATAATACGGCACAACGTTCCTTTCGGGATTCCAGCCATTTCAAGTTCTTTCTGTCCCATGCACGCTCTCGCTCTTGCAAGTTCATATTTTTTCTGTCAAGCTTCATCTTTTATCACCTCTCTTACACTCTTATGATTGTTACACCATTATAATATTACACTCATTTGATTGTGTCAATGCTTTTTTACATCTTTTTGATTGTTTTTGATTCTATTATATGATATTGTATATATGAAATATCCAATGTAGAGACGCCTAGAAAAAGGAGGTGTAATAATGCCAATAGTAGGAGAAAATATAAAGAGAATACGAAATGAAAGAGGGTTTACGCAAAAAGAGCTTTCCAAGAAAATCGGAACTACCCAACAGAATCTCGCTCAATACGAAAACGGGAAGAGAAATCCCAAAATAGAAACAATATATAAAATAGCCGACGCTCTTGAAGTTGATATAAGTGAATTACTAGAATATAAAACCATCATACGCAACAATCAGGTATTTTCAGGATCGCCACACAGCGTAGAAGTATTTAATAAAATAGCTGATATTGCCGATGGAAAGTCTGATTTATTAAAGCAAACAATTGAACTAAACATAAACTTATTAAATCCAAAAGGTCAAGCAATGGCTGCAAGATACGTAGAAGATTTGACCAAAATCCCGGAATACTGCAAAGAACAAAGCGACATTCCTACAGAATAACGACTTTGCGCCGGCGCAATTGCACCAGTGCAAACCGTTACAATTTATAACGGTTTCATTTACAAATCTTAAACAGAATGCATGTTAGATTATCTTCAACCATTTCACACGCTGGCAGGCACGAAATGAAAGGAGATACTTATGTGGATAGAGAAAACACCATCAGGGAAATTTAAGTATGTAGAACAATACACTGACTACATGACAGGAAAAAAGAAACGAGTTTCTATTACACTAGAAAAAGATACTGCATCAGCCAAAAGAACGGCACTAGAGACGCTTACACGGATGATAGAGAATAGACAAAGCGTCCCTACAGAAAGCAAAGAGATTACCTTAGAGGAGCTTGTAGAAAAATATAGAGAGTATCAAATACACACCGTAAAGTTATCTACTTACAAACGCAATTTTTACGCTATGGATACAATCAAGAACATCTTAGGACATGATATTATTGTGAATCGACTGACAGCTAACTACATCAAAGAACAGTTTCATTTCTTCCGGAAGAGCTAACGGCATGTTAAACGAATTTCGTGTAAGATTTGTTCGCACTGCTGCATTGGGGATATGAAAATGATTATGTGAAAGACGTTTCTTACTTGCATAAAATAAAACCATTTAAAGATGTCAGCCACAAAGTAAAATACAAGATAAATATCTTGAGCCGGAAGATGTTAGAAAGCTCTTAAAATCTATGCAGATAGAAAAGTGGAAACTTCTCACAAATTTTCTTTTGCTTTCCGGGCTTAGAATCGGAGAAGCTGTTGCTCTTGAGAAAGAAGACATTGATTTTGAAGAACACGTAATAAGAGTGAGTAAAAATTACGACCCAAATAACGGAGTTGTGACTACTCCAAAAACACTCACGTCTTTTCGCGAGGTCTATATGCAACCGGATCTTGAAAAAATTGCCCGGTCATTACTCCTATATACCAAAATTGAGGGTATGGAGTCCGGGCATCGTTCAAATCTACTTATTGCCAGTCCAAAAGGCAAATATATGAACTATTACACTTATAACAAATACTTAAAAGAAAACGCACTGAAAGCCATCGGACGTTCCATCACAGCACACACACTCAGGCATACACACGCCTCTCTGCTGTTGGCCAAAGGGATTGACGTGGATACTATTTCTAGGCGCCTTGGACATGAAGACAGTCGAATTACAAAAGAAATCTATTTACATGTTACCAAGGACCTTAAAGAACTGGATAACAAGCGAATCGGCAAAATAAAAATAATATAGTGCAATATACCAAGGGGACAAAAATGGGAAAGCATGTCCCCTCTTATTACTGCAAACAACTATTAAGCATTTCGAAAAACACTGTTTTTTTCATGTTTTCCGCCTTATAACAGAATATACGTTCTGTGTAAAAGTCCCGCCAGCAGCTTTTTTAGAACTATTCAAATATTTTCAAATTACCCCAAAAATAGTGCCACACCCGCAAAGTGTAGCGCTATTTTGTATTACATATTTCGCCGGGTGGCTAGGTACCAGCTAGCTATCGGCTCCCTTGTTGCGTATGTTATAATCAAAATCATGAAATATGTCAATTACTTGTATTCTTCTATATCTGCACAATCCCTGCCATTTTCGCTTTAATTCGCTGCAGTGCATTATCAATGGATTTCGGACTTTTATCCAAAAGCTTTGAAATGGTCTGATAATCGATTCCCAACAAATGCAAATGCAGTACCCGATTTTCCAGATCGCTCAACCTTTGTTTTAACTCCTGCTCAATCATCTGCAGATATTCTTTATTCAGGAATAACTCCTCTGGATTATTGTCTTTCATTGTCTGAATCGTCTCGATCAGAGGCTGCTGTTTTTCTTCCTGTGTATCCTCTCCCTGCTCATACAGGGAAATGTAAGAGTTCAACGGCATATGTTTCTGCCTCTGAGACGCTTTGATTGCACTGTACATCTGTCTTGATATACAAAGATCCGCAAAACTTGCAAAGGACGTTCCCTGCTCACTGTCATAATCACGCACCGCTTTGAAAAGTCCGATCATCCCCTCCTGAATCAAGTCATCGTTTTCCCCACCGAGAAGATACATCTCTTTCGCCTTTTTCTTCACAAGAAATTTATACTTATCCATGACATAATCGGTAATTTCCTGTTCCCCTGCCCGCAGATTGCAGATTAGCTGCTCATCTGTCATTTTTCCATAATCAGACATTCTTTTTCTCCTAAAACTACTGCAAACGCTGTCTTACAATCTCATATGCTAATACACCTGCCGCCACAGATGCATTCAAAGAATCAATGTCACCTTTCATCGGAATAGATGCGATGAAATCACATTTTTCTTTCACAAGCCGGCTTACTCCATCTCCTTCATTTCCAATAACCATCCCGATTGGACCTGTCAGATTCAGTCGGTACATGGATTCGCCGCCCATATCTGCACAGACAAACCATAACCCTTTTTCTTTCAGCTCTTCCATTGTTTTTGCGAGATTTGTCACCTTTGCGACCGGAGTATAATTAAGCGCTCCCGCAGATGTCTTTGCAACAGTAGCTGTAAGCCCGACCGCACGTCTCTTTGGAATGATCACGCCATGTGCCCCTGCAAGGTTTGCAGTACGGATGATCGCACCAAGATTATGTGGATCTTCAATGTTATCAAGCAAAATCAAAAACGGATCTTCACCCTTCTTCTTTGCCAGTTCCAACATATCTTCCACTTCTGAATACTCATAGGCCGCTGCGTATGCAATCACACCTTGATGTTTCTTTGTCTCAGAAATCTGATCCAATCGTTCTCTTGTCACAAAATTAATGATAGTATCATGTTTTTTCGCCTCTCTGATAATTGTGCGGACCGGACCATCCTGACAGCCGTCAAGCACAAACAGCTTATCCACAGGTTTACCGGAGCGAAATGCCTCAATCACTGCATTGCGTCCCTCAACCATCAAATTTTCTACCTTTATCTCTTCGCTCATATAAGCCTCCTACACTTCTTTTTCTTTCAAACTGTCCAGACCGATTTTCACCAAATCCAACATTCGTTTCCATTCTTTTTTCAAATACAGATATCCGAGCAACGCCTCGAATCCGGTTGCTCTTCTATAATCGGTAATCGATTGATTTTTTGCCGGAGATACCGATTTTGCGTTTCTTCCACGCTTGTAAACAGCATGTTCTTCTTCTGTCAGCTCTTCCTGCATCGCGCGCATCATGAGAGACTGGGTGGACGCCTGAACATACATGCTGGTCTCCTTGTGCAGCTTATTCACCTGGCGGTTGCCTTGATTGATCACAAGGCTTTTGATAATCAAATCGTATATACTATCTCCTATATATGCCAATGTAAGAGGTGAATAACTGTTAACATCCACCTCTTTCATTTGAAAAACTTCTTGCATATAGGAATCAAATTCAAACCCTATGCTCTTTTCCATTTTACTCCTTCACGTGTATCCTCTAAAATAATTCCTTTTTCCAACAACTCGTTACGAATCTCATCTGCACGTTTAAAATTCTTTTCTTTTCTCGCCGCCTGGCGCTCCTCGATCAGCTTTTCAATATCTTCCGCAAGCAGCTCCTCTTCTTTTTCTACGATCAATCCAAGTACATCTGCCAGCTTCACAATCAGATCATGAAGTCCTTTCAAATACTCTTTTGAACTTTCTGCTGTCGCAGTCGTATTTGCAAATTTTACAAGTTCAAAAATAGAAGCAATTGCATCGGCAGTATTAAAATCATCTTCCATCGCCGTCTCAAAGCCTTCCACGAATTCTTTCGTCTTTTCGAAGGTTTCCTTCTCCACATCTGTCATCGCCTCAGCCGAAGTTGCATTTTCCAAATGTTTCAGATTGTCCACAGCGGTCACGATACGTGTGAGACCATTTTTTGATGCTTCCATTAAATCAGCACTAAAGTTCAACGGGCTTCTGTAATGTGCGCTCAGCATAAAGAAACGAAGCACCTGAAGGTCATACTGTTCGCTGATCTCTCTCACTGTTCTGAAGTTACCAAGCGATTTTGACATCTTACGGTTATCAATATTTAAAAATGCATTGTGCATCCAATACCTTGCAAACTCTTTTCCATTTGCCGCCTCACTTTGTGCAATCTCGTTTTCATGGTGCGGGAATACAAGGTCCTCCCCTCCCGCATGGATGTCAATCTGATCTCCGAGATATTTTTTCGACATCACAGAACACTCAATATGCCATCCAGGACGTCCGTCGCACCAAGGCGACTCCCACGCCGGCTCTCCTTCTTTTTCGGTTTCCAAAGAACAAAATCCAATGGGTCTTCTTTTTCAGCTTCCCCTGACACTAACAGAGAGCGTCCTCCTGACTGCAGATCATCCAAATTCTTATGAGAAAGCTTTCCATACTCATCAAACTTTCTTGTGCGGAAATACACCGTACCATTCTTTTCGTAAGCATACCCCTTATCGATCAATTCCTGAATCATCTCGATCATGCCACAGATTTCTTCTGTTGCAAGCGGATGCTTTGTGGCAGGCTTCACGTTCATCCCAGCCATATCTTTTTTGCATTCTGCAATGTATCTCTGCGAAATCTCATTTGCAGATACACCTTCCTCAATCGCTTTTTTGATAATCTTATCATCGACGTCTGTAAAGTTTGATACAAAGTTCACATCATAGCCTTTGTACTCAAAATAACGTCTCACTGTATCAAATACAATCATCGGTCTTGCATTTCCGATATGGATAAAATTGTATACCGTCGGACCGCAGACATACATCTTAACTTTTCCTTCTTCCAACGGAATAAATTCTTCTTTTCTTCTTGATAATGTGTTATATAATTTCATAATGTCCTCCTTCTTGTGCATCATCTGCGTCCTTCTTAGTGACACATTTGAACTGACTTTCTAATTCTTTTAATTGTTTTTTCAATTTCAGATTATCCTGATGAAGTTCTCTTAGATCATTCAGTACCGGATCCGGTAAATGTACCTGATCCATATCTGTTCTCGGAATTTTTTTATCACCCATCCTCACGATTCTTCCCGGTACACCGACCACCGTACAATTCGGCGGGACTTCTTCCAGAACAACTGAGCCTGCTCCTATCTTTGAGTTCTCTCCTATCGTGAAAGAGCCAAGAATCTTCGCTCCGGCGCTCACCATAACATTATCTTCCAACGTCGGATGCCGTTTCCCCTTTTCCTTTCCGGTTCCTCCAAGCGTAACTCCTTGATACAGTGTCACATTGTCACCGATCACCGTCGTCTCCCCTATGATCACACCGCTTCCGTGATCGATAAAGAGCCCTTTTCCGATGGTCGCCCCCGGATGAATCTCTATCCCGGTCTTTCTGGCAGCACGCTGCGAAACCCATCTCGCAAGAAAATAGTGTTTGTTCAAAAACAGCTTATGTGCCACCCGATAACTCAATATGGCTTTAAAACTGGAATAAAGAAGCACCTCCATCCCTGTCTTGATGGCAGGATCTCGTTCTTTGATTACGTTTAATTCCTCTTTTATATATGATATCATTCCCATCAACGTTCCTCCCAAATTCACAGATCTTCTATGTCGCAATTATTGCACAGGCGAAATTTCCTGTGCAATAAAAAACTTCGCCTCTAATACTCTAGAGACGAAGTTCAATCCGCGGTTCCACTCTAATAAAGGAATCTCCTTCCTTCACTTGATGCATGTAACGTATGCTGCCCGAATTCGGCTACTGTCTGTTCGCCAAACCAACTCCCGAATGCACTTCATATATTCTTTCCTCAAAATTGCTTTCAGCCGATGGCAATCTCTCTCTGTCAGTTCCAAATATACTACTCTTTTCGTTCTAAGTCTTTCTCACTATATTTATACAGTTTATGAAAATTTTTTTGTTTTGTCAACCTTTATACTACTTCATTCAAAAAAACTTTTGACAACGGAATAAATTTTTTAAGATTTTCTTTTAATTCTTTTTCGAGATGCCTATCTTCTTTGGAGGGATAGCCAAACATGAAATTTGTGAGTTCTCCAACAGAAATTGCTCCGCAGGAATGCTCCGGTGTTTCACATCTTCCCACAACAGTCACGCCGTTCAGTGCATCTCCAACAATATGAAAGATATGATGGTTCTCTTCCAAAAATGAATCTATAACTTGTACATAAAAATCCACATCTTCTTTTAAAGAAAAGCATTTTAAGAAGGTCTCTAAATGCAAAATCCGCACCATGATCATCGGCACTTCTTTTTCTGTTCCATATGCACCGCATTTTACACGTTCCTGTTCATTTCCGGTCAATGTATAAACCGCATGCAAGAAATCTTCTTCTCTCAAAAACAGTGGTTCACGAATCTCATACCGCTCCCCTTTCGCATAGCAGTACATTCCCACGATGTGATCATCTCTCTTTGCCATGACAATTCCACCATGTTCACCTTTCTGTTCCGCGAGAACCGTTCGATAATACTTCTCATCCCGCACTGTCACAACCTGCTCATCCTTCAGAAATTGATTTGCAAATTCTGCAAGTTTTGCACAGTCCTTCTCATCTGCAAGGACAATCTTTAGCGTCTCTTCTTTTTGCTCTCTCCCCGACACTTCACATTGCCCTTGATTGTAGACAAATCGAAAATCATACGGATAGTATATTGCCTCCGCAGCCGGCATCAAAAACGTAAATGGTTCTTTTCTGTCATACATTTCTCGCATCGCATGTTTTAAAAGCCGTCCCATCAGCCCACGTTTCCTATATTTTTCATCTGTCGCAACGGCAATAATGTAGTTCGCAGAAAAGCAGGCTTTATTCACACGCAGCCGATAAGGATTCAGTTGGAGCATTGACCGAATCGTTTGAGCTTCTTCTATGACAAAAATCTCATTTTCAGCTGTCTTAATTCTATAATAATAATCCAAAAACGCCTCTGTATCTTCGGTAAAAATCTCTTCCCAAAGTCTACGTGTCTTTTCATGTTCCGTCTTTTCTAATTTTCTCAGATTCATTCTTTACGCTTCCTTATCATTGCTTCTTAAGCACCCTCTGCAGCCGGCACAATTTCTCTCTTCACTGTCCGCCACTTTATAGCTGGCAAGATTCGTAATCTTTTCAATCGCACAGATTGCCTGAGAAGAAATTCCATCTCCATTCCCGGTAAATCCAAGGCCTTCCTCTGTTGTCGCCTTTACATTCACCTGATCCATCTCAATTTTCAATGCCTCCGCAATATTTTTTTCATTTTTTCTATATGAGGCAGCATCTTTGGACGCTGTGCAATAATCGTAGCATCAATATTCTCAATCACATAAAGATGCTCGTCCAAAAGTTTTCCCACATGTTCCAGCAGGAGAATGCTGGGAATTCCTTTATATCGCTCATCGCTGTCCGGAAAATGCTTTCCGATATCTCCAAGTGCCGCTGCTCCCAAAAGCGCATCCATAATTGCATGGACAAGCACGTCCGCATCAGAATGACCAAGCAGCCCTCTCTCATATGGAATATTCACACCCCCTAAAATCAGCTCTCTTCCCTCTGTCAGTTTATGCACATCATATCCTAATCCCACTCTCATGTTTTATTCCTCGCTTTTCTTCGAATCTTTTTTCTCACCTTTAATTACATCTATCTCCAACTCCTGCTTTGTACCTTTTTGCAAAAACTCTCTTTTTTTGTAACGAATATAATCAACCACCAAAAAAATGCCCGCAAACAGAAACACAACTCCCCCTATAATGGATACCGCTGGATTTCCTCCTATCCCTTTGATAAATTGCCACACAAGCTTTCCGCCCAGATATACCAAATAAACCCCTGCTACGAGATATAAGGCTCTCCTACTATTGTCATTCATCTTACATTCTCCTTTCCATAATTTTTCGATACACAAAAGAGGCTAACGCATTAGCATCAACCCCTTTTTCTCAATAGCGGGAACTGGATTTGAACCAGCGACACCACGGGTATGAACCGTGTGCTCTAGCCAACTGAGCTATCCCGCCTTGCTATAAACACTTCCTGACAGTATCTTTGTCACTCATGTGCAATATACATCGACACCCTTAGTAAGGTTCCCCCAAACTTAGTAATCGACACGGCATTATCACAAACGATAATACATGGGACCAATAGGGCTCGAACCTATGACCCTCTGCTTGTAAGGCAGATGCTCTCCCAGCTGAGCTATGATCCCATATGCTTGCGGGTTATCTCTAACCCGCTTTGCTATTATACTATCACCTTCGACAAAATGTCAACACTTTTTTAATTTTTTATTTTTCTAAATTTTTACTACAATTCCTTGTGCTGTCATAGCTTCTACAACCTTCTCGAATCCGGCGATATTAGCACCTACTACGTAATTTCCTTTTGCTCCGTATTTCTCAGCAGCATCTGCCATATTGTGGCAAATATTTACCATAATACCTTTCAACTTGCTGTCAACTTCTTCGAATGTCCAGCTCAGACGTTCGCTGTTCTGTGACATCTCAAGCGCAGATGTAGCAACTCCACCAGCATTTGCAGCCTTACCTGGTGCGAACAATACACCATTTGCCTGAAGATATTCCGTAGCTTCCATTGTTGTAGGCATGTTTGCACCTTCTGCCACTGCAATAACACCGTTGGCAACTAACGCTTTTGCATCCTCTAAATGTAATTCGTTCTGAGTTGCACATGGAAGAGCGATATCCACTTTCACATTCCATACGCCTCGTCCTTCATGATATTCAGAGTTTGGACGATAATTTTTATATTCTGTCAAACGCGCACGTTTTACTTCTTTGATCTCTTTCAATGCCGCAACATCAATTCCTTCCGGATCGTATACCCATCCTGTAGAATCACTCACTGTCACAACTTTTGCTCCAAGCTCCTGTGCTTTTTGTGTTGCGTAGATTGCAACATTACCAGAACCTGACACTGCAACTGTCTTGCCTGCAAGTTCGATTCCATTTAATTTCAGCATCTCTTCTGTCAGATATAACAGACCATATCCTGTTGCTTCTGTTCTCGCAAGAGATCCACCATAACTTAATCCTTTTCCTGTAAGCACACCTTCGTATACTCCACGAATACGTTTGTACTGTCCGAACATATAACCAATCTCTCTTGCTCCTGTTCCGATATCTCCGGCAGGAACGTCTGTATCTGCTCCAATATATTTACACAATTCTGTCATAAAGCTTTGGCAGAATGCCATGACTTCTCTGTCTGATTTTCCTTTTGGATCAAAATCAGAACCACCTTTTCCTCCACCGATTGGAAGTCCAGTCAATGAGTTTTTGAAAATTTGTTCAAAACCTAAGAATTTGATAATACCTAAGTTTACAGAAGGATGAAGACGTAATCCACCTTTGTATGGTCCGATCGCACTGTTGAACTGTACACGGTATCCTGTGTTAACCTGAACCTGTCCGTTATCATCTACCCAAGGCACTCGGAATTTGAACTGTCTTTCTGGTTCAACAAGTCTTTCTAAAAGCGCGTCCTTTCTGAATTTCTCTTCATTCGCTTCCACAACAACTCTAAGAGATTCCAACACCTCTTTTACAGCCTGATGAAATTCAGGTTCTGCTGGGTTTTTTTTCACAACTAATGCAATTACCTCATCTACATATGACATATTGTTTTCCTCCTAAATAATAAAATTAGCCGCACAGAATCCATCTGCACGGCCCCATTGCCTCATTACACTTTATCAGTATAACGTGTTGTCCTATGAAAGTCAAGATTTTTTTAGATAATATACTTTTTTTCCTTTTATCATATCCTCTCTCAAAATCTCGTTCTTTGTCATGTATTCAAGAAACGGATTGATAAACTCTTTCGGATTCGTCACACCCATCTTATTTTTACTGTAAAACTGTCCCACCTGAACATCCTTGATCAACTGTTCAATCTCATTTTTCCGAAGATATTCTTTCTTTTTCAGTTCCTTTTTCACAATCTTGCAGCACTTTGCATATAGCATCCTTGCAAGCTCCTGTGACTGGCTCTGTGCTTTTTTCA
>ENA-OQIF01000531-OQIF01000531.1-human-gut-metagenome-genome-assembly--contig:-NODE-531-length-13560-cov-1.773468_pt1 | contig 13560 bp, 21 predicted proteins | sample MGYA00242574_ERZ504738 | MGnify/ENA primary metagenome ERZ504738 (study PRJEB26092, sample SAMD00036437) | human gut metagenome | host: Homo sapiens | study: EMG produced TPA metagenomics assembly of...
GGGTGAGAAGCGTAGGAGTCAACTGGGTTCATGTGACTATGATTGTGGTGACGGTCACTTGGTTTCTCTGCGTTTATCAACTGTTGGAGACTATCGAGGTTTGGAGAGCTTGGTTATCCGTATCCTACATTCCGAACGTCGAGAATTAGTGTATTGGAATCAAGGAATCCAGCCTATTAAGGATGCCTTGGATTATAGAGGACTGTATCTCTTTTGCGGGTCCCGTAGGTTCTGGGAAGACCACACTTATGCATGAGTTGGTTCAGGAGCGTTTTAAGGGGCAGCAGGTAATTTCTATTGAGGATCCTGTTGAAATCAAACAGGATAATGTCTTGCAACTCCAGGTTAATCAGGCGATTGATATGACCTATGATAGTTTGATTAAGCTATCTCTACGTCACCGTCCAGATGTTTTGATTATTGGGGAGATTCGGGATAAGGAGACTGCCCGGGCAGTTATTAGAGCTAGTCTAACAGGTGTAACTGTTCTCTCAACTATTCATGCTAAGAGTATTGCTGGCGTTTACGAACGTCTCTTGGACCTTGGTGTAGATAAGTCTGAGTTGGATAATGCTCTACAAGGCATTGCCTACATGCGTTTGATCAAGGGAGGAGGTGTGATTGATTTTGCCAGAGAAAATTTCCAAAACCATTCGTCGACCAACTGGAATCAGCAGTTGGAAGGTTTGGTTAAACAAGGATGTCTCACTGAGAGGGATATCCAAGGGGAAAAAATTAAAGATTAGTCAGCAAGTTAAGGTTATCCAGCTCTTCAAACAACTTTTAAAGGCCGGTTTTACCTTAACTGAAATCGTAGCCTTTTTGGAGCGAAGTCACTTGCTAAAAGAAGCATCCTTGTCTCTTATGAAAGAGAGTTTAATACGCGGTGATAGGTTGGATCAGATGTTAGCGTTAGTGGGGTTTTCGGACAATATTGTTACTCAGATTTCTCTTGCTGACAAGCACGGTAATCTTCTAGGGAGTCTAACAAAGATTGAAACCTATATGCTTCGTATGACAAAGGTTCGCAAGAAACTCATGGAGGTGGCGACTTATCCCATACTACTTCTGGGTTTTCTGATTCTGATTATGCTAGGACTTAAAAATTATCTTCTACCCCAACTCTTAGAGGGTGATGGTAAGAATAATTGGGCTGTACAGTTGGTTCAAATTTTTCCCCAGCTTTTTTTTGTGAGTTTGTGTGGACTCCTTGTGTTGGGTTTAATTCTCTATCTATGGGTGAAACGACAGTCAGCCCTTGTTTTTTATAGGCGAATGGCCAAAATCCCTTTTATTGGTCAGACAGTAAGGCTTTACACGACCGCCTATTATGCTAGGGAATGGGGAAATCTCTTAGGGCAAGGTATTGACTTACTAGACTTAGTTGCTCTAATGAAAGAGCAAAAATCAAAGCTCTTTCGTGAGCTGGGGGCTGATTTAGAAGAAGCCTTGATGCTAGGACAGAGTTTTCCTGACCGTATTGCCAGTCACCCTTTCTTCACTAAGGAACTATCCTTAATTATTGCTTATGGAGAGGCTAATGCTAGGTTGGGCTATGAGTTAGAAGTCTATGCTGAAGAGGTTTGGCAGGCTTTCTTTAACCGTCTTAATAAGGCAACAACCTTTGTGCAACCCCTCATTTTTGTTATTGTTGCTGTCGTGATTGTAATGATCTATGCAGCCATGCTATTACCAATGTATCAAAATATGGAAGGAATGATGTCATGAAAATGATGTTGAAAAAATTGAATGCCGTTAAATTACGTGCTTTTACGTTGATTGAAATGCTGGTCGTGCTTCTCATTATCAGTATTCTCCTTTTGCTCTTTGTACCTAACTTGAGCAAGCAGAAGGATTCTGTTAAAGAGACTGGAAATGCGGCTGTGGTCAAGGTCGTGGATTCTCAAGCAGAACTTTATGAAAATGAAGAATAACAAGACAGCTAGCTTAGCCGCTCTTGTTTCAGAAGGTCAAATCACGCAAAAACAGGCAGATTCATACAATGATTACTATGCGAAACATGGTGGCGAAAGCCGCTCAGTGGCCAATTAGAGCCTTTACCTTGTTGGAGAGTCTGGTGACTTTAGCAGTGGTTGCCTTTCTCACTCTGAGTTTATCAGGCTCAGTCACAGGTATTTTTCAGCAGGTTGAGACTAATCTTTTTTATCTGCGCTTTGAGTACCTATACCGAGATAGTCAGCGCTTGGCAGCGGCGGAAGGGTCCAATGTTGAATTGCAGTTGGCCAAGGATAAAATCAGTAACGGAAAATCAAGTCTGGTGATTCCTAAAAATATACATCTGGATAAGGGGCAGACGCTAGTGTTTGATGCCAAAGGAGGCAACTCTAGCCTCACAAAGATTCGTTTTTCAAGTGATAAGGAGGTGGTGACCTATCAGCTTAATATGGGCAGCGGTAAATATAAAAAGACGGTCTCTTAGAGGCTATATTCTTATCGAAAGCCTGGTAGCAATGGCTGTTTTAGTACTTGTCAGTGGTCTTATTTTGGAACAAATCAATACCAATCGTAGGCTAATGGCTAGGAATCTCCACCAACAGGAGGTCTTGAGTGTGGCAACCATGGCAGTTCAGACCAAACAGGATCAGTTGACCTTAAATGGCATCACAGTGACAGTAAAACGTAGCAAGCAAGGTATCGCGGTTTACGAATCAGGAAAGGAGATTATTCATGTCTCTCAATAGTAAGGTTCGCGCCTTTACCCTCTTGGAATGTCTAGTGGCCTTGTTGGTGATTGCTGGTTCAGTTCAAGTTTATCAAGGGTTAACCACTGTACTTGTGAGTAATGTTAAGCAGGTAAGACAACAAGAAAACCAAGAATTGGCTTCTATTTGTTCAACAAATGGAGGCAGAATTAGAAGGATGTCAGTTGGTCAAGGTAGAGGGGAACAAACTCTATGTCAAGAAGGATAATCAAGACTTGGCTTTTGGTCTTTCAAGTGCCTCTGATTTTCGAAAAACAAATGCTGATGGTCGAGGTTATCAACCAATGCTTTTCGATGTCAAATCTAGTAAGGTAAGTCAAAAGAACCAGATAGTTACCATCCAAGTGACTCTTAAAAATGAACTACAAAGGAGTTTTGTTTATGCTTTTGAAAAAACAGGTTAGGGGAGGCGTTCTTCTCTACGCTCTTTTTATGGCTGGCATTTTTACACTCCTTCTTCAGGTTTATCTGGAACGAGTGGTAGCTAGCTCTAGACAAAACCAAGCGCAAATAGTGGCCAGTCAAAGCCGTCTCATGGCAGAGATGACTATGGACTTGGTGGATAAGGAAGCAGGTGCTTTTAGTTTTTCTCAGGGGACTACGACTTACGAGGTTAAGGGTAAGCAAGTGATTGTCAGAGTTGCCAGTAAAGGCCAAATCAAGACCTATCGTTATGTGAAGAAACAAGATCAGAAATAGAAATTCTCTTTCCTTTTTGATATGATAGAGGAACGGAGGAAATCATGAATTTTGAAGCAATTGAGACAGCTTTTGAGCTGTTGTTAGAAAAATGTCCAAACTATTGAAAATGATCTTGGAACCCATGCTTACGATGCACTTATTGAGCAAAATTCCTATTATTTGGGGGCTGAGGTTGCTAATGAGCTCATCATCAAAAACAACGAGAAATTACGGGCGCTTAATCTAAGTAAAGAGGAGTGGCGTCGTGCTTTTCAGTTTTTGTTTATCAAGCTAGGGCAATTGGAAGCTTTACAAGCCAATCACCAATTTACACCAGATGCTATCGGATTTATCATTCTGTACTTGCTCGAAGGTTTGACCCAGGAAAAACAATTAGATATCTTGGAGATTGGTTCGGGAACAGGAAACTTGGCTGAAACTCTTCTAAATAATAGTCAGAAAAACCTTAATTATATGGGAATGGAAGTTGACGATCTCCTTATCGATTTGTCAGCTAGTATTGCTGAGGTGGTGAATTCAGTAGCGGTTTATATCCAAGGGGATGCTGTTCGACCACATATTCTCAAAGAGAGCAACGTTATTATCAGCGATTTTACCTATAGGTTACTACCCTAATGATGAGATTGCGAGTCGTTTCAAGGTGGCAGCAACTGGCGAACACACTTATGCCCATCATCTTCTTATGGAGCAATCGCTTAAGTATTTGAAGAAAGATGGTATTGCTATTTTTTTGGCACCAACCAATCTTTTGACAAGCCCTCAAAGTGATCTGCTTAAGAAGTGGTTATCAGGATATGCTGATATTATTGCTGTTATTACTCTTCCAGAAGCAGCTTTTGGCAATAAACATAATATGAAGTCTATCTTTGTGCTAAAAAAACAACTAAAATGCTCCTGAGACCTTCGTTTACCCACTTAGCGATTTGCAAAATCCAAGGATCCTCAAGGATTTTACAGAGAATTTCCCAAAAATAGGAATCAGATAATTCCATTTTCTAGTAAAACATGATAGAACAGGTATCTATTATTGAAAGCGTTTTATAAAGAGGTGCTTATGACAAAAACAATAGCAATCAATGCAGGAAGTTCAAGCTTGAAATGGCAATTATATGAAATGCCAGAAGAAGTTGTTCTTGCTAAGGGTTTGATTGAACGTATTGGCTTGAGAGATTCTGTTTCAACAGTAAAATTTGCTGACCATTCTGAATCGCAAACCTTAGATATTGCTGACCATGTTCAAGCGGTAAAAATTTTGCTTGATGACTTGATTCGTTTCGATATTATCAAGAGCTATGATGAAATTACAGGTGTTGGTCACCGTGTGGTTGCTGGTGGAGAATATTTCAAAGAATCAAGCTTGGTGGATGAATATGCCTTGGCTAAGATTGAAGAATTGTCAGCCTTGGCACCGTTACACAATCCAGGTGCAGCCTCAGGGATTCGTGCCTTCAAGGAGCTTCTACCAGATATTACAAGCGTTGCTGTTTTTGATACAGCTTTTTCATACATCTATGCCAGAAGTGGCTTACGTTACCCAGTTCCTAACCGTTATTATACAGACTATCAAGTTCGTAAATACGGAGCACACGGAACTAGCCACCAATATGTTTCTCAAGAAGCAGCTAAGCTACTAGGAAAACCTATTGAAGAAACGAAGATTATCTACAGCCCATGTGGGAAATGGTGTTTCAATTACTGCCGTTGATGGTGGTTAAATCTGTGGATACTTCAATGGGATTGACACCACTTGGCGGAGTTATGATGGGAACACGTACTGGGGATCTCGACCCTGCGATTATTCCATTCATTATTGACCGTGAGCCTGACATGGCTGATGCTGAGCGTATACGTCATGTCTTTAACAAGGAATCAGGTCTTCTTGGTATTTCTGAAAAATCAAGCGATATGCGTGATATCATTGCTGGTAAAGAGGCTGGTGATGAAAAATGTACGTTGGCCTATGATCTTTATGTGGATCGTTTGCGTAAATACATCGCTCAATACTTTGGTGTCATGAATGGAGCGGATGCTATCGTCTTTACAGCGGGTATCGGTGAAAATTCTGCGGATGTTCGCGCTTCAGTTTTGGATGGTCTCACTTGGTTTGGTATTGAAGTGGATCCTGAAAAGAATGTTTTCGGACGTGTTGGCGATATTACAACAGCAGATTCAGCTGTTAAAGTGTTTGTTATTCCAACGGATGAAGAATTGGTGATTGCGCGTGATGTTGAGCGCCTTAAAACTAAATAAGTTATCAAAAATTTGATAAGACCAGAAAAGTTGGCCGAGTGATTGGCCAGCTTTTTTGAATGCTCTGAAAGCATCATTTGTCGATGTCTATATATGTGTAATTCAATAAGTAAAGAAAACTTTACAAAAAATGTAAAAGAGACTTTACAAAATATGTAAAGTAGACTATACTATAAATGTAAAGTTAACTTAACAAAAAAGTAAGGAGTTTAACTATTTGAGAATAAACGATAAAGTTGAGGTACCACATGGAAACAAAAATTACAGGAACTTCGCAAGGCTAATAAGGTTAGTCAGGCAGAGTTAGCAGATGAAATGGGAGTCACAAGACAGACCATTATTTCACTCGAAAAAGGTCGCTATAATGCGTCGTTGGAACTAGCTTTTAAAATTGCTAAATATTTTGGAAAGACTATTGAAGAAGTCTTTATTTTGTAGGAAGATTAAGGAGAAAAGAATATGTTTAAAAAAGTACATGAAGAAAATTAGGTGTTATTGTTTTAGTCGCTCACTCTACTAATCTTAGATTTAACACTATTAGGTGCTTTCCCGCTACTTACTCAGGATGGTAAGTTTTCACTTGTGGAGCAAATAGGTTACGGTGTTTGGGCATTAGGGAGTTTTGGCTATTTTTATCGTGATTGCTTATAGATTTAAACTCTTATCGCTTAAAGAGATTAATTGGAGACGTCTCGTTGCGATTGCTTCTCTTAATCTCGTCATCTTTTTCCTAGGTGATCTTCTAGGGTATTTTGTTGGTCAGTTAACACACAATACGACTATGGAAAATCAAGATGCTTTAAATAAGATATTTATTCACGTACCATTCTATCTTCACCTAGTAGTCGTCGGTTTTATTATTCCGATTATGGAAGAAATCATTTTTAGGGGACTCTTAGCCAAGGTGCTCTTTGGAAAATACTTTAAGACGGGTCTTGTTATTTCCAGTCTTCTCTTTATGGCTGGTCACTCAGCATTTACGCTTCAGACAATTGTCATCTATGGTATTATGTCAGCTGGTTATGCGATAACATATTATAAGACTAAGCGTATAGAGTACAATATGAGTGTTCATATTTTAAACAATAGCATAGTTGTACTACTCAGTCTTTTCGTTTAAGGTGAATGTTTAAGGTTATCATTGAAAAAATGTATATTGCTCTTTTAAAGGATAATGAAGGGAGTATCAAGATATGTTATTAAAAACGTTAGGAAAGAAAAAACAGAATCAGAGTATGAAAAATACATAGCTCGAGTAGCATGTTCTTTCTTTTCTTTGGGTATTTTGGGATTATTTATTGTTCGCTCTAACAGTCTTAGTGATTATGCGTTAGGATTAGTAATGGGAGTTACCATTGGGAGTTATGCCCTGTCGATTTATTATTTTGCAGCGCTTAGGCATTCGAAACGTCTTCATCAGATGTACATTGCTGCCTACGATGAGCGAAATAAACAGATTTTGCAGCTGACAGCAGTTGCAACACTGGTTCTGGAGTTTTTGCTTATCTTTGCTTTGATTGCCCTATATGCCTTTGCTAATATTCAGTTGCCCTATGTTACAGTCCTATCTATCTTGCTCTATGGCTTGGTTCTGGGATTTGCTCTTATTCGTCTGATTCTATCTAAAATAAGATAAGATTCCTGAATTATACCTCTATTTTCATGGTGTCTTGTCAAAATAGTAGATTTGTATTATAATAAAAGTACAAAATATAAAAATAAAAAGAGGTAGCTTACTGTGAACAAAGAGTCCATTTTAAAACGTTTTCTTTATTTTTACTGGCTTTCCTAATTTTGTGTATTGAACAAGCTCCAACCATATTTGTTCGTGTTAAAGACGTGAGGGCAGTGAGTCTCCTAATTTTGGTTATGCTACTCATTAGTGCAGGAGCTCTTTTCTTAGGAAAACGCATGGGTCTTCTTGAGGGGTTCAAGACACTGTCTTCCTTAAAAGCATGGGGGATGATTGGCTTGACCTACCTAGGTATTTACATTGTTACTAGGATTGGTGCAATGGTCATGATGTGGGAAGGTGTTAGTAATAGCACCAATCAGGAAATCATAGAAAATGCCCATATGAATCCCTTTGTTCTCATAACAGTTACAGTGATTATGGCACCGATTGTGGAAGAGTTGATTTTTAGAGGGCTCCTCATGGGACGAGTCTTTAATCCAGATTCTATTGTTGGCTTGATTTTGAGTAGCTTACTCTTTGGCCTTGTTCATATGCCTAATAGTATAGGTGTCTGGATTATATATGCAGGTATGGGGTTTATCCTTGGGACAGTATATCGTAAGTTTCAAAAGTTAGAGTACTGTATCATGGCCCATATGATTAACAATAGTATTGCGGTTTCAATGATGTTACTTTTGCAATTGTTAGCGCCCTATATCAAATAAAGCTCGGAATTTTTCGAGCTTTATTTTTACTATAATTTTTTGGCTTTGGCAATGGTTGTATCAATACTTGAAGCCACACTATGGGTGAGACCTGTACGCTCAAGGTCCATGAGACCGGCGATAGTAGTCCCACCAGGGCTACATACCTTGTCAATAAGATCATGTGGACTATCGCTACCTAGACTGAGATTTTCAGCAGTAGCTAGAACCGTCTGTGTGGCAATGGTCAGAGCAACTTGCTTACTTAGGCCATTTTTGACGCCAGCCTTAGCCAGAGCCTCGATAAAGAGGGCGATATAGGCCGGACTAGAGCCAGCTAGGGCAGTGAAGGTATCAAAGTCCTTCTCAGCCAATTCAACAGTAGTTCCAAAACTATCTGTGATTTCCTTGGCAACTGCCAAAAGGTCCTCAGATACTTTATCGTTGGTGCAAAGACCAGTAGTGCTCTTGAGAATCTGAGCGTTAAGGTTAGGCATGATACGAATGAGAGGAAGGTCTGGACTGGTGAGTGAAGCGAGGCGTTCCAAGGTTACTCCAGCAGCCATACTCATGATAGGTTGATGGAAGTTGAGGTCAGTTAGCACCTTATCAAACATTTGAGGTTTAATACCAAGGATGATCAGATCAGCATTTTCTACTAATTCTTGATGGGAAGCAGCAGCTTCAACCTCTAGTTCCTCTGCAATTTGGCGCGAACGAGCCAAAGAAGACCCTGAAATAATGATACGATGTGAGCTTTTATTTAGGCCGTTGATAATAGCTGTTGCCATTTTTCCGACACCGATAAAACCGATAATCATGGGTTACTCCTTATCTTAGTAGTTCTTAATCAAATCTACTGTTGAGCGATCCAACTTCTTAACAATAGCTTGTAAAAAGGCTTGTGCTTCTAGGAAGTCATCCATAGCATATAGGGTTTGGTGCGAGTGAATGTAACGGGCACAAACACCAATAGTTGTTGATGGTACTCCAGAATTTTGCAAGTGAGCGGCACCAGCATCTGTCCCCCCTGCAGCGCAGTAGTATTGGTATTTGATACCAGCTTCTTCAGCAGTAGTTAAAAGGAAATCCTTCATATTTGGCAACATGATGTGACCTGGATCGAAGAAACGAATAAGGGTACCATCACCTACCTTACCTTGATTACCATAGATGTCACCTGCAGGGGAGCAGTCCACTGCAAAGAAAACTTCAGGATCAAATTTAGTGGTAGAAACATGGGCACCACGTAAACCAACTTCTTCTTGAACGTTGGCACCAGCAATTAGAGTATTATTGAGTTCTTGATCTTTAACATTTTCCAAGAGTTCACGAATCATGAGAACCCCATAACGGTTGTCCCAAGCTTTAGAGATCACATTTTTTTGATTAGCTGTTAGAATCGTTTCTGATTCAGGAATAATGACGTCACCCGGGAAAACACCGTAGGTATTAGCTTCTTCTTGGTTGGCAAAACCAGCATCAAAGACGATATCAGAGACACCAGGAAGACTTGAAGTCCCACTGCTGCCACGCAAGAAATGAGGTGGGACTGAACCTGAGATGACAGGATAGATACGGCCGTCACGAGTGTGTAGGGTAAAGCGTTGAGAACTGACAACCAGTGGGTTCCAACCCCCAAGCTCTACTACACGGAAAGTCCCGTCTGCCTTGATTTCTTTAATCATAAACCCAACTTCATCCATGTGGGCAGCCACGAGCACCTTAGGGGCATTTTCCGTTTGACTATGCTTGATACCAAAAATACCACCAAGACCATCTGTTTGCACCTCGTCTACGAGCGGTGTGATAGTTTTACGAAGGTAGTCACGTACAGGTGTCTCAAAGCCCGCAGCTGCCTTGAGTTCGGTTACTTCTTTAATTTTGTTAAATAGGGTAGTCATAAAATCCTCCTTGAGTAGTACTTGCTACTATTTTAGCACGATTCTCAAGAGATAGGTAGCCTCTCCCCATTCCTCTAAAATTATGGTAAAATGTTTCTTATGAAACGTAAAACATTGGCCTTGTTTGCTGGAGGCGTAGGAGCTTTAGGTCTCTTGGCAATGACAGAGAAGTATAGACAGTCACGCGTAGAAATGAAGAAAGCTGCATTAATCCAAGATATTAGACAAGAATTATCACATCTTGGCCCCATCGCAGTTCTTTATACGAATCCTACGGATAAAGAAAATCCTGGGCTCACAGGAGGTATCGTCTTAGAGGATGGACGTGTCTATAGCTTTGTTTATGCAGAGGACAAGCTGACCTATGAGGAGGAACAAGCATGATTATTCCTAAGAATCTTGAAGAACTGGCGAGCTATGTTGATAGTGATACAAAAAGTGGTCTTCTTTTTACTGCCGATTGGTGTCCGGACTGCCAGTTCATCTACCCCGTTATGCCTGAAATTGAAGCCAGCCATCCAGATATGACCTTTGTGCGTGTTAACCGTGATGATTACATGGCTTTAGCACAAACGTGGAATATTTTTGGTATCCCAAGTTTTGTCGTGACTCAGAATGGTCAGGAATTGGGTCGTTTGGTCAATAAAGCTCGTAAAACCAAAGAAGAAATCACTGCCTTTTTGGCAACACTATAAGGAGAATCCATGATTTTTGCATACAATAAGGAACAAGTTGGCGACGTTTTGTTAGTTATCTTGGAGGATACTAAGGACATTAAACGTAGCGTAGAACGTAAAGGTAAAGTGGCTCGTGTCACAGCTGATGAAATAGGTAAGACTCTTGCTTGGAACATTTTTGAAGCATCAAGCCTCATTGATATCGAAGGAAATGGTCAAGTTTTCTTGTCTGACCAAGATGTAGCTATCTTAAATGAGGAATTGGCTAAAGAGGGCTTTGAAGAGCGTTTGGAAAATACGCAAGGTCCAGTCTTTGTGGTTGGACAAATTGATGAAATGGTTCCACATCCAGACAGTGACCACCTTAACATCTGTCAAGTGAACATCGGTGATAAGAAGGTCCAAATCGTTGCAGGAGCACCAAACGCATCCCCTGGTCTTAAAACTATCGTAGCTCTCCCTTGTGCTATGATGCCTAGCGGGGCTCTTATCTTCCCAGGAAAACTTCGTGGTGAAGATAGCTATGGAATGATGTGTTCCCCACGTGAGTTGGCCCTTCCGAATGCCCCGCAAAAACGTGGGATTATTGAACTTGATGATTCAGCAGTAGTCGGCGAGGCTTTTGATCCAGCTAAACACTGGAAAAGGTAATTAAGAGAAGAAGCGGTAATAATCCGCTTTTTTTGTTTGCCATAAAGAAAGTTTATGGCTAACAAAAAAAAGAAAGATTATACAAGTTATAATATTTTTTTTTATAATGTATCCAATATTTACTTTAGGAGGTACTTATGCTTACGACTGCTCTTTCTGGTGGGATCATTGGTCTGATATTTGGATTCATTTTGCAACGAACTCGTTTTTGTATGACGGGTGGTTTTCGAGACATGTATATTGCTCGTAATAATACCTTATTTTACGCTTTTCTTATTGCAATCACAGTAGAAAGTATAGGAGTGCTTTCCCTGATTAAATTAGGTATTATTGGAAACCCTTATGAAGAATTTTCCGTGTTAGGAGCAATTGTGGGTTCCTATCTATTTGGTATTGGAATTGTTCTTGCTGGGGGATGTGCCACAGGAACGTGGTATCGTGCCGGTGAAGGTCTCCTAGGTAGTGGGGTTGCACTATTCTTTTATATGACAAGTGCAGCAGCTATGAAATCAGGATTTCTTGTTCCTTTGAATCAATTAATAGCCAAGCGATGGGTAATTAATGATGATTTAGCTGGTCAATTAGGAATTCCGGTTTGGTATTTTCTTGTTTTCTTAGTAGCTATAACAAGTTTTGTTGTCATTCGAGAGTTACGTAAGCCCAGACGTCAGATTGCTTCGCTTCCATCAAAATATAAGGGAGTGAGACACTATCTTTTTGAGAAAACTTACCATAAATATTTTGCAGGACTTCTAATAGGTCTTGTTGCTTTTATTGCTTGGCCTGCTAGTCAGTTGACGGGTCGTGTTGGAGGGTTAGGGATTACAACTCCATCAGCACATCTAATTAGTTATATTATTACAGGTGATAGTAAACAGCTTGGTTGGGGTGTTTTTCTTGTATTGGGGATTTTTCTTGGTTCCTTTCTTGCTGCAAAGGGTTCTCGAGAGTTTCGTTGGCGTTTGCCAGACTTGCCAACCATCGCTAAGAGCACACTAGGAGGTATTTTTATGGGAATCGGTGCTTCTTGGGCTGGTGGCTGTACAATTGGTAATGGTTTAACAGCTACAGCAATTTTTTCTAGTAAGGGATGGATTGCTTTGCCAGTGACTATTTTAGGTGTTTGGACGGCTTCCTATATTATCTTTGTAAAACCAAACAAAAATTAAGAGGAGAATATGATATGACTTTAGTAAAACTTGAAACTGGTGGACTGGTATGCCCATTTCCGTTGATTGATGCGAAGAAGAAAATGGCTGAATTAGCTGTTGGAGATGAGTTGTTGATTGCTTTCGATTGTACGCAAGACAACGGAAAGTATTCCAAACTGGGCTTCAGACAATGATTATCCTGTAACTCGCTTTGACCAAGTCGGTCCTGCTTCTTGGGAAATTGTGGTTCAAAAACGTTGAGTTAGCTAAGCGAGTCGAGAAAATTTAAAGGTCAGTTTTGGTAATGAAAATATCCTATGGAGTACTATTTCTAGAAAAATAATAACCTTCGAGTGGTAGAGAAGACTCGAGTATTAGAAAGGATCCTCCCGAAAAAATTTGTAAAACTATTGAAAATAAACCACTTTTTATTGCCTCTTACGAATAGATAGGTGGAGGTAAAAAAATGTATAACAAAGTAATTTTAATTGGACGTTTGACAGCAACACCTGAAATGGTTAAGACTGCTAGTGACAGGTCTTTTACACGTGTCACAGTTGCGGTTAATCGTCGCTATAAGACGCAAAATGGTGAGCGTGAGGCTGATTTTATCACAGTAGTGGTTTGGGGCCGTTTAGCTGAGACATTGGCATCTTATGCTAGCAAGGGAAGTTTAATTTCTCTTGATGGTGAGATTCGCACTCGTAAGTATGATAAGGATGGTCAAACTCATTACGTTACTGAAGTGCTTTGTTCCTCTTTCCAACTTCTGGAGAGTCGTGCTCAGCGTGCTGTTAGGGAAAATAATCCTGACAATGACTTGGCTGACCTGATTTTAGAAGAAGAGCTTCCCTTTTAGTTTATCCTTTGTACTTGCTATTTAAGTCTTCGATCTTTAAAGCAATAACTCCAAAAAATCATTATCTTGTTCCATACCTTGTTTTGAAGAATTATTGGAGATAAAACATTAAACACTTGTTAGACTAATAAACAGTAAAATTAGATAAGACTTAGGATGGTAGGTGTTTAATAGTGTAGATAGACTTAGAAAAAATAGTTTAAGAATCCCTAAAATTCTGATATATCAACATTTTAAATGTTAAGCGAAATATTCAAAACAATG
>ENA-OQIF01000532-OQIF01000532.1-human-gut-metagenome-genome-assembly--contig:-NODE-532-length-13540-cov-4.110937_pt1 | contig 13540 bp, 15 predicted proteins | sample MGYA00242574_ERZ504738 | MGnify/ENA primary metagenome ERZ504738 (study PRJEB26092, sample SAMD00036437) | human gut metagenome | host: Homo sapiens | study: EMG produced TPA metagenomics assembly of...
CCAATCATCTGCATTTGCAAGCGTAGCAAAAAATACAAGCAGGATAATATCCGCCATCTTATGCAAAACTTTCTTCTCCTGTCTTATGTCCATCACCGTACCTGCATAGTCTAAAATCTCTTTCATAGGAACACCCCATCCTTTTTTCTTTGATTATATCAAAAAATCCGGACAGGGTGTTCATAATTTATTCATTCATGCGTTTGTCGTGTACTTTTTTTTTATTTTATATTTTTTCGAATTTTTGCATTTTATTCAGTTTTAAATCCGCCACTTTCAATAAAATTGTCTATACTTCTCATGATGACAAATCCAATCACAAACAAAAGAATCAATGCTAAAATTAATATAAAGTTTCTCATTCTCACTCACCTCTTCTTCTACACTGTATTCTAGCAATCCTCTTGTTAAAATCTGATAAAAACAAATCTGTTTCCGTAAAGATTGTATTAAAACATTTTTTTCTTTATATAATCTTTATATTAATTTTTCTTTCTTAATGTGTTTTTAATTTACTATCTCTTATAATCTATATAGTTTATAAATAATCAAAGAGGTGATTTTTATATCTTCTATACAAAAACTTTATCATCATTTTCTTCACCTTTCGCCTATGAAGATTATTTTATTTGGATACTGCGCGATCATATGTATCGGTTCTATACTTTTGGCTCTTCCTATTTCTACAAGAAATCCGGATGCAGCCAATTTATTTACCGGTTTTTTCACAGCCACGTCTGCAACGTGCGTGACCGGTCTGATCCAGGTTGATACATACACCCATTGGTCTTTCTTCGGTCAGGGTGTCATTCTCTGTCTGATTCAGATTGGCGGAATCGGATTCATGACACTTTGCATTTCGATCATGACACTCACGAAGCGAAAGATTGGTTTGGTATCCAGATCATTGATGCAGAACTCGGTCTCTGCTCCACAAATTGGCGGAATTGTAAAAATGACACGCTTTATCATAATAGGTACGTTTTCTATTGAATTTTTAGGGGCTTTTTTACTTGCCTTTCACTTTTGTCCCAAGTTTGGGCTCTCAAAAGGAATCTGGTTCTCCATTTTCCACAGCATCTCCGCATTTTGCAATGCAGGATTTGATTTAATGGGGAGTGTACAGCCATTTTCCTCACTGACAGGAGAAGTTGGAAACTGGTATGTGAATCTTATCATTATGGCGCTTATTATCATCGGGGGACTTGGTTTCTTCGTTTGGCGGGACATATTAGCAACAAAATTACATTTTCACAAAATGCAGCTTCACACCAAACTTGTTTTGAGTGTCTCACTTTTCCTGATCGCAGCCGGCACGCTTTTGCTTTTTGTATGTGAACGTGGGACAGGTGCCTATCAGGATCTGACACTTTCCGAACAGGTCGCAGCATCAGCTTTTCAGTCTGTCAGTGCAAGAACTGCCGGATTCAACAGTGTTAACCTGTCTGCTCTGACTCAGACTGGTCGATTTCTGATTATCAGTCTGATGCTGATTGGCGGTTCCCCTGGCTCTACCGCCGGCGGAATCAAAACAACAACTTTTGCCGTTTTGGTTCTTTCTGTCATCACCACATTTCGCAGTAGAAAATCCACTGAGGTGTTCGGCAGACGTCTGGAAGACTTTATCACAAGAAAAGCGACCTGCATTTTCTTTTTGTACATTACATTCTCATTCTCTGTGGCGATGATCATATCCAGAATTGAGAATATAGACTTTTTGGATTCTTTATTTGAAAGTGTATCGGCAATCGCAACAGTCGGACTTTCCACTGGAATCACACCAGAACTGATGCCGCTGTCTCACGCATTGCTTGCATTTTTAATGATATTCGGGAGGGTTGGTTCCCTTACCATGCTTTTGGCTTTTTCATTTACAAGAAAACAGCTTCCATCGGCTCTGCCATTGGAAAAAATTCAACTTGGTTAAGAGGTATTGATTATGAAATCTATTTTAGTAATTGGACTTGGACGTTTCGGACGTCACATCACACGTAAATTTTTAGAGGAAGGCAATTCGGTACTTGCTGTCGAAAAAACGAAGGGCGTGCAGACAATGCCATCAACATTCTGCCGGACATTCAGATTGCTGATGCCACAAACGAGACCTTCATCAAATCTCTTGGTGTCAATAATTTCGATCTTTGTGTAGTCGCAATCGGAGATAATTTTCAAAGCGCACTTGAGATCACTGTTCTGTTAAAAGATTTTGGAGCGAAGTACATTCTCGCCCGCGCCTGCAGAGACGTACACCGCAAATTACTGCTTAGAAACGGAGCTGATCACGTCGTCTATGCAGAACGCGAAATGGCAGAGCGTCTCGCCATCAAATATGGCTCAAAAAATATTTTTGATTACATCGAACTCACACCGGAGGTTGCGATCTGTGAAGTCGCAGTTCCAGGCAATTGGATTGGCAAAAGCATCATCGAAAAATCTATACGAAACCGGTACAACATCAGCATTCTCGCAACAAAAAAAGAAGGGAAAATCTCCCCTCTTCCAGAACCGGAACACATTTTCACCCGCGATGAAACTTTAATCATCATGGGGGAAAAGAAAGTGATTCACTCTTTTACTTATTAACAACTCGAAGCATACGGTATCCGATGCCGATATGTGTCTGAATATATTGTGGCTGCGATGGGTTTTCTTCAATCTTCTTTCGAAGGGTTGCCATGAAAACCCGAAGCGATGCCACATCATTATCCCACGCACTTCCCCATATTTCTCTTGTAATGTAGGTGTGCGTCAACACTTTCCCCACATTCTTTGCAAGCAGACTCAATAATTTATACTCTGTCGAAGTCAGATGCAGTTCTTTTTCTTTCAAATATACACATCCGGACACATAATCAATCCGCAGATCTCCATTAACAAATTCTGTCTGCTCCTGCGACACACTCATGTACTGCAGCCTTCTTAGTGTCACGCGAAGCCTCGCCAAAAGTTCATCCACAGAAAATGGTTTGGTCAGATAATCGTCCGCCCCTGCATCCAGCGCATCAATCTTATCACGATCTTCGCTTCTTGCGCTGATTACAATAATTGGAAGATTTGACCAAGAACGAACTTTTTTAATAATCTCAATTCCATCCATATCCGGAAGCCCCAAATCCAAAAGCATAATGTCCGGCTTTTGAGACACCGACTCTAAAAGAGCCTGCACTCCGTTTGGCGCTGTATGGAAACGATAGTCCTGTGTCTCTAATGTGGTCGTGATCAGGTTCCTGATCGCTGTATCGTCCTCTACTACTAATATCAATGGTTTATTCACTTATCGTTACCTCCTCAGCCTGTAATGTAAATGAAAATATCGTTCCGCTCGGAACGTTATCCGCAACCCAAATTGTTCCGCCATGTACATGGACAATAGATTTTGCCAAAAACAGCCCAAGTCCAAGCCCTCTTCTGCTGTCCGCCGGCTTATTCTCAGCCGTATAAAACATATCGAAGATTTTTTCTTTTGCTTCCTCTTTGATTCCCTTTCCATTGTCGGCAACCGATATTTCTATCATGTCTGCCTTTTGCACCGCAGAGACTTCTATGCAGGAACCTTCCTGTGTATATTTTATTGCATTTTCCACAAGATTGATCAGCACCTGCACTATCAATCTGGAATCCATCTTCGCAAGAAGCAATTCCTCGGACGGTTCATACACTAGCTGATGTTCTTCCCGCTTTCTGCTAATATGCTTTAGCGACTCCTCAATCACCTCGTCCACAAGCTCCACCTGCATATTGAGCTGCATAGAACTTTCTTCCAGGCGCGTCACGGAAAGCAGATTTTCCACAAGGTTGATCAGCCACATCGAATCGTCATAAATTCCCGTATACAGCTGTCTGCGTTTTTCTTTATCAAACGCTTCCTCGTTATTCAAAAGAATTGCCGCATTCCCCGATATACTTGTAAGCGGTGTTCGCAGATCATGCGAAATCGATCGCAGCAGATTTGCTCTCAGCTGCTCATTTTTCGCTTTTGTAACCGCCTCTTCTCGTTTTCGGTTATAGATCTCTTTCTCCAACGCTAATGCACATTCTCCCAAAATCGAGAGAAGCAGATTGCTTTCAAATGTATTTAACTGTACCCCTTTCAGAGCGATCCCGATCACACCATATACATTGTCACAATTGCGGATCGTCAGATACATACAGACTGCATCTTTTTTTACTGCTGTACCCGCACCGGCACGCTTCTTGCTCTCAAATGCGTACCGGGCAGTTTCCCGCTCTTTGGCGCTTATATAGATCTCTTTTCCCTGTTCTCCTTGCGCAAGGCAGACCGACGGCTCACAAAGAATTCCGTCTGTACATTCATAATACACGACACTTTTCCCGATCAATTTCACAATCTGTCCTGCCGCCTCTCGTATGATTTCTTCTGCGTTTTCTGCCTTCTGCAGTATCTGATTCGTCTCCAGAAGAATTTTTGTGCGATAAGCCATCAACGCCGACTGTTCTGCCTGTTTTCTGAGCTGGATCGCTAAATTACTCGCAATGATCGCCGCAAGAAATGCAATCACGAACGTAATCGGATACCCGGAATCATATGCAGTGAGTGAAAATCTCGGCTCCGTATACAAAAAGTTAAAAAGCAGAACACTGCAAAGGGAGGAAAGCACACTCCACATTCTGCTTGCTGTGATCACGGCAGTGATCATAACCCCGAGCACATATACAATCAATATATTTGCTTCTGTAAACCTCAGGTAGCGAAACATCGCTCCAATCCCTGTCGCTATTGCCAAAATAACTATTGTGACACCAATTCCTTTCCAACCGTCATTGTGACGTTTGGCCCCTTGTTCTCCCATACACCTCTCCTATCAGATTGTAATTTATACCCATTATACCATACTATCAGTGAAATGTATCTTGAAGTTTTACTCCGGTCTCATTTAACATCGCAATCAACAGTCCATATTCAAATTCCTGCAATTTTCGGCGTTCCTCCAAATAGATTCCAAGAATTCCTTTCACTTCTTTTTCGTTCTGAATCGGGATATACATCGCCTTTGCAGTCGGGAGTGTATGCGTACATGTTCCCGCGCGGTGATGATTTGCGGCTGACCACTGCGCTACTGCACGCTCCGAAGAATCCAAAAGGAACTCCAGCTGCTCCTTCGTCACGCCTTTTTTCGGAAATACAAGCGCATCATTTAAGAGTCCTTTTTCATTTACCGGATAAATGATCAAAGATAAATTCAGCAATTTTCCAACCTGTCCTGCCACCTGGTTCCACACTTCCAGCTCTGATTTACAACGTCGAAGCTTCTGACTGTTTTCCAGCAAAATCTCTGTACGGTACGCCTTTTTTACGCTCTCCCTGTTTTGCAGTTTCAGTTTTCTTGTCTGAACAGCTGTAAACAGCCCCACAATAAAGAGCATCAAAAATGTAGTCGGATACCCCTTGTCATAAGCTTTTAAGGACAAATACGGCTCCGTAAAGAAAAATTAAACGCCAGCACACTGAACATAGAAGAATACACCGCAAACAATTTATTGTCAGAGATATAAGATGACAACAATACCCCCAGAATGTACACCATAATAATAGTTGGATTCCGGAAGATTCCATTTTTGCAGGACAAAGGCAACTATCGTAGTCAAAATCATTACAACCGTAATTGCAGCAAATCCCCAAAAAATTCGTTTCCACTTTTTCTCCCATCTCTCCGATCTGATATTCATCCTTGTGCGTATCTTTTTCTGCTTGATGTCCGGGATTACATAGACATCGATATTCGGTGCCCGGTTGTTAAGCTTCTCCAAAAGTTCCGGTCTTGGTTTTTGGATAAAACGGCTGTGATTTGTTCTGCCAAGAACCACTTTTGACACATTTCCGACAACTGCATACTCCGCAATCTGAAAACCGATATCTGAACCAAATACCGTCACAATCTTCGCTCCGAGCGAACGCGCAAGTTCCATGTGATTTTGAAGGCTCTGTTTTTGTCTTTTTCTCCTGCTGCCTGCATTTCCGGAGTCTCTACATAGATTCCTGTAAACTTTGCATGAAAAGCATATGCAAGCCGCGCAGCAGATCGAATTACCTTTGGGCTGGATTCGGCAGCCGAGATACATACGAGCACATGTTCTCCGGTATGGTATTCCATATCTCCCATAATATTTCGTTCTTCTTCCGCAATACGGTTCACACGATCCGCTGTCCTTCGCAGTGTAATCTCACGCAGTGCCGCAAGTTTTTCTCTTCGGAAAAAATGATCCAGCGCCCTCTGCGCCTGCTGCTTTTGATAAATTTTCCCTTCCTGCATACGCTTGATCAAATCTTCCGGCTCAATATCGATCACTTCCACCTGATTGGCATGGTCAAAAATGCGATCAGGGACTCTCTCCCGCACCTCAATATGCGTGATCGTCCCTACAAGATCGTTCAAACTCTCTAAATGCTGGATATTGATGGTTGTATACACATCAATTCCAGCTCTCAGTAATTCTTTTACATCCTGATATCGCTTATGGTTTCTGCATCCGGCAACATTGGTATGCGCAAGCTCATCTACCAGAATCAGTTTCGGCTTTCGTTTCAACGCCTGCTCCAGATCAAATTCCCGGAATTTCACTCCCTTATATTCAATCCAAAGCGGCGGTATCATCTCCAGTCCTTCCGTCAGCTTCAAGGTATCCGGTCTGTCATGCGGCTCAATATAACCGGCAACGACATCAATTCCATGCTTTTTTGCCTCATGCGCCGCCTCCAGCATAGTGTAAGTCTTTCCGGAGCCGGCTGCATAGCCCAAAAATATCTTTAATTTCCCACGTGTCGTCTGTTTTTGTTCTTCTTCATATTTCAGCCTTCTTAGAAGCTGTTCTGAATTTGGTCGCATCTCTTCCATCTATATGATCCCCATCGCTGCTGCAATATCCAGATTACATTTCAGTACATTTACTTTTTCTTCCCCGAAAATTCCAAGGAATTTTTCTTCTGTATGACTCTTTACGATTTCTTTGACTTTTTCTTCTGATAATCCAGAATTTTTTGCAACTGTTTCAATTTGAACTTCCGCTGCTTTCGGGCTGATATGTGGATCCAGTCCGGAACCGGAAGCTGTAAGTAGGTCAGCCGGAATATCTTCTTTCTCTACATCCGGATGCTCTTTTAAAAATGTTTCCAAATCCTTCTCCATTCGTTTTTTCAACTCTGGATTCGAATTTCCATAGTTAGAACCTCCTGATGCAACTCCACTGTATTCTCCATTTTCTTTTTGCTCTTCTGTATATGTATTATAGTTTACAGCAGATACTCTTCCATGAAAGAAATAGTCTTCTGTAAAATCCTGTCCAATCAATTCAGAGCCGACCGCCTCTTCTGCATTTGAAGTAGGTTCGCCGTTTTTATCGATCAGATTCCCGTTAGCTTTGTTTTTCATTGTAAGCTGACTAATTCCTGTCAATGCAAACGGATAGATAAATGCACAGATCACAATCATCACAAAACAAAACACAATGGATTTCCTTAACATTTTTCCAAGTTTCTTCATAGAATTTTCCTCCTTACATTCCGATCATACTAAGCAGCGGAGCAACGATTAGGTCAATCAATTTGATGCCGACAAACGGTACAATAATTCCGCCAAGTCCATAGATACTCATATTTTTCAAAAGAAGTCTTTCTGCTTTCATCGGTTTATATTTAACACCTTTCATAGCAATCGGAATCAACGCCGGAATAATAATGGCATTGAAGATCAACGCTGAAAGGATTGCGCTTGCCGGTGTTGCCAAATGCATGATATTTAAAATCTGCATCTGTGGAAGTACCAGTGTAAACATTGCCGGGATGATTGCAAAGTATTTTGCAATATCATTCGCAATACTGAATGTCGTAAGAGAACCTCTTGTAATCAATAGCTGTTTTCCAATCTCTACCACTTCCAAAATTTTTGTCGGATCAGAATCCAGATCCACCATATTGGCCGCTTCTTTTGCAGCCTGTGTGCCGGAATTCATCGCAAGTCCGACATCCGCCTGTGCAAGCGCCGGCGCGTCATTTGTTCCATCACCTGTCATCGCAACCAATTTTCCTTCTGCCTGTTCCTTCTTAATCGCCTCGATTTTATCTTCCGGACGACATTCTGCGATAAACCCATCTACTCCTGCTTCCTTTGCGATTGTCGCAGCTGTGAGTGGATTATCTCCGGTACACATAATTGTTTTGATTCCAATCTCGCGAAGTCTCTCAAAACGTTCTACCAAGCCTGGTTTCACTGTATCCTTCAGATAAATCACACCATAAATTTTCTCATTGACACATACAACCAGCGGTGTTCCTCCGAGATTAGATACCTCCGCTACAATCTCTTCCAGATCTTTCGGAATGTTTCCACCTTTTTCCTTTACAAATGTCTTGATCGCATCCGAAGCGCCTTTTCTTACAATCGTTCCGTCTTTGCAATCCACACCGCTCATCTTTGTCTGTGCTGTAAATTCCACAAAATTCATGCCCTCTGTATGAAATGCTTCCGTGTCACATCCCATCTGTCTTCCAAGATCTACCGTAGATTTTCCTTCCGGAGTCTCATCAAGCAACGAAGAAAGTACACTATACTGAATCAATTCTTCTTTTTCAACACCCTCAACCGGATAAAACTCTGCTGCCAGACGGTTTCCGTATGTGATAGTTCCTGTCTTATCCAAAATCATTGTGTCGACGTCACCACAAGCCTCCACCGCTTTTCCGGACATTGCAATAACATTGAAGCGAGTAACACGATCCATACCCGCAATACCAATCGCAGAGAGAAGTCCTCCGATCGTCGTCGGAATCAGGCAAACCATCAGCGCAATCGACCATGATATCGGAATCTCTACGCCCAAATAATTTGCAAATGGATACAGCGTGATAACCACGATCATAAAAATTACTGTCAACACGATCAAAAGTGTATTCAGCGCGATCTCATTTGGTGTCTTCTGTCTGGACGCCCCCTCTACAAGAGAGATCATCTTATCCAAAAATGATTCCCCAGGTTCTGCCACAATTCGAATCTTTAACCAGTCAGATACAACTGTTGTTCCTCCTGTCACGGAAGAGAAATCTCCGCCCGATTCACGGGTTACCGGTGCAGACTCTCCTGTGATTGCGGATTCATCTACTGATGCGATTCCTTCGATGACTTCACCATCATTTGGGATGACTTCCCCCATTTTCACCAATACGATATCACCTTTTCGAAGCTCTGATGCAAAGATCATTTCTTCTTCGCCATTTTGGCGGATCACTCTTGCCTTTGTATCCTTTTTCGTCTTCTTCAAAGTTGCTGCCTGTGCTTTTCCACGTCCCTCTGCCACAGATTCCGCAAAGTTTGCAAACAACACCGTGATAAACAAAACAACTGTCACAATACCATTATAAATTCGATTTTCTCCTCCTTCACCGAATAAAGTCGGAAAAATCGTAAGCACCAATGTAATGAAAAATCCTAATTCTACGACAAACATTACCGGATTTTTATCATATATCTCGGATCCAATTTTTGAAATGCTCCTATAATAGAAGATTTCATAATATCCGGTGTAATAAATTTCGTCTTTTCCTTTTTAGCCATGTCCCTAATCTCCTTTTCTTTGCTTTATCACATCCACATTGACAGATGCTCTGCAATCGGTCCCAATGCAAGTGCCGGGAAGAATGTCAAAGCTGCAAAAATGTAGACGATAAATACAAGGATAATCATAAATGTCACATTATCTGTTCGTAATGTTCCGATTGTCTCATTCACTTTCTTCTTTGCAAGAAGTGAACCTGCAATCGCAAGCTGTGCGATAATCGCAATATAGCGTCCGAAGAACATCGCAAGTCCGGTCGTCACATTCCAGAATGTGCTGTTGTCAGCCAAACCTTCGAATCCTGAACCATTGTTTGCCGCCGAAGAAGCATATTCATACAACACCTGCGTAAATCCATGGAATCCCGGATTCGTAATTCCATCTGTGCCTCCTGTGACAGACACAGCCAATGCTGAAAATCCTAAAACCAAAAGCGGATGAATCAAGATGACAATCGCAACCAGTTTCATTTCTTTTCCTTCAATTTTTTATTCAAATATTCCGGTGTACGCCCTACCATCAATCCGCAGATGAACACTGCAAGGATGACATACACAACCATATTCATCAGACCGACACCTTTTCCTCCAAACACACAGTTGAGCATCATATGCAGCAACGGTACCAGTCCTCCAAGCGGTGTCAGTGAGTCATGCATATTGTTTACAGTTCCTGTCGTAAATGAAGTCGTAACGGTCGTGAATAACGAAGATTGTGCCACTCCAAACCGAACTTCTTTTCCTTCCATATTTCCGGCAGTCTGATCTACTCCCATGTCACTGATCACAGGGTTTCCTGCCATCTCTGAATGGTAGCAAAGTGTGAGTCCTACTGCAAAAAGAATTGCCATTGCTCCAAAGATTACCGCTCCTTGTCTTCCCATCAGAATCCGTTTTTTTGTCGGCATTACTGCCTGCATCTCTTTTTTCTCTTTTTTTCTGTCATGCAGCATATGTCCAAATGTGACAACACATGCTCCCGGAAGAATCATCATAGAAATCAATTCTACCATATTCGAAATGATTGTCGGATTTTCAAAAGGCGTCGTTGAGTTTGCACCAAAGAATCCCCCACCGTTTGTTCCCAGATGTTTGATGGATTCCAGCGCTGCCACAGGTCCCATTGCCAAATCCTGAAACTTTCCTTCGATGGTGTTTACTGTCACATTTCCCATCAGTGTCTGTGGAACTCCCTGGCTGACTAACACCAATCCCAAGATCAGTGATACCGGAATCAAAATTCTTGTTATGATTCTCACCATGTCTTTATAAAAATTTCCCATTTTTCTTCCGGAAAGTCCTCTGCAAAATGCCATACATGCTGCGTATCCGCTTGCTGCGGAAGTGAACATCATAAAGATGATGACACACATCTGACTCGCATAAGAAAGACCACTTTCTCCTGCATAGTGCTGTAAATTCGTATTTGTCATAAAGCTTATGATTGTATTGAATGAAAGGCTTGCGTCCATTCCTTCAATCCCGTTAGGATTTAAAAACAATACATTCTGAATTCTTAAAATCAGATATCCGACAAACACCATCACTGCATTGACCATCACCAAGGTGAGCGCATATTTTTTCCAGCCCATCTCCTCGTCTTTGATACCGCAGATTTTATAAATAAAATGATCAATCGGATTAAATACCTTATCTGCAAATGTTTTTTGATATGTGGCAATGTGGTACATATATTTTCCCATTGGAATGACAAGTATCAGAAAAATTGCCAGTGTAGCTATAATTTGTAACATGTCTCTTACCTCTCTCTATTCGTTTCATTCTTTTTCGGCTCTATCTGTGATTCGCAAAAATCAGCGAATAGTTTGATCAATCCGAAACTACCAAGTAAAATTCCAATCATAATAAGATCCATCATCTTTTTCTCCTCCTTGTTTCATAACATCTTTACAGTCGCTTTCATCAAACACGTAGCGACTATTTTGTGGAAACGCTCCAAAGGCTTCCAGATTCTCCCTTGTTGGGAGATATGCAGGATCTAATTCCCATGCCGCTCGGAAATGTCTCATTGCAGTTACATGATTTCCTTCTTTTTCCAACACAATCCCCATCAGATTGTGAGGTTCTGCCGCATGTGGGAATTCACTCATTGCACGCATAATTTTTTCTTTACATTTTTCATAATCGTGTTTTTCCACATTCTCCCTCACAAAATCGCAAAGCCTCTGCATCTCTTCTTTATCACTATTCTTTATTTTCATCATGACAAAGACCTCCTTATTGCTCTCTTTTTCTTTGCATGCTTATATTAATCTCTTTTTTGTGAGATGGGTGTGAGAGTTCCGCGTGATGCTGTGAGAATCCTGTGAGAAAAAAATACCGTTTTGACTTTTTATGCCAAAACGGTATTTGTATTCTGCACTATTCTATTCATTTACCAGACGATAACCGACTCCTATCTCGGTCAAAATATATCTTGGTTTTGCCGGACTTTTCTCAATTTTTCTCCGAAGCCCCGCCATCAACGCTCTCAGCGCCTGCGTATCTGTTCCATAGCTGATTCCATAAATTTCTTTGATGATATACTGCGACGTCAAAACTTTTCCCGCATTTTTAAAAAAGAGCGTAAGTAAATTGTATTCCAGCGGAGTTACATGAATCTCTGCTCCATCTAAATACACAAGTCGTTTTTCCAGATCAATTGACAGACCTCCGACCGTGCGCACTGCCTGCCCACTTTCCGTACCTGTCTTTTTCAAATGTCTAAGCGCCACTCGGATACGCGCCATCAGCTCAGTGGTAGAAAACGGTTTTGTCAGATAATCGTCTGCTCCCGTATCCAGCGCCGCCGCTTTTTCATGATCCTGATCCCTCGCCGACACGACGATAATCGGTATTTCCGACCATTCTCTGATTTTTTTGATCACATCCATCCCATCGCAATCCGGAAGTCCCAAATCCAAAAGAACCAGATCCACCGGATTCGTCACAAGCAACGATAGTGCATTTTTAGCAGTTCCTGCACTCAAATGCGGAAAACCTTCCTGCTGCAGCACATAGCTTATAAAATTTCGGATCTGTGCATCATCCTCCACAATGAGAATTGTTTCACTTCTTGTTATCATGCTCTTATTCCCCCATCGGCAGTGTAAATATAAATTCTGCCCCTTTTGTATCTTTTCTGCTTTGCACACAGATCTCACCGCCATGTGCAGTTATGATCGACTCACAGATTGCAAGCCCAAGCCCTATACCTCTGCTTGTATCTGCGCCCCTTCGATTCGTTGTATAAAACATCTTAAAAACATTCGGAATATCTTCCTTTGCAATTCCCGTGCCCTTGTCAGCAACTGAAAACACTGCTTTTTTTTCTTTTCATCTACTGAGACAGTCAACCGAATCTCTTCTTCCACTTTTGTATGCTTCACCGCATTATCCAAAAGATTGACCAGCACTTGCCCGATCAGCCTTGCATCCATCGGTACCAACAACATCTCTTCGGGAATATCTATCAAAATATCGCGTTCCGGAGCCCTCTTGCCAATGACCTTTACCGCCATCTCAATCACTTCCTCCACCGCTTCCATCTGTTTTTTCAATACTAGCTTTCCATCCTGCATACGTGTCAGATTCAATATATTTTCCACAAGTGCATGCAGCCACGCCGCATCTTTATAAATATTTTCTGCAAGCATATACCGCTCATCCTGTTTTTCTGTCATTCCCATCAATATCTCACTTGTCCCCATAATACCAGAAAGCGGTGTTCTAAGATCGTGGGAAATTGCTCTTAGCAGGTTCCCTCTGTAACGTTCTTGCGCAATCTCTTCTCCCACCTTGATTCGCTCCGCCTCGCTTCGAAATCTGTCCATTGCAAACGCTGTACTCTCAATCATCGAACGCAGTATCTTTTTTTCAGATTCACTCAATGTCTCCGAATTCTCTTTCGGAATCCGTACAACTCCTAATATGGATTTCTTTCCACATATCTGCCATTCTTCGAACGCCGGATT
>ENA-OQIF01000534-OQIF01000534.1-human-gut-metagenome-genome-assembly--contig:-NODE-534-length-13529-cov-4.979257_pt1 | contig 13529 bp, 16 predicted proteins | sample MGYA00242574_ERZ504738 | MGnify/ENA primary metagenome ERZ504738 (study PRJEB26092, sample SAMD00036437) | human gut metagenome | host: Homo sapiens | study: EMG produced TPA metagenomics assembly of...
AGTTGCCAGGGGAGAAATTGGAAAAGATGGCACGCTGGATTTTCAAAATCTTTATCTTGGGAAATATTTGTGAAAGAGTTAAAAGCAAGCGAAGGGTATCTTCTTGATCCTACAGAGTATCCGGTAGATGCTGCTTATGAAGGACAAGAGGTAAAAATTGTACATCGGGATGTTACGGTTCATGAAACAGTAAAGAAACAGGCATTGGGTTAATCAAAGTCGGTTCTGACGGAGAGCAGACGGAAGCAGAGCTTTTGGAAGGCGCTGGATTTAAAGTCTATCACATTCAGTCATTAAAAGGTGTCAAAGATGGAAGCATAAAGCCGAATGAGCAAGGAAAATTCAGTCCAGAACAGTTCCGTGATTATGATTTCTCAAAAGAGACAACAGCCATGGATTACTCGGAAGATAGCCATGGAAAACCAATGCCAGAATTTTTCACAGATAAGAAAGGATATGCGGTAAGCAGAGAACTTGCTTATGGAACCTATGTTGTGATTGAAAGTACTGTCCCGAAGAATTTCAATCGGATTGATCCTTTTATTGTCACAATCAATGAAGATAACAGAGAACCTCAACAATGGAGAGTTTTTATTGATTATAAGTTTCAGGCATTTTTAAAGATATATAAAATTGATGGAACAAGCAAATTACCGGTATTACACGCAGGAGCAACTTTAAAATTTTTGATCTGGATAAAGGAGAATATGTTACACAGCACACGCATTATCCAGAACTTGTAGAGCATACATCGTTTAGGACATCTGATGATGGGTATTTGATTACTCCGGAAAAGCTACCGGCAGGACATTACCGATTAGAAGAGGTGGAAGCTCCGGAAGGATATGTAAAGGCAGAGCCTGTTGAATTTGAAATCGGATCAGATGTTGCCCAGGAAGTAGAACCGGAAACAGGTGCGATTATCATAAAATTAGATTACAAAAATGAACGTCAGACAGGAACTCTTCGGATTCATAAGACAGGAGAAAAGCTACAGGACTATACGGAAGTAAAAAAGAACCTTTTAAGAAGGTTTGGAGAATTTTTACGTATATTAGAGGAGAAAGAGACAGAATATGAATTTACTTATGCAATAGCCGATGTAGAAGGAGCAGAATTTGAAGTGCGGGCTGCAGAAGACATTTTTTCTCCAGATTATCAGTTAGATGAAAATGGAAATCGACTTCTTCTTTATTCCAAAGATGAATTGGTTTCCACGCTGAAAACGGATGCCAAGGGCATAGCAGAAGTCGATCAATTACCACTTGGGAAATATAAAATCATCGAAACTGTAGCTGGAAATGGTTTTGTGTTAAATAAGGAAATACAGGAGTTTTCTTTAGAATATGCAGGTGATGAGGTAGAAGTTGTGTACCATGACAGTGCATACGTAAATGAACGCCAAAAGGTCTCTATTTCCTTGAAAAAAACTGTGGCTGATTCGGACGAACCAGTCAAAGGGGCACTTTTTGGACTATATACTGCAGAAGATATTTTAGCACCGGATGGAAAAACAGTTCTTGTGCCGGCAGATACTTTGATTGAAAAGGCAACCTCTGATGAAAAAGGCAATGTGCATTTCAAAAAAGATTTACCAATTGCACATTTCTATGTAAAAGAAATAAAAGCTGCTCCAGGTTATATTTTGAATGAAGAGAAGATTGATTTTGATTTGAAGTATTCAGATCAGAATAAAGAAACCCTTTTTGCCGAAGGAACATTACAAAATGATTTTACGAAAGTAGAAATCAGTAAAGTCGATATAGGTGGCGAGGAAATTATTGGAGCAGAACTTACTATTAAAGACAGCGAAGGAAACGAAGTTACATCATGGGTTACAGATGGTACACCACATCGGATTGATAAACTTCCACCAGGAAAGTATGTCTTGGTGGAAACATTAGCTCCGGATGGCTATGAGATTGCAGAAGAGATACCTTTTGAAGTGCTGGAAACTGGTGAAATTCAGAAGGTTACCATGGTAGATGAATATGAGAAAACAGGTACGATTTCTGTTGAAAAAGTAGGTGATATGCTAACCGGTACAAGTACATACGACTCTGAGTTTGGAGAGATTTACCGTATGGAATATGAAAAACGCTCTCTTCCAGGCGTAGAATTTACCATTTATGATACAGAAGATAATATTGTAGATGTGATTACTACAACGGAAGAAGGGATTGCTACCTCAAAAGAACTTCCATTAGGTTTATAAAGCGAGGATTTTTTAAAATTATAGAAAAATCAAATATATATATCAAAAAAACCAATTTGTTTCTGACTTTTTACAATACTATAATAGGAATGTTGAGAAAAGAAAGAGGAGGTTTTAAAAATGGATGCACTTTTAAGCGTAAATTGGATTGCCTTGCTTGTACTTATCATTGCCTTGCTTTTATTTAAAGTGTTGAACAAACTGGCATATAAAATGAATTGGACATTTGTCATTTTGATCAGTATGGTAATGGGAGCGGTGCTTGGAATCGTATTTGCGTCCGAGAACAATTCTTATATGACATGGCTTGCATTGATCGGCGATATTTATGTGAATTTGATTACGGCACTTGTCGCACCGGTGATTCTTGTTTCTGTCATTTCAGGATTGATTCAGTTAAACGATAAAGAAAAATGAAACGAATTGGAACAAAGTCTGTATTCTGGCTTTTGGTTTCATCGGCAATTGCGATTGTAGTTACAATTGTCTTTGGCATGGCAACACAGGTTGGAAAAGGGAGCGCAAGCAGTGTTTGCCGACATTGCAGGAGTCTCCAGTACAACACTTGACGCATATAAGGAAATGGGGACATCTTTTGATAAGATCATTTTGAACTTGTTCCCGACAAATGTGTTTGGGGATCTGGCAGCAGACAATGTTGTGGCTATTATCATTATTGCAGTTGCAATTGCGGTTGCATATGTAAGTGTAGCATCAGACGAAGGTGAAGATAAAGTGAAACCGTTTAAGAGTATCATTGAGGCGGTGAAGAAGATCATTTTCCGAATTCTTTCCTACGTCATTGATTTGACTCCATATGCAGTGCTATGTTTGACAGCAGTGTCTGCAAGCCAGCTGTTGAGTGATAAAGACGCTTTGGTACAATTGATTCTGCTTGTTGCGGTTGTCTATGTGGTATGCTTCGTACAGGCTTATGTTGTAAATGCGTTCATTCTGAAATTTGCAGGAAAAATAAGTCCGCTCAAATTCTTTAAAAAGACATTTGATGCACAGGCGACAGCATTTACGACACAGAGTAGTGTCGGCTCGCTTCCGATTACAATTGACCGTCTGATACATAAGGTTGGTGTAGATGAGGAGGTAGCGAACTTTACAGCGCCACTTGGAACAACAATTGGAATGGCGGGCTGTACGTGTATTTGGCCGATTTTGTTAGCTATGTTCTATCTAAATGCAACGGGGCAGAGTTGGAATATCAGTCAATACCTCATCATGTGCTTTATGTGCCTTGTACTTTCGATGGGAAGCGCCGGAATGCCGGGAATCGGAGTTGTGACAGCAGTATCACTGTTCAGTGCAGTAAATCTTCCGATTGCAGCAGTGGTACTTCTGACTCCGATCAATAACATTACAGATATGGCACGAACATTGACGAATGTCGTAGGAGCAAATGTGACAGCTGCTGTTGTTGCAAGAAAAACAGAACTTTTGGATGACGAAATTTTTCAGACAGAGGATGAAAAATTAGAGAAAAAGGGAGGACGGGCATAATGAAAAAATCAACAATTGCACTGATTGTGGCGGCTTTTGTATGTCTGGGACTTTCTGTATTTTCTGTAAAAGCCTCAGTGGTAAGAACAAATGATGCCATTCAAAATATCGGAGAAGTAACTTATACAGAGGAATCAAAAGCAAAAATCGATCGTGCAGTAAAATATTATAATGCATTAGATCCGAATTTTGATCTCAAAAAGAAGATTAAAAATATGAATGTATTTAATGCGGCAAAAATAGAATATGCACGTCTGGCAATTAAAGCGGCAAGTGTTGCAGATGCAAGAAAGACTGTAGAAGGCTATTCCTTTGATGATGTGAAAAAATATGTAACAGAAGCAAGAGAAGTGATTGACAGCTATCTGACAGCTGATCAATATACTCTTATCGAAAATTATGCAGACCTGATAGAGTTGGAATCTGAATATACTTCAACAGGAAGTTCCGGTGGGTTCTTCGGAAGAAGTATCTATTCCAATGTGTTAGGAAAAGATAGGAGGAGATTGATCATGAAAAGAAAACTAATCTCTGCTGTTCTTGTTACAGTGATGGCGGCAGGAATGATTACGGGTTGCTCAGGAAAAAACAGCAGCATCAAAAATAATGTTAAAACTTTAGAAAAAGAAGAACTCAAAGTCTCGAATGCACAACTTTCTTCCCCGGACTATGAGTTTGAAAAAGAATATGCTTACGGTGACTTTAATGCACACTCCAAAGCAGATGCAGAACGACAGGATGGAATTGATACGTTTGAGGATAAAGATATTGTATTTCAGGACATCAGCTATGACCAGCTCATTCAGCTTTTGGGACAGGAAGGAAATTACCTGATTCAGTTGAGCGGTTCATGGTGTCATAACAGCCGTGCAATGAGTCCTTATGTAAATGCATATGCAAAGGAATACGGAATTGATACTATTTATTCTTATGATTTTAATGTAGATAATGGTGATGACGGTTCTATGTTTGTCCGTATGTCGAACGAAAAGACAACTCTTGGAACAAAATACAATTATATGTATGGAGAGTTTGTGTCAAGATATCTTACAAACTTGGATGACTGGATTGCATATCCGTCAGATCACGATACTGCACTTTCTTATACCAATGCAGAAGGGAAAGAGGTGACAGTCGGAAGATTGCAACAGCCTATTATCTTTCTTTATAACAAAGATAATCAGACAGACTACAGCGGGAAAGGAAATACAAGCGGAAAATGTCCAATCATGTATGCTTTTGAGGAGATGGTTGACCGTGACTCCAAAGGTCTTTATGTGAAGGAAACGGACGACGAAGGAAATCCGGTTCTTGATAAAGAAGGAAATCAGGTAAGAAAGTATGTGACGGATGAGTATACAGCACGTCTAAAACAAATGTTTGAATTTATTAAAACAAATAACATTCAATTTTCAAAGTATACAAAAGAAACATATATTCGAGATACATTTAACAGTTACGGAACAGAAGTTTTTGGCTCTGACGAGCAGATAAATATTTACCCGATTACATACCGTCAACTGGAATGGTTGCTTGATGAAAAGGGAAATTCGCTTGTGCTCATAGGTGGTTCTGGAAATGAAAAAACACGTGCCATTATTGGACAAATCAATCAGTATGCAGTGAAAAACAATGTTCGTGTGTACATGTATGATCCTCAGATTGACGGAGGAATAACTGTTGATAAGTGGGGATACACACAGACAACTTCTATTTGTGAAGAAAACTCTCCAATTGCGAAAATGTATACAGGATTGATTGACAGACATCTTACAAATCTGACAGCAGCAAAAACAACAGAAGATGGCTATGCATTGATTCAGGAACCATATTTCTTTGCTTATAATAAAGATGCAAAAGATGAAGATGGTTTTGCTGCACCGATTACGGCTTCTGTGGAATTGCCGTATACGACAGATTCTGAAAAGAGATATTATATCGGAAAAGAAAAGAACATGGAAGCATGCAATTCGCAGATTGAGACTGTGTTCGAAAGCTATGCACAGAATGTAGGTATAGAATTAGAAAAATAGGTAGATATATGGTTATAGAAATACCACTCCATCGCTCGCCAAAGTTTTGGAGTGGTTTTCTATGCTCTAAAACATTATCTGATAAACGTAAAAACGAATGTTAGTAATGCCAAAATGAACATTCCAAAAGCCATCAGGTCTTTGAAATCAAAAGGATCATATCAATGTTAGCTTTTCAAGAATCTTATCTAAAATTTGTTTTGCCGCTTCGGCTTTTGTCATAATGTCTAATGCGAGTTCTTCTTCTTTTGTAATCATCGTAATGACATTCGTATCGGTTCCGAATCCGGCACCGGACACTTTTAAATTGTTTGCAATAATCATATCGAGATGTTTCTTTTCCAGTTTCGCACGGGAATTCTCTAACATATTTTCTGTTTTCCATAGAAAAGCCACATAAAAATTGGTGATTTTTTTGTGTTCTCCTAAGTGCTTCAAAATATCTTTCGTGCGCTCTAATGGAATACAGAGAGAGTCGTCTGACTTTTTCATCTTTTCATCACTGACAGAGGCAGGACGATAATCTGCCACAGCGGCAGCTTTGATGATAATGTCCTGAGTATCGGAACAAGAAGTTACGGCATCAAACATTTCTTCAGCACTTTTAATAGAAATCGTATTGACAAATGGTGGTTTCGGAAGTGAAGTAGGTCCAGTGACTAAAGTTACATTGGCACCGCGGAGCATTGCGCAGTTTGCAATGGCATACCCCATTTTTCCGGTAGAATGATTGGTAATATAGCGAACAGGGTCGATCGCTTCTGTGGTTGGTCCGGCGGTGACAAGGACATTTAAATCCTTTTCATATCTTTTTCATATGCGATTTCTTTTAAGATATAGTCTAGTAAAGTCTCTGGATCAGGGAGTTTTCCTTCTCCTACGTCACGGCAGGCAAGCATTCCGGTTGCCGGATCAATCACCTCAAATCCGTAATCTTTTAATTTCAGCAGATTGTCCTGTGTAATCTGGTTCTGATACATCTGTGTGTTCATTGCCGGCGAAATGATTTTTTTACAGGTACATGCGAGTGTTGTAGTTGTAAGCATGTCATCAGCAAGTCCATTTGCCAGTTTGGCGATAACATTGGCAGTTGCAGGAGCGATTAAAACGACATCTGCCTGTTTTGGAGAGCGCCACATGCTCTACATTATATTGAAAATTTCGATCAAATGTATCAACAAGACAACGATTGTTTTGTCAATGTTTCGAATGTAATCGGATGGATAAAAATTTGTTGCGTTCTTTGTCATGATAACATGGACATTACAATGAAGCTTTACAAGCATGCTGGCAAGATTGGCGATTTTGTAGGCGGCAATACTTCCCGTAACACCTAAAATAACAGTTTTTCCCTTTAACATAATTTGAAATCCTCTGCTTTCTGAATGGTTTGTAAATTATTCTAGCACATATTTAGAAAAAGTGTACGCAAATTTTGTGTTTATTTTTGAAAACATGGTTGTTTTCGTGTGAAGGAGGATGGTATACTGAGAAAGTAACTCCGTTGCAGTTCACGGAATTCAATTCCTTTCATCAACACACGACATCAGACGTTTCCATGCGAGCATGAGCGTTCTCAGACGTATGTGTATGTGTGAACTGGAGCGATATGTATTGTATCTCGTAAGAGAATGATAACAAGGAGGAAAAAATGAATAACAAAGCAAAGAGTGACGGAAGGTCACAGACACTTGGCATGGTACAGGTTGCACTGTTCGCGGCACTGATTATTATCATGGCATTTACCCCATTCTTAGGATATATCCCGCTTGGATTTACAAGGGCGACGATTATCCATGTACCGGTTATTATCGGTTCTATTTTACTTGGTCCAAAGAAAGGCGCTGTTTTAGGAGGCATTTTTGGACTGACGAGTTTTATTAATAATACGATGAATCCGACAGTGACATCGTTTGTGTTTACACCGTTTTATTCACTCGGTGAGATGCAGGGGGGGATCGGAAGTATTATTATCTGTTTTGTCCCACGTATTTTAGTTGGGATTATTCCGTATTTTGTATTTAAAGTATTGTATAAGGAAATGAAGTCCAAAGGATCAGGCATGCTGGTAGCTTTAGGAATTGCAGGGCTTGCGGGATCTTTTGTCAACACATTGTTAGTAATGAATTTGATTTTTGTGTTTTTTAGAGATGCCTATGCAGCGGCAAATGGAGTTGCGGCAAATGCGGTGTATGGCTTTATTTTATCCATCATTGCGATGAATGGAATACCTGAGGCGATTGTTGCGGCAGTGATTGTGGCAGTTGTCGGAAGAACGCTGTTGAAATCGCGTCTCGTGACAGGATAGCAGGAGGAAAAATATGATTCTGGCAATTAATATCGAGAATACGAACACCGTGGTCGGATGTTTTGAAGGTGAAAATATAGTCTTTGTGGAGAGCATTTCCACGAGCCTGACAAGAACAGGGCTGGAGTATGCAATTAGTTTTAAAAATATATTTGAATTACATGGCTTGAATATGAATCAGATAGAGGGAACGATTATCGCATCTGTGGTGCCCCCGGTGACAAATGTTGTAAAAGAGGCGGCAAAGAGGATTTCCGAAAATGAGGTGTTGATTATCGGACCGGGAGTGAAGACCGGATTGAATATTATGATGGATCAGCCGGGACAGGTGGGGAGTGACCTGGTGGCAAATGCAGTAGCAGGGATAGCAGAGTACCCACTTCCGCTCATTGTAGTCAACATGGGAACAGCGACGACCCTTTCTGTGATTGATGCAAAAAAACATTATATCGGAGGAATGATTATTCCGGGAGTCCGGATTTCTTCGGAATCTCTGACGCAAGGAACGGCGCAGCTTCCGAAAATCAGTTTGGAACGGCCGAAAAAGGTTATTGGAAGTAATACGGTGGAATGTATGAAAAGTGGAATCATTTATGGGACTGCTGCCTGTATAGATGGCTCCATTGCCAGCATTGAGAGAGAATTGAAAGAAAAAGCGGCAGCTATTGTTGCGACCGGGGAGGCTGCGAAGTATATCGTTCCCCATTGCGGTCGGAATATGTTTTTAGATGAAAATTTATTGTTGAAAGGTCTAAAACTCATATATGAAAAGAATCAGAAATAGTGCTTTAGATGGCGGTTTTAAATATAACCGCCATCCAGACCGATGATTTGACCGGTTAGATAGGAAGGACTGTTGACAAGATTCCATACCAAATCAGCGACTTCCTGCGGTGTGCCGAAACGCCCCGCAGGAATTTCTTCTTCAAAGGCAGATTTTTCTTCTGCGCTCAGTTGGGCATTCATGCTCGTCTCAATCGCCCCACATGCGATAGCATTTACCTGAATATTACTTGGAGCAAGCTCTTTGGCAAGCGCCCGCGTAAGCCCGTGGATACCGGATTTTGTTGCGGAATAGGCAGCTTCGCAGGAGGCGCCGACTGTTCCCCACATCGAGGATATGTTGATAATCTTACCGGATTTTTTGACACCATTTTTGGAATTGCTTCACGGGAGCAGTAAAATACAGAGGAAAGATTCGTGTCCAGAAGATTGCACCATTCTTCATCGCTCATATCGCTTAGCAGACCAATGTGAGCAATTCCCGCATTGTTGACAAGTACATCCAGACAGTCGTATTTTGTGTAAATCATCTCGTACAGCTCTTTGACAGAATGTGGATTTCCTACATCGCCGATAAAAATATCGCAGGAGCCGTAAGGAGTTGCTTCGATTGCAGATTTTACGGATTCCAGTTCTGAGATGGAGTGACGACAATTTAAGAATACGTGGTAATTATTTTGTGCAAATGTCATTGCAATGGCACGTCCGATCCCACGGGAAGCACCAGTGACTAATACCGTTTTTTTGTGCATAAAAATTCCTCATTTCCTTCGTTGATGACATCATTATAGCGTAATTGGGGAGGGGAGGCAATCACAAGGTGGTTTTAGTTGACATTCGTCATGAATTAGATTACAATGAATACATCAAAAATATTTGATGTGAGGTGTCCGTAGAATGAATGGGTATAAAAACGATACGATCATATTTAAAGCACTCTGTGATGAAAAGAGACTTTCGATACTGGAATTGCTCAAAGGCGGTGAAAAGTGTGCGTGTGTCCTGATGGAAGAATTGAATATCGCTCAGTCTGCGTTATCTTATCACATGAAGATTTTGTGTGAGTCGGGAATAGTAACAAGCAGACAGGAAGGTAAATGGACGCACTACACCATCAGTAAAAGTGGGAGAGAATATGCAATCAAGAGATTGACGGAACTTACATCCTAGCAGATGAAGAGGAATCGGAAATAAAAAGTCATCATTAGATGGCTTTTATAAAAGCCTAACACATCAAAAATATTTGATATGAAAAAACAATATGGAGGTGTTGAATGGAGAAGTTAAAATTAATGTTTCAATTTTTGCAGGAACAGATACTTGGAATGAAATGGATGAATGAAATTATCGGAAAAGGTTTGTCAGTGTTGGGGGTAGATATTCAAGGAAGAGTAGGAGGAAGCATTCAGTTTTTCCTATATGATGTGATTAAGATTACGATTTTATTATGCTTGCTTATTTTTATCATATCCTATATTCAAAGCTATTTTCCACCGGAGAGAAGTAAAAAGATATTAGGAAGATTTCATGGAATATGGGCAAATATAATTTCGGCGTTGCTTGGAACCGTGACTCCGTTTTGCTCGTGTTCAAGTATTCCAATTTTTATGGGATTTACAAGTGCAGGATTGCCGCTTGGAGTAACATTTTCGTTTTTGATATCTTCACCGATGGTCGATTTGGGAAGTTTGGTATTGTTGATGAGCATCTTTGGCGCGGAAATTGCATTTGTCTATGTTATCTTAGGACTTGCGATTGCGGTAATAGGAGGTACGCTTATAGAAAAAATGCATATGGAAACGTATGTGGAAGAATTTATCAGAAACGCCAGTCATGTGGAGAGTGACTCCCCGACTATCACAAAGCGAGAACGGGTTATGAATGCAAAAGAACAAGTGCAATGGACATTTCGTAAAGTATTTCCGTATATTTTAGTGGGTGTGGGAATTGGAGCGATTATTCACAATTGGATTCCTCAGACGTGGATTGAATCCATTTTGGGAAGCAACAATCCGTTTGGCGTAGTCCTTGCAACCTTGGTTGGAATTCCGATGTATGCGGATATTTTCGGGACAATTCCGATTGCGGAAGCACTGCTTGTAAAAGGGGCGCAACTTGGAACGATTCTTTCTTTTATGATGGCGGTTACAACACTGAGTCTGCCGTCCATGATTATGTTGAAAAAGGCCGTAAAACCAAAGTTGCTAGGTGTATTTATTACAATTTGTGCGACCGGAATTATAATAGTTGGATATGTGTTTAATGCATTTCATGTATTTTTAATGTAGATGAGCAGGAGGAGATGAAAATGAAAGAGAAAGTGGCATTTGTATGTGTCCATAATTCTTGCAGAAGTCAGATTGCGGAAGTGCTTGGGAAAAGCTTGGTTTCTGAGATTTTTGAAAGCTATTCAGCAGGTACGGAGACGAAACCACAGATCAATCAAGATGCTGTCCGTTTGATGAAAGAGCAGTATCAGATTGATATGGAAGAAACACAATATTCAAAACTGTTGTCTGAAATACCACCGGTAGACATTGTCATCACTATGGGATGTAATGTTGACACTACAATGAGATGGCATTATAATCTGTGGTAGAGAAAAGCACGAAAGGGAGGAACTACCATGCAGATTTCAAGCCGTTTTACAATTGCAGTTCATATATTTGCCTGTATCGATACATTTAAAGAGGAATTTAAACTTACCAGTGAGTTTTTGGCTGCCAGTATCAATGTCAATCCGGTGATTATTCGAAAGATATTGTCTCAATTAAAGGCAGCAGGACTTGTGAAAGTGCAGAGAGGAAGTGGAGGTGCTTCGATTGCAAAACCACTTGATGAGATTACATTTTTTGATATCTATCAGGCGGTAGAATGTGTAGAGCATGGAGAACTTTTTCATTTTCATGAAAATCCGAATCAGAAGTGTCCGGTTGGAAGAAATATTCACAATGTTTTGGACGGAAAACTTATACAGATACAAGATGCCTTGGAGAATGAGCTTGGTAAAATTACATTAGAAGATGTGATGAAAGATACACAATATTATATTGCGAAAGAAAGAGAATAGATAGAGAGACTTTACTTAGAAATTTTCTGGGTGAAGTCTTTTTTCTAATATCGAGCATTTTTTGTCATCATAAAAATGTTGTAACTATTGACATTACGATAAAAATGGTTCATATTAAAGTTGTAATGATAGGTATTACAATAAAAGGAGGAAGGATGACATGACACAAACAGAACGTTTGGAATATTTGATTACCTGTCTCATAAAGGAACAACCGGAATATGAGGAGATTTCTATTCCAACTGAAATAGAAGAGAAAAAACGGCTGTTGCGGTCATTGATGAACGTTCGTCCGGCTGTTCCGATCAGCAGAGAATTTCTTCGTATACAGGATGAGTATTTGAAAAATGAATTGACACAGCAGGAGATTACCGAACTGAATTTTTTGACATCACGTAAGGATAATATGTATCTTTGGAAAGGTGATATCACAAAATTAAAAGTTGATGCAATTGTAAATGCCGGAAACAGTGCGCTGCTAGGATGTTTTATTCCTTGTCATGGTTGTATTGATAACGCAATACATTCTAATGCGGGGATTCAGTTGCGGTTGGAATGTCAAAAAATAATGGAAAGGCAAGGGAAACCGGAGCCGACGGGAAAAGCAAAAATCACAAAGGGCTACAATCTTCCGGCGAAATATGTTCTGCATACTGTTGGTCCGATTGTCCGTGGGCAATTGACAGAAAAAGACCGTACGCTGCTTGCAGCCTGCTATCGTTCTTGTCTGGAGTTGGCGGATGCATATGAATTGAAATCCATTGCATTCTGTTGTATTTCCACAGGAGAGTTTCACTTTCCGAATGAGATTGCAGGTCAGATTGCTGTGGATACAGTCAAAAAATATTTCCGAGAAACAGGTTCACAGATGGAGGTGGTATTTAATGTTTTTAAAGAAAAAGATTGGGAAATCTACAACCGATTGTTGGAAAGAGATTGAGAAACTGGAAAAACAAATCCAACAGGCAGACGCGATTATTATTGGAGCGGGGGCCGGTTTATCAACTTCTGCCGGATTTCATTATGCGGGAGAACGTTTTAAAGAGTACTTTGGAGATTTTGCAAATAGATATCATTTTATAGATATGTATTCCGGTGGCTTTTATCCATATGAGACATTGGAAGAACATTGGGCATATTGGAGCAGATATATTTACATCAATCGATATATGGATGCACCGAATCCGGTTTATAATAATTTGTATTCACGGGTTAAAGAAAAAGACTATTTTGTATTGACCACAAATGTAGATCATTGCTTTCAAAAAGCCGGATTTGATAAACATCGGTTATTTTACACGCAAGGGGACTATGGTCTGTTCCAGTGCAGTGAACCGTGTCATCAGAACACTTACAATAACGAAGCGGTCATTAGAAAAATGGTTGAGGCGCAAGGGTATCGTGTCGATGGTAATGGGCGGTTAGTTGTTCCGGAAAGCAGACAACCTGAAAGGAAGATTCCATCAGAGTTGGTCCCGCACTGCCCAAAATGTGGGAAACCGATGAGTATGAATCTGCGTGCTGATGGAACATTTATACAAGATGAGGGATGGTATGCGGCATCGAATCGATACTATGAGTTTTTAAAGAGACACGAAAATCTTTTTA
>ENA-OQIF01000538-OQIF01000538.1-human-gut-metagenome-genome-assembly--contig:-NODE-538-length-13313-cov-3.072122_pt1 | contig 13313 bp, 7 predicted proteins | sample MGYA00242574_ERZ504738 | MGnify/ENA primary metagenome ERZ504738 (study PRJEB26092, sample SAMD00036437) | human gut metagenome | host: Homo sapiens | study: EMG produced TPA metagenomics assembly of...
TGGTCGGAAAGGAACAGTTATCTGATAACAACACGGCAGCACCGAAAAAAGATGATGTGGTGCCAAATGCAAATCAGTATGAGTACCAAAAGCAGGAATTAGCAGCTTTCTGTCATTTTGGACCAAAACACATTTAATGAATTTGAATGGGGAGAAAACTACGGAAATAAAACTCCGGATGAAATCTTTAAGTTAGAAGAAGAGTTTGATGAGGATACTTTTGTTAAGACAATTAAAGATGCAGGTTTCAAAAAATTGATTGTAACAGCAAAGCATCATGATGGATTTTGTATTTGGGCAAGTGAGCATACAAAGTATGATGTGGCAGAAACAAGTTATAAAGATGGAAAAGGGGACATTTTAGAAGAATTATCAACAGCCTGTACCAAATACGATATTGATATGGGGTTATATCTTTCTCCGTGGGATATCCATGATGATAGTTATGGATATAAAAGGGCAGATGGAACTCCGTTAGTGCGTCTTGTAAATGGAAAAAGTGAGCCGATTGCAGGATTGACCTGGGAACAGGTATTTGAGCAGGATGCAAAAGACTATAACGAGTATTATAACAATCAGTTAAAAGAAATTCTTAGTAACGATAAATATGGTAATAATGGACATTTCAATGAAGTATGGATGGATGGAGCAAAAGGAAGTGGCGCCGGTTATCAGGAATACACATTCGAGAAATGGTTTGATACAATCCAACAGTATGAAGGGAAGAAAGCAGGGTTTGAATCGGATTGTATGTTGTTTGGGGCAGAGGCATACACAACTGTAAGATGGATTGGAAATGAACTTGGTTATGCCAATGAAGAGACGTGGTCTAAATCAAAAGTAGATTATGAGAAGAATACGATTGACAGTAAAAAAGTAGGAAGCTACACAGTTGGTTACGAAGATGGAAATCAGTGGACTGTTCCAGAAAGTGATGCGCGTATTACTTCTGGGTGGTTTTGGGGAACCGCAAAGAACACACCAAAAAGCGTAGAAGATCTTGCGGGAATGTACTTTAATTCGGTTGGACACAATTCTCCGTTATTATTAAATATTCCGCCAAATGACAAAGGAAAAGTAGACGATGCAATTTTAAAAAGAGTAGCAGAGTTCGGAAAGAATATCCAAGATACATTTAAGGAAAATATGGCTGGACATGCAACGGTGAAAGCGTCGGAAGTACGTGGCAATGACATAGATTACTCACCGGAAAATGTGCTGGATGGAAAAGATGACACATATTGGACAGTCAATGATGGAACAACGAAAGGTTCACTTGTTGTAGAACTTGGCGAGACAAAGACCTTTGATGTAGTGTCAATTGAAGAAGCCATTCAATTTGGACAGAGAATCAAAGAATTTAAAGTGGAATATAGCAATAATGGCGAGAGTTGGAAAGTATTTGATCAGGGTACGACCATCGGTGCAAAGCGGCTTTCCAGAGAAAATCCGGTGAAGGCAGATAGACTTCGCATTACGGTGACAACAAGTAAAGAGGTACCGATGATCTCTGAGGTGGGCGTTTATAAAGCGACAACAGATTTTGAATCTCCATCAGCTGCGCCAGAGGGAATGCAGATAATCGACGAAAGAGACGAAGCGTTTAAATTTAGCGATGGATGGACACAGGAAAATGCATCCCAGTCTCTGAATGGTACAAGTGCATGGGCAAAGAGGAAAGGCGATTCATTTGAGGTGAAATTTAAAGGCTCAAAAATTTATCTTGTGGGTACAGTGGATCCTGGACATGGAAAAGCGAAAGTTACAGTAGATGGAAAAGAGACAGAGATTAATACATATGCATCTAAGCGCGCCATAGGACAGATTATATTCACATCCGAAGACTTGACAGATGGAGAGCATACTTTGAAATTAGAAGTGTCTGAGAATAATAAGGCAATTGGAGTGGAAGGCGCTTATGTAATCAACAATGGCGGACTTGGTATGATTGGTGTAGAAAAAGCAGATTACACCATGAAAGAAGATTCTGAAATGAAGATAAAATTAGTTCGTGTTGGAGGAACTACAGGGAAAGCAACTGTCACAGTAGCGCCGAATCCGGGAACAGCGATTCAGGATGATTTCGATACCGAAGGAACGACGACAGTAACATTTGAAGAGGGCGAGAAAGAAAAAGAAGTCGTTGTTATTACAAGACGTAATACAAAAAAGACAGGGGAACAGTATTTTACAGAAGAGTTGAGTACGAATACGGAAAACCTGATTGTTGGTTTCAACTCGAAAACGAAGATTACGATTTTGGATCAGGAAGGTTTGCCGGCAGAAGTGACAACAAAGAAACTGCCAAAAGAAGTATATAAAAATGCTACGGCGACTTCAGAAGAAACAGTGAAACAACAACAAGGAATTGAAAAGGCATTTGATGAAGATAACAGCACATTTTGGCATGCCAACTGGGACAATGGTAAATTGGCGGCTAATCCAGGCGGTATATCTGTAGAGATACCACTAGACGAGGTGAAAGAATTAGCGAAACTGACATATTTGCCAAGACTTGACCAGGCAGATGCCGGTACAATCGGTCAATATGTGATTGAAGCGGCAGTTGTAAAAGAAGACGGCAAGACAGCAGAAGCGGTGGCGGAAGAAACAAAAGCAGCAGCGGTGGTTGAGGAGACAGAAGCAGCGGTAGTTGAAGAAACGGAAGCAGCGGCTGAGACGGCATTGCCTGTCGAGGGGGATGAAACAGCATCAAAAGCAGCAGTTGCTGCAGATGCAAAGGCAGCGGCGGAAGAAACAATCCAGTGGAAAAAAGTATGTGAAGGTACATTTAAAAAGCAGGGGAACTCTACGAATCCTCAGGAAGTAGTATTCCCAGAGACGGTAAAGACAAATCGCATTCGTCTTACAGCAAAGAAAATGGCTGGCGGAGAACATCCAACAGCTGCGGAAATTGCGCTTCACGAAAAGACAGAACCGGTTCTGTTTACGATTACAGCAAAAGCCGGAGAACACGGCAGCATTCAACCGGTAACAGGAGCATTAGATGCTGACGGTAAAATGCAAATACAGGCTGGAAAATTAAAGACATTTGCAATGAAACCAGAGGCAGGTTATGTAGTGGATGATGTAAAAGTGGATAACCAGTCTGTTGGAGCAGTAAGTCGTTATACAGTAGAATCTAATGAGGAATCGCCAAAAGATGTGACGATTGAAGCAACATTCAAAGCTTGTGAACATGCGAATACAGAGATTCAAGGGAAAAAAGCAGCAACTTGTACAGAAGATGGTGCAACAGGCAAAGAAGTATGCTTGGATTGTGGAGTAACAGTCAAAGAAAGTGAGGTAATTCCAGCACATGGACATAAGTTTGGGGACTGGGAAGTAACCAAAGAACCAACACACACAGAGGAAGGTAAGGCTGAGAGAACTTGTAGTGTATGTAGCACAGTAGAGGAAAAAACGCTTGCAAAACTTCCAATGAATACAGATAAGTCCAAGCTTCAAAAGTATTATGATGAGTGCATCGGATACTACAAACAGTCTGATTACACAGCAGACAGTTGGAAAGCATATGAGGTAGCATTGAAGGATGCAAAAGCGATTTTGGATAAAGATGGTGTCACACAGGAAGAGATAGACACAGCAATCAATAAACTTGCAGACGCAGCGAAAAAACTAGTGAAGAAGACAGATTCAGGAAATGCATCTGATCAGTCAGGAAATACTCCTGTAACAGGAGATTATTCAACACCAATGGTTCTGATTTTAGCAGTGACTGTATCTGTTATCGCAGTTATTTACCAGATGAAAAAGAAATAAGATAATTTTTGGCAATTTACAGAAAATTGTGTGAAAAAATACTGGACAGAAATTGTGTCCTGTTTCATTGCTCTGCTGTTGCTGTGGATGGAAAAGCATACTTGTTTACGGCTGCAAGCGGAACAGGAAAATCCACGCATACAAGGATGTGGAGACAGCATTTCGGCGGCAGGGCAGTGATGGTTAATGACGATAAACCGATTCTTCGGATAAAAGATGATGGAATTTATGTATGTGGAACTCCGTGGTGCGGGAAGCATGGATTGCAGACAAACGTGGAAGTGCCGGTGCAGGGGATCTGTATTTTGAGAAGAGGAGAAGAAAATATGATCAGAAAAATTTCTGCAATAGATGGATATCCGGATCTGTATAAGCAGACTTACCGTCCCGGTGAAAAGGACAAGATGTTAAAGACACTTTCGATGATTAAACAGATGGCAGAAAGACTTCCGCTATATGAGATGCATTGTACGATATCGGAGGAGGCAGCAGTTATGGCATGGGAGAGGATGAAGCCATAAGAACGACCTGTAATGAAATAAAATGATGTCGGGGTCAAAAGCCCCCGACTTTGATGCCTACGGATTGCTCCGTGCTACGCACTCCCACAATCCTACCCAATATTCGCATATCGTGGGATTATCATCCCACTTTTATGCTCATAGCAGGGCGGGTTCTAAGGTCTTTCACCCACCTATGAGCAAGCTCATGTGGGCTTAGACCTTTTGACCCTGGCATCTCAATATTTTGATAAGCATGAAAAAGTTTTTAGAAAAGAGGGAGAAAAATGAAGAACAGAAAAAAAGTATTATCATTTCTGCTGGCAGGTGTTCTTACTTTGGGGTGCTTTCCGGTGACAGCCGGAGCAACGAATAACTCAAAGGACGGAACAAAGCCGGCAGATGGAACAACAGTGGAGCAGCCGTTCCCGAAAACGTTGTTTTTGGAGGAACATAATTCATCCAAAGGATTTACAAGATTCCGTATTCCTGCCTTGGTAACTGCAGGTAATGGAGCATTAATTGCAGCAACAGACATCCGATGGGATATTTGCGGAGACGGAGCAGGATTGGATACGGCAGTATCAAGATCCACAGATAATGGAGCAACCTGGTCTTATACGGTAGCTAATTATCTGGGAGATAACGGAAACCGGTTTAATCGTGATTCAACAGCATTTATTGATCCTGCATTGCTTGCTGACGGAGATACAATCTACCTCGCATGTGATTTGTTGCCGGCAGGTCTGGCAGTTGCAGATGCAGCAAGATATCCGGCGAAGGCAGGAAGTACAGGTTATGATACAAATGGAAATCTGCTTCTTGCACTCAGTACAACCAGTGTAAATGGTCTTTCCAATTCAACAGCACGTGCTGCTGCAAGTTATGATTATCATCTGGAAAAAAAAGCCGATGCGACATCTGAGTCCTGTTATGAGATCAAGAATAACAGTACCAGTGAAGTTGTAGACGGAGACTATACGATCGATGATCATTTTAACATTAAGAGTGCAGACGGAGCAGTAGATACAAACCTGTTCTGTGGAGATACACCGTACTTCCAGTTTCCAACGGCTTTTCTTTATATTACAAAATCAACGGACAACGGAGCCACATGGTCAGCACCGCAGCTTGTAGATGCCAAGAATGAATCCGAGCAGGTATTTCTGATCGGACCGGGACGAGGAATTACAACTTCTACGGGAAGACTGATCTTCCCGTGCTATCAGTATACAAGTGGAGTTCAGAGGACATCTACAATCTATTCTGATGATGATGGAACAACCTGGCATCGCGGAGCTACTGTATCAGGCAACAGCTCTGAAGCAGTTATTACAGAAGCAGATGGAAGATTGTATCTGTTTGTGCGTATGTTCAATGCCTATTATATATCTGAGGATGATGGGCTTACATGGTCAGAACCAAAAGAGACAGGTTTTAAGTATAATAACAATTGCCAGTTAAGTGCCATTACATATTCAAAGAAAGTAAACGGAAAGACTGCAATTCTTTTTGCAGGTCCATCTGATACATCAGCACGTAATTCAGGACGTATCTGGGTTGGTCTGGTACAGGATGACGGAAGCCTTCAGTGGCAGGATAATCCGTATGTAGTCAATGATGGTACGCATTATGCATACTCCTGTATTACAGAGACATCAGATGCACAGATCGGTCTTTTGTATGAAGATGAAGATGAGCAGCTTGAGTTTGATAAAATTGCAATTGATGATATCGTAAATGGTGCAGCGACCGGTGGCGTATGGGTTGAAAATGATAACGGTGCTGTAGTTAATTCTTCTGTGATCAATACAGATGCAACGGCTTCTTATGTTGTAAGATGCCTTGATGCAGATGCTGACATTACGGTTTCTTCATCTAACAGAGCAGTGTTGGATGCAACTTATGCAGATGGAAGACTGACATTGACATCCAAGGGGAATGTAACCGGTCTGAAACAGGTGAAAGTAACTGTTAAAGCAGGTGAAGAATCTTTTATTATGAATGTGACGATTACAGATGCAGAAAAGTACAAAGTGGTCAGCCTTGAAAAAGATGAGACCAGGACATTGACAGTAAAAGACGGAAACTATGCAGATGCCGATACATCTTCTGTTGATACAGCAGTAGCGGGAGTTACCGTAACAGGTAAGGATGTACAGGATACATATGAAAAGACGGTGGCACAGATTGCCACAGCGATGGCAACGTTTAATGGTGCAACTGTAGATCTGAGCAAATGTATGTATACATTAGAATCAGGAAGTGACAGCTACACTTATAAAGTAAAAGCTACGGCTGCAAATGGAAACGGGATTTACCTTGGACCAAAGGCATCTTCTACTGCCGGTATCCCGAATGTAACAACAGCAGCCAATATTACCTTTGAAAAAAATCCTTCTGATGCGACATTCAGTATTATGGATAATTCATCAGGCGGCGGTGGAAAGTATTTGTGTTTCCACAGTACCGATGCGACAAAACTTCATTTCGACAGACAGAATGTGGCAGATGATAACTGCTGGTTTGAGTTATATACACCGTCCACATCAGCGGAAGATTATGACTTGATCAATGGATTTAAGAAAATAACAAGTGAAAAAGAACTGAAAGCCGGAGTCAGCGTGCTGATTGTGACAAAAGCAGATGCACAGGGTAACAGATATATCCTGCTTTCTACTACAGGAAGCCAGAAGTATAATCATGTGGCAAAACTGGTAAAGCAGACAGCAGCGGCTACAGAGGGAGCAGCGTATCCGGGAACAAGTACCGCAGTATTTGGGGATACGAATGTAAGGGGACTTTCAGAGTGTCAGTATACATTCAAGAAGATCAGCAAAGGAGTTTATGCAATTTCAGGACATACAGCAGATGGAGCAACCACATTTGTAACAATGGGAACAGTAGGAATCCCGAACAAAACAGCAAAAGCCTATATTACAGTTGCTGATGTTACAAATTCTAATGGCAAGGTATCTCTGTATGACGGATCAGCTTCACGTTACCTGTATTTCTGGAGGGATGCATCCAAACTTCATTATGACAGACAGGGAACACTTGATACAACAGCATGTGCATTTGAACTGTTTAAAAAGTCCGCAACAGCTTCAGCCGATTCACCGATCAAGGGATATGAGAAGATCACCGGAGCATCAGCGATTGAAGATGGAGGACAGTATCTGATCGCGGCAGAGGTTGACGGAACATACTATGTGATGAACCCGACACTGGATCATTCAAAACTTCAAGACATGTTGCCAAGGTTACAAATACGATTTACCGGAATCCTGCCGCAGAAGCCAGCACAACGATCAATTTTACAGGAGTTGCGGCAGGAACAACATCCGTACAGATCGGTGACGTAGTTTACTATGTGATCGTAACCGATGACGCAGTTGAGTGTACACATTCTACAACAGTTGTTCTTGATGCAAAAGAAGCAACCTGTACAGAAAAAGGATCTACAGGCGAAGTAGTTTGCGTGGATTGTGGAACAGTTGTACAGGAAGCACAGGAAATCGCAGCAAAAGGACATACTTTTGGTGAGTGGGTAACAGTCAAAGAACCTACGACAACTGAAGAAGGATCGAAAGAAAGAACCTGCTCTGTATGCCAGACAAAAGAGACAGAGACCATCGCAAAACTTCCGGATAAAGAAGACCCGGATCAGCCGGCAACACCGTCAGCACCGGAAAATGTAGCGAGCAGTGAAGTGACAAAAGATTCCATTAAGATCACCTGGGATGCACCGGCATCAACAGAAGGAATCGCAGGATATAAGATCTATGTCAACGGAGCCGTATATGCAACCGATATTTCCAAAGAAGCAGTAGGATATACACTTTCCGGTCTGAAGGCAGGAGAGACTTATCAGATCCAGGTTGTTGCAGTCGGAACAGACGAGAATGCAACAGAGTATGCGGCAGCAGCACTCAGCGTAACAACGAAGTCTGAAAATAAAGACGACAATAATGGCGGTAATAACAATAACGGCGGTAATAACTATAACGGCGGAAATGACAACAATGGTAATAATGGAAAATGCCGGAAATAACAAGCCGTCAGATAACAAAAACACTACAACCGACAAGAATCAAAATAGTACAGTAAATAAAGCAGCTAAGACAGGAGATATGACAAACGTTGTATTCCCTGCAGCAGTGATGCTGCTTGCAGGTGCAGTAGTGGCAGGAGTCCTTTTCAGAAGAAAATGGATGAAATAAGAGTCTGATTTGTTAAAAGAAATACAGAAGAAAAAGAATAGAAAGCGGAAGCAGATGCATTCTTAAGATTCTCTAAACCACCTGAAATCCCTTGACAAATCAGCACATGACCGCTATAGTATTTGTAGTTAAAAAATATTTAACAATTTAGTAAAGAATTAAAGGTGCTGAGGAAGAGGAGTACATCGTTACTGCCGTCAGAGAGAACCGTTCGGGGAGAGGAGCAAAGCTGCCGGTCAGACCGGTTGGGAGAGAAGATCACCCGGCTGAAAGACGGTTTCGGAGAGGGATGATGGAAGGTAGCTTCTAAACCGGATATCTGAAGGGCTGGAAAGTCTGTGGAGGTTCCTGGATTCAGGATTTCAGAATGCAGAGGCAGGGCAGGTAGGATTTCCCGGAGTGGTTTCCGTTAAAGAACTTAAGAGATACAGAAAATTGTCTGTAAGATAAGGTGGTACCGCGAGATTTTCGCCCTTTACATTAGTAAAGGGCGTTATTTATATTATAGACAATTAGAAAAGTAAAGGAGAGATAGAATGAGCAAGGAGCTTGCAAAGACTTACGATCCGAAGCAGATCGAAGAGAAGATGTATGAAAAATGGTGTGAGAATAAGTATTTTCACGCAGAAGTAGATAGAAGTAAGAAGCCTTTTACGACGGTGATGCCGCCTCCGAATATCACAGGAAAGCTGCACATGGGTCATGCACTGGATAATACACTGCAGGATATCCTGATCCGTTATAAGAGAATGGAAGGATACAATGCACTGTGGATTCCGGGAACAGACCATGCGGCTATTTCTACCGAGGTCAAGGTTACGAACCAGTTAAAAGAAGAGGGAATTGACAAAAAGGAACTTGGCCGTGAGGGATTCCTTGAGAGAACCTGGCAGTGGAAAGAAGAGTATGCGGGAACGATTGAGAATCAGTTAAAGAAGCTTGGTATTTCCTGTGACTGGGACAGAGAGCGTTTCACAATGGATGAGGGATGTTCCAAAGCGGTAGAAGAAGTATTTATCAGCCTTTATGAAAAAGGTTATATTTATAAAGGATCAAGAATCATCAACTGGTGTCCGAAATGTAAGACTTCGCTGTCTGATGCCGAGGTGGAGCATGAGGATCAGGACGGACATTTCTGGCATATCAAATATCCGATTGCCGGAACGGACCGTTTCCTTGAAATTGCAACGACCCGTCCGGAGACATTGCTGGGAGATACTGCGATCGCCGTACACCCGGATGATGAGCGATATAAGGATATCGTAGGAAAGATGGCAATCCTTCCACTTGTAAACCGTGAGATTCCGATCGTTGCTGATTATTATGTAGACAAAGAGTTTGGAACAGGTGCTGTTAAGATCACTCCGGCACATGATCCGAACGATTTCGAGGTTGGAAAGCGTCATAACCTTCCTGAGATCAACATCATGAACGATGATGCAACGATCAATGAAAAGGGTGGAAAATATGCAGGAATGGATCGCTATGAGGCAAGAAAAGCAATCGTGGCAGATCTGGATGAGCAGGGATACCTTGTAAAAGTTGTTCCACATATGCATGCTGTAGGAACTCATGACCGATGTGGTACAACAGTAGAGCCATTGATCAAACAGCAGTGGTTTGTCAAGATGGATGAGCTTGCAAAACCGGCGATCAATGCACTGAAGACAGGAGAGCTGCGGTTTGTACCGGAGCGTTTTGACAAGATTTATCTGCACTGGCTCGAGAATATCAAGGACTGGTGTATTTCCCGTCAGATCTGGTGGGGACATCGGATTCCGGCTTACTACTGTGATGAGTGCGGTGAATTTGTTGTGGCAAGAGAGATGCCGGAAAAATGCCCGCATTGTGGATGCACACATTTCACGCAGGACGAGGATACACTGGATACATGGTTCTCTTCCGCACTGTGGCCGTTCTCCACACTTGGATGGCCGGACAAGACAGAAGATCTGGATTATTTCTATCCGACAGATGTACTTGTAACTGGTTATGATATCATTTTCTTCTGGGTGATCCGTATGGTATTTTCAGGCTATGCACATACAGGAAAAGCACCGTTCAATACAGTATTGATCCACGGTCTTGTAAGAGATTCACAGGGACGTAAGATGAGTAAATCTCTTGGAAATGGAATCGATCCGCTGGAAATCATCGATCAGTATGGAGCAGATGCACTGAGACTGACACTGATTACCGGAAATGCACCGGGAAATGATATGCGTTTCTACAACGAGCGTGTAGAAGCAAGCAGAAACTTTGCAAATAAAGTATGGAATGCATCCCGTTTTATCCTGATGAACATGAAGGAAAATGTGGTTGAGAAACCGGAAGATGCACTGCTGACACCGGCTGACAGATGGATTTTATCCGCAGTCAATACACTTGCAAAAGATGTAACAGAAAATATGGATAAGTTTGAGCTTGGAATCGCGGTCCAGAAGGTCTATGACTTTATCTGGGATGAGTTCTGTGACTGGTATGTAGAGCTTGCAAAATACCGGATCTGGCACGCAGAAGAGGATCAGGCTGCAGCAAACTGTGTTCTATGGGTACTGAAGACGGTTCTCGGACAGGCATTGAAGCTGTTACATCCGTTTATGCCGTTTATTACAGAAGAGATTTACCTGGCACTTGTACCAGAAGAGGAGTCTCTGATGATGTCCAGTTGGCCGGTATATAAAGAGGAGTGGAACTTCCCGGCAGACGAGAATGTGATGGAGCATATCAAAGCGATCACAAAGGGCATCCGTAACGTGCGTGCAGAGATGGATGTTCCGAACAGCAGAAAGACAAAAGTTTATGTAGTCTGCCAGGATGAGGCACTCTGCAATGGAATTGAGGGAATGACAGAGTCAGTCAAGCCACTGATGAATGCAAATGAGATCATCATCGAACAGACGAAAGAGGGAGTTGCGGACAATGCAGTATCGGTTGTCGTACCGGATGCAGTTGTATATCTTCCGCTGGAAGATCTGGTTGATTTTGAGCAGGAGCTTGAGAGACTGAAAAAGAGGAAGACAGACTGAATAAGGAGATCAAGAGAGCAGAGGGGATGCTTGCGAACGAAAGATTTGTAAGTAAGGCACCGGCAGACAAGGTTCAGGCTGAGCGGGATAAGCTGGAAAAATATACAGAAATGCTTGCTCAGGTGAAAGAAAGAATGGAAGGTCTTGGAAAATAAGATCTGATGTGAGGTCATGTATTGAAAAAATTCATATCAGAAAGCCCGATATAAAAGGGCTTTCTGTTAAAGTCAGAAATCTGAAGTTTAAAGATATTAAGGAACACTATAAGGCGAGAAAAGAGCGGCGTCAGAAAATTCTGGAAGAACGCCGGAACAGCAAATTTGCAAAGAAAATGCAGCCTGTATATAAATGGATGAACCGGCTTTCATTGCCGCTGCAGTATCTGCTGGCGTGCGTGATCAATTTCTTTATTGAGGTGATTTCCAGACACTCACTTTTTTCAGGCATGGAATTATATGACAGGGACTCCGCTGGTGTTCCTGTTTAATGCATTTTTGATCTTTGCGACATTTATGATCGTATACTTATTTAAAAGGCGTGTATTTGTCAGGATTTTACTTAGCGTATTCTGGTTGTTCCTCGGTACGTGCAACGGCTATCTGCTTTTAAAAAGGGTAACGCCGTTTAATGCACAGGATCTGAAAGTATTGTCAGATGCCCTGGAACTGACCAGCAACTATTTTAATGCATTCGAGATCGTAATGCTTTCGGTAGGAATTGTAGCGGTGATCCTCTGGATCATTTCCATGTGGAGACGTGGCGGACAGTATACCGGAAAGATGCACCGCCTGCTTGCGGTTGCAGGGATTGCAGCCGGAATTATGGGCTATATGGGACTTACCAATGTAGCGATCGAGAATCGGGTGATCTCCAATTATTTTGGTAATATTGCATTTGCTTATGAAGATTATGGATTCCCTTACTGTTTTGCGGCAAGTCTGTTCAATACAGGGATCAATCAGCCGTCAAGTTACAGTGAGGAGACCATGAAGGAGATCAGTAATGACGGAGCATTGACAACAAGTGAGACTTCACTTCCGTCAGAAGAGCGTCCGAATATTATTTTTGTCCAGTTAGAATCTTATTTTGATCCGACAGAAGTAGAATGGCTTCGCTTTTCGGAAGACCCGATCCCCAATTTAAGAAAGCTGTATAAAGAGTATTCCAGTGGATATTTTAAAGTACCGTCAGTAGGGGCAGGTACGGCAAATACAGAATTTGAAGTCCTGACAGGGATGAGTATGAGATTCTTCGGACCTGGAGAATATCCGTATAAAACCTATGTGAAAACCCATGTACTCGAAAGTGCGGCGACAGCACTGACATCTCTTGGATATGGTGCAGAGGCACTGCACAATAACGGTGGCAATTTCTACAGCCGTGCAAAGGTATTCAATGATATGGGCTTTGACCATTATACGAGTAAGGAATTTATGAATATTCTGAAGACTACTCCGAAAGGATGGGCGACCGATGATATTTTAGTTCCGAATATTATGGAGTCTATGGATACGACAGCGGGACAGGATTTCGTATTTACGGTCAGCGTGCAGGGACATGGAGATTATCCGACTGAGCCGACACTGGAGAATCCGGAGATCAAAGTGACCGGAGTTGAGGATGAAGGCAAGAGAAATGCATGGGAATATTATGTGAATGAAGTCCATGAGATGGATAAATTTGTCGCCAGTTGATCGAGGCTGTGGAGGCAAGGAATGAACCGTCAGTTGTCGTATTTTACGGAGATCATCTGCCGACGCTTGGACTGGAGGCAAAGG
>ENA-OQIF01000543-OQIF01000543.1-human-gut-metagenome-genome-assembly--contig:-NODE-543-length-13244-cov-2.592285_pt1 | contig 13244 bp, 11 predicted proteins | sample MGYA00242574_ERZ504738 | MGnify/ENA primary metagenome ERZ504738 (study PRJEB26092, sample SAMD00036437) | human gut metagenome | host: Homo sapiens | study: EMG produced TPA metagenomics assembly of...
TCTCTGACAACATCAGGTCCTTTTTTATAACACAGCACACCGAGCAGACCAATGTTCAGTGTCCTGGTCGTCTTCACCTTCTTATCCAGTGCCGTCACATAATGCGGTTTGTGTGGCAGCACATGTAACTGATACAGATAAGGATAGGTCTTTTAAATATCTGTGCCGTATCATCAGAGAATGCCAGAATCTCATCACACCGGGATAAAAACTCCCTCCAGTGTGTTCTCCATGCGGTTCCGGACTCATAGTCCAGACATGCATTGCTTCGGTTTGCCGGGATGCACTGGTTACAAATCTGTGCATCCGCGCCATGACAGTATTTCCCCTGAGCATCCATCAGATTTACCGCCGGACACATGAAGAAAAAGTCATGAAGCAACATCTTCAGATGTGCCTGATGTTTTTCTTTCAGTTCAAGAATCTGATCCAGAACCTGATAGATTTTCTGATAAGTTACCAGTTCGTTGATCCAGATTTCATCCACTCTCGGAATCTCATCAAGGATCATCACCAGCTCTTTGGCAAAATACTGAACCTTATATTTTTTGTATTCATATTCCAGATAATAGCGCATATTATCGATGTCAAACCGGACAGTCAGGAAACGTTTTCCTTCTTTCAGTGCCAGTTTACGTTTCTCAATCAGATATTCCGTGGCACCACCGCCGAGGTTATGATCAAAGGCAACAATTGTCGGTACATCCAGCAACTGATTTAACAGCTGTGTTTCCACATACAGTCGGATCGTTCTTGCCGGATCTCTCCGACAGAAAGCTGCCGTATCGCTGTTATAATTCGGATGTTTCTTCGCCAGTCTCTCCAGATGGCTCTTTAACAGCCGTAATTTTTCTTCGGAAGAAAAACTTCCGCCATGTTTGTGATAAACAAACAAATTTTCCACCTGTACATTGGTATATCCTGCCTGGATTGCCCGCTGACACCAGTCATTTTCTTCTCCGTATCCTTTGTCAAAGTTCTCCTCATCCAGAAGACCTACTTCTCTGATTGCTTCCAGATTCATACCCATGCAGAAACCGATACCGGTCGGCATGGTCGCATACTGCGGACGGATCTGGCGAAAAGCATCATCGATCTGCCATAATGGCATGCCTTCAAAGATCACATTATCCTCACAGAAATTAGGAAAGCTGCAGATGGTTCCGCAGGTCGTAAACGGTGTGGAGGATGCTACTTTTTCTTTTGTAAAGATCGGCCACATCAGTCTCTCCAGCCATCCCTCCGGCACTTCCACATCGGTATTGACCAGTGCTACATGATGCTCTGCAATTGCAAGGGCACGGTTTTACGGACGGGAGGAATCCCATATTTTTCTCATTTCGAAGCAGAACCGTTCCCTCATGTTCTGCCACGTATCGCTCCAGATATTCCCGTACTGCCGGATCCGGACTCTGATCGTCCACCAGAATCAGACGGTATTTCATCTTTGTCTTTTCAATCCCCACAAACAGCTTGTCAAAATACTGTAAGCCGTTATAAATCGGGATGATAATATCTATCACTTCATCCGAAGGAATCTTCGCATCAAATACCGGCGTTTCTTCCAGATAACGTTCTTTAAAATATCGAATATTGCCGATGCTCTCCTGTCCCTCCAGGGTATACACCTGTATCTCATTACACCCCGGATCTGCAGGGATCTTGCATAACGGATATGCTTTTTCTCCGTCTACGGTGTCATAAACAACTGCCACTTCCGTTTCCACTGGTGAATGCACCACCAGCACACAGGAAAATCCACAGGATTCTGCCTCCGGAATCTGTAAAACAGCTGCCACATCGCTTCGATATACTACAGTAATCGGTTCTTCCGCCACCACTTCCCCGTTCTGTAAAAAAGCAAGATGCGTGTTCTCCATGGCGTACGCACGGTCAAATGCCCAGCCGATGATCTGCAGCACATTATTTTCATAGCTGAAGCTGTCGATACTTCCCACACAGCTCGATACCGGCTGTTCTGTCTGTTGATTTTCTGTAACCAGTGGGGCCACAGGACGTCCAAGCATCTTCTTCACCAGACGTTTTTGCTCTCTGTTTCGGTCGATGCTGAAATTCCATGGCTGCTCGAAGTTCTTCCTGCCTTCTCTCTTCTTCGGCTTTTTTCGCTGCTATCCGTTCTTCTTTTTGTATCCGCTGCTGAAGTTTTCTTTCTTCTTCCCGACGTACCGCTTCTTTTCGATCCTCTTCCAGTTGGATTTCTTCTGCGATCTCTTTCTGCGACAGAAAACGAATTTGACCGGAAATTGTAATTTTCTTCAATTCTGACGGATCCGTCACATGGATAAAATATCCGCCTGCCAGATTCAGGAACACTACCGCATCCGCCGCCTTGTCGATCCGCATACCAAACGGAATTAACTCCCCATGGCATCCGCAGTCAAGCACTTCCACTTTCACCTCACAGAATGTATCACTTAACAGATTCCAGCGGATTCCGCAGATATTTTCTACTTTCTGCAGATCAAACGTAACCTGAAATCTTCCCCGATCCAATTCCACCGCCGTCTCAATACTGTTCTCTTCCGAAAGCCCAGAACCTGTATCATAATACAGTTTGCTGCGAAATCGCTTTTTCTCCTGACATGCGCGCACAGTTTCTGACAGATCCACCGGAATTCTCTCTTTCCGGTATACATCCAGCGAATCGCTGCCAACATATTCATAAGTAAAATGCATTGTCCATGCCAGGAAGATTTCGCTGTCCGATGGCTCTATACCAAATTCGTGATTCATATCGTCCTGTGTATACAGCGCGCCCAGTTTCGGGATTCGGTAATACAGTTCATGGATCATTCTCCACATGATAAAGGCAACCGGAACCGGAAAGTCAAAAGTCCATTCATAGTCAATGATTTCATAATCATCTCCGAACTCAAAGATATTCGCACAGATCAGATCAATGTTTGCCGGACTTACGCATTCATAATATTCCTTGCCCGGATGTTCTCCAAACACTTCCTTAAAAACTTTCGTCTGGTACTCCGGTTCTTTTTCCGCTGTGCGAACACATGCTCATATACATGTTTCAGGGTTCTCAGAATCTCATCTGTCTGTTCTTTCTCCACAAGATCACGAATTCTGTCTTCAAGTGTTTTCCCGCTCAATACCGGATACATGATTCCCCCATTCTCATATCTGCACGGAAGATTACGAAATCCTTTTCCTGGTTTCTGCGCTCCTGTTTTTTTCAGTCTTGCTATAAAGTTTTCTGCCTCCGGGCACAGTGGTTTTTTCTCTGCCCACACACTTTCCTCTTTCCGTATCAGCTGGGTCAGGGTTCGAAACTCTTTCCTGCGGCCCTGATTCAGTTTTACATATAAAATTTCTTCTTTTTCTTCAAGTTCCTGTTTTCCTGCAACCAGAAGAAAAGAATTCACAAAACGGTCCGCGATCTGTTCTTTTTTCATTGCCTCGATACCGGCGCTTTCTGAAAACAGATCCACAGTTTTGTCCGTGTAGATCGGATAATTTTTCCCATAATGATTGGTGGTCAGTGACGCATCCGTAAAGATCTCCGTTGGAAATTTATAATCCGGATACGGGTAATAAAATTTTTGAAAAGGAAATCCGCTTTTTTTCACAAGTTCCTGCAATTCTGTTTTGGAAAATGTTCTGACACTGTGATTTTCCGGATAACCATTGATTCCAAAGAAGGGAATGTCCGTATGATCTTCCGGGGCCCCGGCAAAATACTTCATTCCCAGCTTATTCTCAATTGCGATCAGCAATTTTCCTGTATTTTTCAAGTAAGAACTCATTTTTCCTAAAAATGTCTCATACGGTGTATCGCCCTCTGTAAAGCTCATGGCATATTCCAGTACTCCGTTGACTACCACATAGTCATACTGCTGCCCCAGATCCATGTCATTGAGATTTCCCACCATGATGGTCAGATTATCTTTTTTCTCATTGCGGTAATAATTGATCTGTGCTCTTCTTTTCGAGAGTTCCACAGATGTAACCTGACCTGCTTTTTCACAGAGCGTACCTGTGATTGCACCACAGCCCGCACCGATCTCCAGAACACTGTCCGATTTTTTGATCGGATACCAGTTCAGTATATTTGCTCGCAGATCCGAGAAGTGATAGATCACAGGAAAAGAAACCTGCTCACTGGAAAGATCCTCACAGGTTACTCCTTCTTTTGCCATCTTAAGCATCTGTTCTTCAATATCTCCATCTGAATACAGATCTTTTTGCGTATAATACTCTAAGTTCAGTATTGCCATTCTTTTCCTCCTCAGTTACTTTAACGTGACCTTTGAGAACAGATCAAAATATCCGACAGCTTTCTTATCCGTAATGACTGTCAGATTACATACATCATACAACCGGTGGAACACGGTAAAATCACCATCCCGGTAACCGGTACATCCCAGACACAGCATATATTCTCCGGCCTCTAACGGCATCTTCTGTGTAAAGGTGATCCGTCTGGTTTCTCCCGCCTTCTGTGTACCTACCGGTGTATTCTCATACATCGTATTGGTTCCGGTGATCTCCGTTCCTTTCAGATCTTTGATCGTGAAAGCAAAAATCGGTTCCTGGATCGTTTCATGAAAATGAATCTTCATATCCACGGAAAATTCTTCTCCCTTTTCAATCACATTCGTAACCATTCCGGACTTATCACGAATTGCAAAGTCCTGAATTTCTGCTAATTTACTTCCATATTCCAGTACTTTTGGATTCAGATTTAACTGATCTTTCGTACTCTTTTCTTCTTGTACCTCTGGCGTTTCTTTCTTGCGCAGTGTTCTGTTCCCCTGGTTCATCATACTGGTTCACCAGAACACGACGATACAGATTAACCATCTCTTTCGCATCGCCTTCTGCCAGTTTTTCTCCTTTGTTTAACAGAACAACCCGGTCACAATATTTCCCGATGCTGCTCAGGTCATGGCTTACAAAAAGAATGGTTTTTTCCCATCTCTTTAAATTCTTCAAACTTCCGGTAACATTTCGCCTGAAAAAAGACATCTCCTACGGACAGTGCTTCGTCTACGATCAGGATTTCCGGTTCGATATTAATAGCTACCGCAAAAGCCAATCGCACAAACATACCACTGGAATACGTTTTTACCGGTTGGTGTATAAAATCTCCGATATCCGCAAAATCCAGGATATCCTGCAGTTTTGCATCGATCTCTTCTTTGCTGAATCCGATCATCTGACCGTTCAGATACACGTTTTCGATACCGGAATACTCTCCGTTGAATCCGGCTCCCAGTTCCAGCAACGCGGAGATTCTTCCATCCACCACCACTTCTCCCTGTGTGGGATTCAGTACGCCGGTGATAATTTTAAAATCGTGGATTTACCGGAACCATTCGTTCCGATAATTCCCACGGTCTCCCCCTTTTTCACCTGAAAACTTACGTTGTTCAAAGCATAATGTTCTTTATATCTTTTTTTCTTGTCAATCCGAGGGATTCTTTTAACCGATCCATCGGATTCTCGTACAGTTTATACATCTTACTGATGTTATTCACTGAAATTGCAATCTCTGACATCTGTAAACCTCTCTTTGATTTCTCTTAAAGTACATCTGCAAAATGTGGTTTCAGTCTCTTGAAGATCCAGGAACCAAGTGCAAACAATACTACTGTTACGATCCAGAAGTATACGGTCCATCCCCAGTGATTCCAGAACCATACGTGACCCAGCATGGAATCACGGTATCCGGTGACAATATAGTACATCGGATTCAATTTGAACAGTTTGATCAGCCACGGATAATTTGACAGCATGTTGACATCCCACATGATTGGTGTCAGCCAGACACCTACCTGTAAGAAAATACTGATGATCTGTGTCAGATCCCGGAAGAATACAACGATCGCACTGGTCGCATATACCAGCCCCAGTGTAAACATAAATGTGCAGAGCGAATAATAAAAGATCTGCAATGTTGCCAGCGATGGCGTATAGCCATACAGGCTGCATAAAACCAGTGAAAACACAACGAAAAAGGCATGTACAAATAAAGCGGAAATCATCTTTACGATCGGCAGTACACTGATTTTAAACACAACTTTTTTAACCAGATAGTTGTATTCCATCAGTGCATTGGTTCCACCATTCAATGCATCCTGGAAAAAGAACCATGGCACAATACCCGATACCAAATATAGAACAAATGGATAATCCGATACATTTCCTGCTTTCAGACCGACAGAAAAGACAAACCAATATACCAGAATCGTAACGATTGGCTGTACAAACGCCCATACGATTCCAAGATATGACCCTGCATACTTCGTTTTGAAGTCATTCTTTGCCAGATTCATAATCAGTTTTCTGTTCTGTAAAAGCTCGATTGGAAGTGTCAATACTTTCTTCCGGAAAACAAACGCAACCACTGCTCCACCGTCAATCAGTAACAGCATCAGAATATTTTTGATCCACAATTTCTGTGTATAATCTTTCTCGAGAACCGGATACAGTTCTTCTTTATCCAGATGCAGCCACACATAAGGATCTGTTCCATTCGTCCAGATTTTTAATGTTCCGTCATTAGCTTCCAGGCTCTCCAGTTGCTGACCTTCGATCAGCTTCGGATTCGTCATCTCCGGAATCTCTGTTTTCGTATCTTTACATCCAAGATAAACATTTTCAATCGTGAACGTTCCCGGCTGCGTGCCCAGATCCAGACGCACCATATTAAACTGAAATGGAACAGAAAAAACCAGTTCCTGACTTTCTCCAACCTGATCATACGTCTTGACCTGACTTGATTTTTCTGAAAGTTCTCCGGCCGCACTGTAATAGACCTGAATCTCCTGTTCCTTATCGCTGTTCATCGTAAGATGAAGCTCATAATTACCGCCTACACTTCCTCTGTGACATACGATCAGCACATTTAAAACCAGTAAACACAACACGCAGATACCGGCCAGAATCTTTTTCTTTCTTCCCATTTCATTTCCCTCTTATCGATTTTTGTACTCCGCAAAGCTTCCCCACTTCTGATCCTTGTCAGAGATTGTCAGTTCTTCTTTGGTCATTCCTTCCGGCATCGGCCATTCTACACCGATCTCCGGATCATCCCATTTCAGTCCGCCTTCATCGTTTGGGTGATAGAAATCGGTACATTTATACGCAAATTCTGCGGACTCGGACAGTACGATAAATCCATGCGCAAAATTCTTTGGAATAAAGAACTGTTTTTATTCTCTGCGGACAGCACAACACCAAACCATTTTCCATATGTTTCAGAACCCGGGCGCAGATCCACTGCCACATCAAAGACCGCCCCACTAACTACCCGCACCAGTTTGTCCTGGGGATAATTAATCTGAAAATGCAGTCCTCTTAAAACTCCTTTTTTAGAGCTTGACTGGTTATCCTGTACAAATTCCATATCGATGCCTGCTGCTTTATAATCATTATAATTATATGTTTCCATAAAATATCCACGTTCATCGCCAAACACTGTCGGTGTGATTACTTTCAGTCCTTCAATTTCACATGTTTCTACTGTAATTTTTCCCATTTTTTTATCCTCTCTTTAATAAAATATTCTCTCCTGCAAGCAGGTTTTTAACACAAACGAGCAGTACCCTGGTAAAGGATACTGCTGTTTTTATTGCATTGCATATCAATAATTGATCCAGTGAATCAATTTTGATTTCCATGATGTTTTATTATACCATCATCGTTCTTATTCTTCAACTCCAACGATTTTTTCCTGGCAGACAGATTTACACAATCATTGCTTTCCATACATCAAAAACTGTAAGGATTTCTAGAATATACATGGAAATCATGATTCCTTTGCAGTATCTTTCCACTCGAAGTGTCTGTTTTCCCTTTAACATCAGCACCAACATTGGCAAAAATGGCAAAAAATATCGTCCCTGAACTCCCGCTACGTTTTTCCATTGAGGCGGTGTAAAATCAAGCCACATACTCAGCACTACTCCGCCACTCATAATCAATGACAGCATGCCAACCAGTACTTTCTGTTTATTCGTCATGTAATCCGCTTTTTTATCTGTAAATAAAGCAAATACCATACACAACAGAAATCCTGCAATATTTATCCAGGAAATTTTCACCTGAAGCCATCCCAACGACTGTCCTATGATTGTTCCCAGATAGTACTCTCCCTGTTCAAAATACGTATTAAACAGTACACCCATACTGTTTACCGGATCTTCCAGAATCTGGGCAAGAGTCCATCCTCTTTCAATATCCGAATATCCTGTTCCCGGAGCAGACGTCAGGTTTGCTACAACTGCCCCTCTCAGAAGCATTGTAACCATTCCAATCACAACTATAATCCCTATTTTTCCCGCAAGCACACTGCGCGGATTATTTGATTTGGACGATGGTATCAGGAAGATGATTCCACATACAAAGATATAAACCAGTTTACACGGTGCCATCCACATTCCGACAACAGTCAGAAATGCATAATCTTTCCACGTCACCCTCTCCTTCTCATAAATCAGGTACATTGTATAACCGATGAAAAGAAAACTGAGTGCGTTTACTGTACAGTCATAAGAATACGACGCTGCAATCTCCAGACTCATCGGAAACAGCGCAATCACCGCCATTACCATCTTTCCCCATGGCATAAAACGAACTGCCCAGAAAACACATAGCAGATAAAACAACAATGCTGTGATTTTTCCCAGATACAATGTAATCATACCATTTGCATGGAAAAGCCAGCCGATTGCAATTCCGACAGCCTGCGGCAGATGCGCGGCAAATGGTGCAGCCAATGGTCCTCGATTCAATGCAGCTGGTTCCTGTCCCCCTTTTTGAAGAAGCTGATTATAATAATAGGAAGCATCTGCCAGCGAAATCGACATTTTATCCTGAATCTGTGCATCAGTCTTTCGCACCAGAACATATCCTTCTTCATCCACGCTATTTCGAAACAGTATCTTATTCGCATCATAATATGCTGTTGCTATATGACTGTGCTCATCCGGTGCCGTATTGGGTGGAAAAAGTACAATATACATACTTCCCATAAAGAGTCCCAGAACAAGAAAATACCACTCCATTCTCTTTTCTTTTCGCATGAGCAGAAGCCCAAATGCGACAAGCGAGAGACACAGAATTACGCCCACACATGCATATATATTCTTTAAAAATGCATTTGTTGCCTGTAAGTTAAAAACCATACATCCTGTCTCGTCATTCCCGTCGGTTTTTATATGTTCTCCATAAGCCTCATAATTCGTCACCGCCGGAACAATAGCAGAATTTTTCCGGGATTGTTACGTGAATAATGTACTTTTCTCCCATAATTCCTTCCAGTGGAACACTCAGACGAAATGTCTGGTAGCTGTAATCCCCTACCGTATTTCCGTCAATTTCCCATTTTTGGATCTGCTCTCTGTCCGTCGCTTTCAAAAGTTCCACCTGCACAGGCTCCTCTGCCTGCTGTTCAAGTTTTCGAAACATTACATTAAACTCTGTCAGTTCGTTTTCATCAACAATAAACTGTTGTTCCATTTCACGGACCTCTATGTATCCTGTTTTGTCCTGAAACTGTTCTTCTGATGCTTCAATCTGCAGATAGGAGTGTTGGCTGTTTGCTGTTTCCCGGATTCGCCAGTAATAAACGCTCAAAAGGATTACACAGAGTCCGATCATTGCACACAGCAGACCCAACCATTTTTTATATTCTTTTTTGTTCATTTTCCCTTCCTCTTACTACTTCTTTTCGTGTTTTTCATCATATCATTTATTCTTATTTTATACAAGTTTTCATTCTTACGTTTTTCTATCATTCCTTGATTTTTCTATTATAACTGTTATAATGGACATGATTATATGTAACGCGTTGCCTATTTATTTTTTCTTTCTGCAGCGTGTTATTTTTTAGGAAAGGAGTTGTTTCACAAACTATTATGAAAAACAGATTAAAACACCTGCTGTGTGGCGTTTCGGCACTTTGTATGGCGGGCAGTCTGGTGTTTGCATCGCCTTCTGGGATAAGTACGGTTCAGGCGGCTACTACTTTTCACAGTACAGACGGCACGATTCATTTTCTTACCTTAAATCATAATACCGATGCCATTCTCATCGAATGTGATGGAAAATTCGGCATGGTCGACTCCGGTGAAGACAATGATTATCCAGATGGCAGTGATCCCCGCTATCCTTTACGTGCAGGCATTACCAAAGGACTGGGATTCGAAAATCAGGTGATTTCCTATCTGAAAAGTATGGGTGTTACAGAAGATAACTTTGAATTCTATATAGGAACTCATCCTCACAGCGATCATATCGGATCTGCAGATGAAATCATCCGTGCGTTTCATCCAAAACGTGTCTATCTGGAACCTTATTCAGACAGCGATATCACTGATTCCACACATTATTGGGATAATCTCTATGTCTATGATCGCGCTGTTGCCGCTGCCAAGGAGACCGGGGCAACACTCATTCAGTATTTTAATGCGGATGCACCACTCTATCCTGAGACAGTCACAGTAAAGGGAAGCATTGTCTGGACAGTGCCGGAGGAGCCGGAAGTCCCCGAAGAACCCGAAGAAATTCAGAAACCGGAACAGAGTACCCCGAACGATTCAGATACAGACACTGAACTTAAAGGGGAGGATGATTCTGATGTCCCGGCGCAGGAGCCTGATACTACTGAATCTGATATTTCATCAGATTCTTCATCTGGTTCTGAATCCGAGTCAGAACCAGATGCACCGGCTGCTACCGAAGAACCATCTGTGCAGAACAACGATATTGTCACGGAAACTTCTTCTGAAACCATAAAAGATCTTTCCGCTTCTACGGAAACGCAGAGTGATGTAGTTTCACTTGCAACTGTTTCAACAGCTGCAACGCCGGTCACAGGAACTTCCACACAGAATGATGATTCAGCCTCGATCAACCCTCCGGATACGATGTCAGTTACTCTGTCCTGGGGAGATAACCAGTCTGTAACGTTAACTTCCGATACCACATCGGAACATGGATCTGTTACCAAAGTCTCTGAGAACCAGTGGGACTATGAGTTCCAGTCCATTCCCAAATACGATGATACCAAATCTGCTTATACGTATACCGTTACACCGGAAGCGGATGGTTATTCTTTCTCTAAACTTGGAGATTCTGATTATGATTTCAGTTGTGCACCCGCTGATGCTTCTGCTGAAACAACAGCCTCTACATCAGCAGAATCTCTGAATATCCACCCCCTGGACAGTGGTATTCTGGATGAAGATGTAAGTTCTTCACTCTCCGGTACCTCAGACAATCTGGTTACTTCCAGTATTCCATCCAGCGACCGCGTAGTTGCCGGAACTGACAGTGACCCGACTAATGCAAATCAGGATGAAAAGGCAGCATCCGGACAGCGCAGTATTTATGAAAATGAAACAGGATATGTGTCCACACCAATATTCTATTTAGGCAACAAAAATAAACTCGAAATAGAAATTATGAATTACGATGTTCCACGCCCTCAACCAGATGCCAATTACTTCAGTCTTGGTGTAAAAGTAACTTCTATGCAGACCGGAACTACTGCGTTCTTGTCCGGAGACATCAACAACTATAATGGTACCGAAACAGAACTTGCAAAAAAGCTTGGGCATGTAAATCTATTAAAGCTCGGACATCACGGTTCCTATGGATCCAATACTGATGGTTACATTCGCTCCTTAAATCCTGACATGGCAATTCTGACAGGAACCTATACCTATGTAACCAACACCACCATAAACGGTGAATGCGGTACCCGTGACACACTGCTCGCGATGGGTGAACGTGGTACTCCACTATATGCTACTGGATGGTACGCAGGCATTCAGTCCGCTCTCGTGATTCATCTGAATCCGTCTCTGGACAACAACATTTCATCTGGAAGAAGTCTGGTAGCTATTGGCAATATTGATGGTTCCACAGTCGCTGTTTATTACGAGAATGGTTTCCCGACAGTTTGCAGTGGATGGAAAAAAGATAATTATGGCAATTATTATTATTTTCAAAATTCCTCAACTCCGCTGACTAATCAGTTCGTTGAGGATAATAATGCCTGGTATTATGTGAATGCCTCCGGTCAAAGGACAACCGGATGGATCTATGTTAACGGCTATTATTACTATCTTGATCCTTCTACCGGTGCCATGGTCACAGGATGGATTCAGCTTAATAATATCTGGTATTATCTTGGGGCAGATGGTGCTATGTACACCGGTACACATACCATCAATGGTTCCGAATATACTTTCAATTCTGACGGATCTATGGTCACATCTGCCTGGGTTGGAAATAAATATTACGGAGCTGATGGCGTATGGATTCCATATTACAAAACGAAAACTGGAGAAAAGATACCAATGGTTACTGGTATCAGCGTCCTGATGGTACTTACCCTGTCAGTCAGTGGGAAAGTATCGATGGGCATTGGTACTATTTCAATGCCAGTGGATATATGATCAGCAGCAATTGGTTAAAACTTGGAAAAACCTGGTATTATCTGGATGAGAATGGTGCTATGCATACCGGCTGGCTCCACCTGGGAGGCAGTTGGTATTATATGGACGCATCCGGTGCCATGCTTACCGGCTGGGCATATCTTGGCAATGGCTGGTACTACTTTGGTGGAAATGGTGCCATGTACCCTGGCGGCTGGCATATCATAAATAATACTTACTATTATATGTATTCTAACGGTACTATGGCGGCTGACACCTGGATCGGTTCCTACTATGTCAACGCATCCGGTGCATGGGTTTCCGGCAAAGTAAAATACACTGCCGGCTGGATCCAGAACGGTTCCCGCTGGTGGTATCGTCATCAGGACGGCAGCTACACTACCAATGGCTGGGAATATATTAACGGACAGTGGTATTACTTTGATCAGTCCGGCTGGATGGTTACCGGATGGCTGAAACTTGGCAACACCTGGTACTACCTGACCGGCTCCGGCGCTATGGCAGCCAACACTCGTATCGGTTCTTATTATGTAGATGGTTCCGGTGCATGGGTTCCTGGTGCTTAAACAAATTAAGAAAAAAGAAGGGAGAAATCCATCAGGATTTCTTCCTCTTTTTTCTTTTTCATATGTTTTCGAATTCCGGAAACAATCGTAACTACCAGAGTAACTGCGATCAGTCCCGCCAGAATATAGATCACATAGCGATATACCGTCTGTGTTTTTTCATCCTGCCCCGTGTTCGAATCAGCAGATTCCGGCGTTACTTCCGGTGTCGGCGTTGTCTCTTCTGCTGCTATCA
>ENA-OQIF01000544-OQIF01000544.1-human-gut-metagenome-genome-assembly--contig:-NODE-544-length-13203-cov-2.886892_pt1 | contig 13203 bp, 14 predicted proteins | sample MGYA00242574_ERZ504738 | MGnify/ENA primary metagenome ERZ504738 (study PRJEB26092, sample SAMD00036437) | human gut metagenome | host: Homo sapiens | study: EMG produced TPA metagenomics assembly of...
CACTCACCTCCCCGTGATTTGTAGTATACCGAGTTCCCTACAAGAAGAATTATAAAGAAAAAATGAGCTCAGGGAAACATTTTCATAACGTTTTGTGCCTGAGCGAAGCGAAAGGAATGGATATAATAATGATGAGTAATGAGAAGTTACATAACAATCAAATCGGACTTAGAATCCGTACTGCTCGAAAAGAAAAAGGTATCAACCAAACAGAGCTTGCAAATTTGTTAGGGAAATCGCTTCGCACAATCCAAAAATATGAAAGCGGAGAAATCGAAGTTTCCATTGCTATGCTCAATGAAATCGCAAAAGTTTTAGACTGCGAATCCACATATCTTATAGGGTATGATGCCGAGAGAAAACCTTTAGAAAATCTTTCTGATATTATGAATTTCTTATTTCAGTTAGATAAGATAAAGGAACTTGGCTTCAATATCGAAGTCAAACGCCCGCCACATTATGATGGATGGAAATGTGCTATTACTTTTAATGGCAAAGATGTTTCTACGGGATTAAATCAGGATCTCTGTCTATTCTTGGAAGAATTTGAGGATAAACGAAATGAAGTCAAGGACTATCAGACAAGTCTTGAATCTTATCAGAAGTGGCAGGATAAAACACTTGCATATTACGCAAATGCAAAACTGACTGAAAAAGAAACAGAAGAAATCTCAAACGAAGAACGAATACGAAGATTTCAAAAAATCATGAACGAACGGTACGGTAAAAAGAGTCCTAATTTTAAAGGAGGATTTTTTAATATGAAATTACCGAACGGCTACGGAAGTGTAGTAAAACTATCTGGAAAAAGAAGAAAACCTTGGATGGTTCGTAAAACCACAGGCTATCGCATTGATCCAGTCAAAGAAAAGAAAGTAAATGAATATATCATTATTGGATATGCCGCCACAAAAACAGAGGGATTGCAAATGCTGGCTGATTATAATCGTAATCCTTATGATACGCAGGCAGCCAAAATGACTTTTGATGAAGTGTATGAGGAATGGTCTAAGAAAAAATTTCCTACGGTATCCGAAAGCAATATCAAAGGATACAAGGCATCTTACAAAACATGTGGCATCCTTTACAACCGAGTTTTCAAGGATTTAAAACTGGCAGACTTACAACAGGTTATTGACACCTGCGGAAAGAATTTTCCCACATTGAAGAAAATCAAAATCCTGTTCAACCAGTTATATGAATTTGCATTGAAGAATGACATCTGCAACAAAGATTATTCTACTTTTGTTGAAATCGCCCAGTACAAAGACCGCAATCCAAACAAGCATACACGTACAAAATTCACAAAAGAAGAAGTTGCAAAAGTCTGGACAATGAAAGAGGACAAATACTATCAGATCATCCTCATGCTGCTCTATAATGGCACACGTATCTCCGAATTTCTTGATTTGAAGAAAGAAAATGTGCATTTGGAAGAACAGTATTTTGATGTAATTGACAGCAAAACAGAAAACGGAATCCGAAAAGTTCCGATTGCTGATAAGCTCCTGCCTTACTATAAAGACTGGTATAATTCTTGTCCTGATTGCGAATATCTTCTTCATACAGAGGATGGCAAAAGATTTCTTTATCGCAATTACTATGACAGCTATTGGACTCCTCTTGTGGAACAGATTGGAATTGACCGTACACCACATTGTACCCGGCATACCTGTATTTCCATGTTATCGGAAGCTGGTGTTCAGGATACAACAATCAAGAAAATTGTGGGGCACTCCGGTGCTATGACTTTGACAGAAAAAGTTTATACTCACTTAGATATGCAGGTTCTTGTAGACGCAATCAACAAAACCTTAGAAAATGAGGACAGCGTAACTGCCGATACAAAATCTGCATAACAAAAAGGACACTCTCCAGTGCCTATCACCGAAAAGTGTCCTATATTTTTTAGATATTTTTGTTGCAAAACGTGTTGCAAATGCGTTGCGAACTGAGTAAATTCCACCGCTTTTCACCACATCTGACAACTCCACAAACCCTTGTAAAACAAGGATTTGAACGTAAATCCGAGTTCCGAAGATTATCTCTTGCGTAACTGAAATTAACGTTTTGAGAACTGTGGTGCTCTACGAGCTGCTTTAAGTCCGTATTAAACATCTCTATGGTGCGTTTTTCCTTGATATTACGGGCTTTTTCGCATTTTCTGTTGTCGGTTGTCCTATTCCTTAACCATAGAAATCGGTAATTTTTCATCGAAATTCTCCTGGTTCAAAGCATCATTCACTACCTCGAAAAGTTCCTCTGGTTTATTATACTTGACCCTCGCGTAAATGTCCATAGTTGTCTTACTATTCTCATGCCCTGCCAAATACTGAACTGTCTTTGGGGCAACGCCCGCATAGAGCAGATGCGCCGAATTGAGAGGTTTAAATACTGTTCTGTTAACCGGATTGATATTTTCCAAAGAGAACGGCCGTTTCCGTACCGCACCTTCTTTCGGTCAATACCACTTTTCATGTTTAATTGTATACGATTTCCTTGTTTGCTGTAACCTTTTTTAACACTATTTTTGCAAATAAACAGGATGCCGACATTTGAAATACCGACACCCTGTTTGCAAAATTCGAAAATGCCTTACTGCTCCATACGAACCGTAATCTTGGACGGATACTGTCCGCCATGGAAGATTGTATTATGTGCAACAACCGTTGTCTGGCTGTTGAAACCGTTTTTTGTATTGCTGTTCGGGAATACAAAGTTCTTCGCACTGGAGGTAATCGTCACGCGAATTCGATGTCCCTTCTTAAAGCAGTTGGAAATCTTCGTCGTGAGGATTGTCAGCGGAACTACCTCACCCGGATTTAAGAAGTCTGCATGGTCAAATCCATTGCGATACTTCGCAGATAAGATACCATCTGCCAGTTTGATAGAACGGCCATTTTCATCTACATCCGTTAATCGAACCATGAAATCCGTATCCGGTGCATCGGAAGCGATGTAAAGAGACACGGTTATATCGCCTGTGATTACCACGTCCTTCTCCAGCGGATCCGTGGAGTAACACAGCATATCCTGACGTTTCTCCTCCTCTGTATAGTCCTCCGGAACCTCAATTTCATTTTCAGACATATCGATGATATGAGTTGACGGATTCTGAGGATCATAATCATAGCTGTCCTGGCTCTCCTTCTCCGGCAGTTTAAAGGAAAGAACTCCATCACCGGAGGATGTGTTGGCATGACCGCAGCTGTCCAGGTAAATCTCTGTTTCCTGGGTCTCCGGAATTGGCCAGTTGGAAGCTGTCTTCCATGTTTCCTGTCCGACGGTATAATACTCAACTGGAGCTGTTTTATCAATTCCGTTGTCTACGCCCTTCAGATGATGCTCAAACCACTGGAAATAAATAAAATCTAAGTCAAAGCGCAGAGCCTCGTCACCAAATGACACTCCATGCATATCGTATTTGCTGTTTCCGCTATGCTGCCACGGACCTAGAATTACTTTTCTCATGCCTTCCGGAAAATCATGCACAAGCTCCAGAGCCTCTGTCGTTCCCATTCCATTATCATCAAACCAGCCGGACTGTATGAGAGCCGGGATCTGCGCATGCACAGAGCGCTCCTTCCAGTTGGAACGATGCCAGAATTCATCATAATCTAAATTTTCCAGCCATTTATCCAGGAACGGAACATGATATCCCAGTGCTTTTTCTGCAAGCTGATCTAACGGGCGGATGTTCAATACTTCTTCCCAGTCATCCCGCTCCATCAGTTCCGGATGGAATTTTTTCTGAGAAACAGCGAATCCCCAGGCAAGCATTCCGGAGGTAAAGCAGCCGCCTCTTCTCGGTAGATCCACAAATGCACTTCCTGCACATACGACGCTGATCAAGGCTTTCAGGTGAGGATTACCGCTAGCTGCTGCTGCCCACTGTACATATCCCAGATAGGAACCGCCTACCATGCCGACACTTCCTGAAGACCAGGACTGCTCTGCAATCCAGTTCAGAGTGTCATCGCCATCCTCTACCTCAGAGTGGTTCGGAATCCATTCGCCTTCGCTGAGGTTACGGCCCCGGACATCCTGAACTACGACTGCATAGCCGCGCTGTACGTACCGATAGTAAACCTCACAGCCATCTTCTTTTCCATATGGTGTACGAATCAGTACCGCCGGCACCTTCTCGTTCAGCCCAGCCGGTACATAAACATCCGTTGACAGATGAATACCATCCCGCATAGGAACCAGAAAGCTTCCAAGATGATTAACTCCGTATATTTTCTCATCCGGCCAGGTGTTTTTCCACATTTTAAGAACCGTTCTGTCCTCCTCGCCGTCCCGTACCAGTACCGTAACCATTTCCCTTGCCGGACAGCACACTGCAAGCAGCTTACCATTCTCTACCAGCTTGTTATTCGGGAATTTGACATCACGCTGCAGATACCAGGAATCCTTACTGCTTGTATAGCGCTCTGCGCCTTCCGGCAGATCTACGATGACTTCCCCGTCTCCCACAAGTTTCTGTTCATAGCTATGGAGCTGATGTGACAGCTTCAATAAGTCAATTTTGGTAAATGATTTATAAAAGGCATTGTCCTCTTCCGACAAAGTCTCCCACGGAAGCAGCTTACCCGATGCAATATCCAGTTTTTGAATGGAGATCGGCTGCGTATCAAAATCAAGTTCCGCATAAAGAATTCCCGATACATACAAATGATATAGTTTCATAACGATTCATCTCCCTATTCGCTGCTGTGCACACATGTGTACACAGTTACTATGTTCCTGTTATACTCCGATGATGCCGCGGATAGCATAAGCAACTGCAATACCAAGGTAGTTGCCCATCGCTCCGGCCAGAACGCCCATCAGAAGACCGGTTGTAATCATAGTTTTCCACTGTGCACTTGATGCAATCAGAGCAGCTGTCGGGCCGTCAGAAATACATGCCACAGCAGAAAGAAGAACATACTCAAATTTTACCTTCAACAGTCTCGTTACAAGCAGATGCAGTACAATGCAGCTGACGATAACGCAGAAGCAGAATAAGGTAATATAGAATGTAGATCCGAAGAACTGTTTCAGATCAACGGCGAATCCAATGGTGGTCAGGAATAACAGTGCCACAAAAAGTCCCAGGTCAAAGTTGCCGCGCAGCTTACGTACTGCCGGAATCTGTGCAATGATAATTGAGAAAGTCGTAATCAGAATAATACGTCCCGCACTGCGGAAGCCCGGTCCAAATACCATGCCTGCAATGGTCGTAGCTGCCCATACAGTACCAAAGCCGATTGCCAGCAGCCATGCGATCTCCTGAATGGACCACTCTTTAGATGCCATCAGTTCTTCATGATCTCCATCGCCCTGCAGCTCTGCCTCTGTCATCTCATAAGGCCACAGCTTTCTCAGCAGCTTAGAGTTCTTGTAGATAGCCGGTGCCGCAAACATAAGAATCAGACTCGGAATACCAATTACATAGTCTGCTGCATTGGCAGCTGCGATGGTTCCCTTTGCCGCATCCAGTCCGACTGCGATTGCTGTCAGGTTGGAACTTCCGCCTGTATAGGTTCCGACAAACATTCCGGCAATCTTCCATCCCTCATCAATCTTGGATGCGAATAAAACACCAAACACGAATGCCATCAGGCAGACACTTACCGCTGCTGATGCCAGTGCAATAATCGAGTTTCTGTTTAACAATTTTTTCATCTGACGCAGATCCAGGCTCAGCAGACAGATAGAAATAGACAGCGGTACACAATAACTGCTGAGGGCATCATAGGTCGGGCTGGACACCGGTACAATTTTCAAGTTTGAAAGAATAATACCGGTAACAATAACCGTTAAAGCCGGTCCAAGCACCTTGAACACTTTAAAGCGTTGAAGCCAAAAGCCGACAGCTACCATAAGAAACATAACCAGAAGCAATGCGCTTTCTGATGAAAATAATGTTGTACTTTCCATATAATTAAGTAATCCTTTCTAGTGAGAACCTCCGCGAGGCCTGGCGCATGACTTCGGTCAGCGCATCCCCGCGGAGCATTTATTATCCGAATTAGAAATCCAGATCCAGACCAAGACCCGGTTTCTGAGACAGTGTATATACGCCACCCTCGATGGTGAAGCCACCCGGCATTCCCATCTCCGGATCTACTGCATACATGAAGCTGTCGCAATCTGCCTCTGTGATATTGCTCTTAGCTGCAACCAGGCTGACACCTGCTGCAATCGCAACCTTCGTCTCCAGCATACAGCCAACCATACAATTTACATGATTTGCTTCTGCGATTGCATTGATCTTCTCTGCCGGATACAGACCGCCGCACTTCATCAGTTTGATGTTCAGAATATCAGCTGCATCCATCTTGCAGGCTTTTGCTGCATCAACCGGAGAATGGATAGACTCATCCAGCATAATCTGCATATTAACCTTCTGGCGAAGGATCTTGGAACCGTCCATATCCCACCATGGCAGACACTGCTCTACTGCGTCAACACCGATTTTTTCAAATTCATTCAGAACTCTTACCGCATCATTTACGGTATATCCCTGGTTTGCATCCACACGCAGGCGGATATCCGGTCCAACTGCTTCGCGAATCAGAGTAAGTGCACGAATATCATCCGCCGGATTAATTCCAGCTTTCACCTTCAGGATACGGAATCCATCACGCTCAACACGCTCTTTTGCTTCCTGTGCCATCAGTTCCGGCTTATCAATACCAATTGTCATATCGGTTACGATCTGGTCACGGTATCCGCCCAGTACCTTGTACAGCGGCTGGTTCATAACCTTGCCCTTCAGATCATACAGCGCAATATCGATTGCAGCCTTTGCTGAGGTATTGCCGGAAATCAGACGATCCATCATCAGATGAATTCCCTCAATATTCATCGGATCCATACCGATCAGACCCTGTTTAAACAATTTAAGAACTTCCAGAACGGTTGCACTGTTCTCTCCGGTAACCGGTTCAAACGGAGCTGCCTCTCCGATTCCATAGATTCCCTCATCTGTCATAACTTTTACCAGAACATTCACAGAATGATCCTGTACGGCAAATGCAATACGGAACGGCTTCTTCATCGGAATGTGAATCACTTCTACTTTTACATCAGTAATTTTCATATTAGACCTCCATACTGTAAAATTATTTTAAAATTAGTATAATTTTACTCTCACTAAAATATATAGTCAACCTTTTCCCGTTCAAAATACAAAATTAAGGATTTTGCATAAAAATATTCCATAAATCTGTGAAAATAAGCCAAAGTCGAAACAGATAATAAGGCAAATAGGAGAATAGTAAACTTTAATATTTTTATATATATAAAATAAAATCAAACTCTGGTTTATTTACAAAAACAATGGTATACTAATACAGACAGCGGATTCCGCTGAAGATCATAGAATAAAGTACATCGAACAGGGGGATTACAATATGCTCGGTGAGCAGATACGCAACATAAGAAAATCAAGAGACTTTACACTAAAAGCCCTGGCTGAACAGACAGGACTTTCCATTGGCTATATATCCCAGATAGAGCGCAATCTGACGGACCCATCCCTGTCAACGCTTCGCAAAATCAGCGCTGCTCTGGATGTTCCCACCTATCTTTTTATGGGGAGAAGCCGAAGCTGACAACACACTGACTACCAGAAAAAATCAGGTCATCACTTTATCACAGCCCCATTCCAATATCCGTTACCATCTGCTGACGCCGATGCCATCGGCAGAATTTGTTCCCCAGTCTCTGATTATCGGTTTTGAGCTGGAAGCACATGCTAAGGATGGCGAACGCCCTGTGATTCACCCCAGTGAGGAGATCATCATGGTCCAGTCCGGAGAACTGGATGTTATCATCGGAACCGAGAGAATTCACCTGATGGAAGGGGATTCGACGCTGATTCGATCCAACCTTCCCCATATTGTGGAAAACACGACAGACAAGCAAATGACCGGTATTTCCGTATTCACACCGGCCATCTGGTTTCCATCCATACGAAAGAACTGAACAGAACGGATAAAACTCATCCCTTTTAAAAACTCTTTCGTCTCTTCGCACTCCGGCTTTTTCCAGAATGTTTCTGCATCCTTTGTTTCTACCAGCCGTCCATTCTGGAAAAAGGCCACATCGTCCGCAATGCGCTTTGCCTGCGCCAGGTTGTGGGTAACAATCACAATGGTATAACGCTCCCTTCAGGTTCTTAAGCAGCTCTTCTATTTTGGCAGAAGCCTTCACGTCCAGAGCCGAACAAGGTTCATCTAAGAGCAGTACCTTCGGCTCCACCGTCAGCGCCCTGGCAATGCACAGACGCTGCTTCTGACCGCCTGAAAGCTTTAATGCACTCTTATGCAATTCTCCGGCCACTTCTTCGTAGAGACCAGTCAGCTTTAGTGTCTCTTCTACAATCTTTTCCAGCTTTTTTATCCCGGATTCCATAGTAAACCGGCGCATAGGTCAGGTTTTTATAAATAGAAAACGGAAAACGGTGCCGGTGTCTGAAACACCAGTCCCACATTTTTTCTCAACTCTTCCATGGATATCCGCCTCCTCCAACATAATTCTGCCGGACACATTCACCCCGCGCTCCTGCTCCAAAAGACCATTTAACGTCTTCAAAAATGTGGTTTTTCCGCAGCCGGAAGGTTCAAGAATCGCTGTGATCCGGTTTCTGCGGATATTCATAGACGCATTATGGAGAACCGTTTTTCCATCATAAGATACATTCAAATTGCAGATCTGCATGATCGCATCGTTCATATTGGATTCCATTTTATTTCTCCTTTCATTTTTCCGCTTTACCGGTTCTACTGCTTCCTGCAATGCTCTGCATACAGAGCCGCCGCCAGATTACCTGCCAGAGAACGACACCGAAACAAATCGGGACCATTCCACAAAAACGACAAACAAAAACGCCAGTCTTCTCCAAGAGAAAACTGGCATCATGACGATTCTATATTCTATAATTGCCGATTAACCGGCAGGATAATACCGGTTGAGGTGCGTAAGGAGCAGAGACATCAGAAAAGCTTTTTTTGACGAATTACATATTGCTACTCTCATGGCGGCTCCCTCCGTGGGCCGCCGATCCTGTGTCGGGCAAAGAAAAGCGGCGGCCTTGATTTCTCAAAACCGCCGCTGGGATATATAGAGTGAGCGCACAAACTCAACCTGCCCGCAACGTTTTTTTCTTTCCCCGTCGGGCGGGGCAGGCTATTCTAGCACCAGAATTTCATTCTGTGGCTGCGCGTTCTGCGAACGCTTTTGACCAGGACCAGCTTACCGCTGGCCGTGGTCTTTTTCTTTTTCAACATCCTGTTCTACCTCCATTTTCAGCACTCGATCTACATTTGCCTTTGCCGTTAAAAGCTCCCGCATTTCCTCACGGGAACGCCGGTACTCGGCATAGGTCTTTTTCTTTTCTTCCAGCAATTTCGCGTACTCCGTCTGCAACTCTTTGACCTTGGGAAGCTTCTTGACTCCCATCTCATCAAAGGCATTCTTAGCAGCCTGGTGGAGCAGAATTTCTTCCTCATGTTCTTCCCGGAATTTCTTAGAGTAACCCTCCTTGCGGTATGCCACATAGACCTCACGGGTCTTGGCATAATTTACGATGTGAGTACGCAGAACAGCGATCTCTGCCATGCGCTTTTCAGCCGCTTTGATCTGCGCCGAAAGATCATTGTGATGTGATGTGCCGTGGCAGCCGCAGCCTTTTCTTCCAAAACCGCATACTCCAGCAGATTGTTCTCTGACAGGTAATTCATGGTCTGCGCCATTTGTTTCAGATTAAAAACTTTAGCCCATCGAGCATAGCCAGCACCTTTTCCAGCCTGCAATTTTGCCTGAATGTCCACCAGCAGATTGACCTTCGGCGGCTCTGCCTGTGTTACTGTTTCTTTCGCGGGGTATGTGCTTTCTTCCCTAAGAGAACTGCCCGCAAATCTTCCAATCCATATCCTTCGCCCAGACTGTCCATGCGGGCGGCTTTCTCCCAACCAGAGAGCTTCAGTCGATACGATTTTCCGCGCTTTGAGACTTCACAACCATACTCTTGCAACAGCTTCAGCAGTTCTTCAAAGTCAGCAGGACTTTGTGATAATGCGTTGTCAATCATCACACGCAGCTGTTCCCGATGGGAGGGCTTGGCCTGTTCGCCCAGCCACTTGTTGTAGCTTTTTCCGTGGGGTTTTGGGTCCTCCACAATGGACAATCCGTTCTCGATACAGATGGTATCGCTCAAGCGCCGGACGGCTCTGGTGCTGCCCCAAAAGTTGCGGAATTTTCGGTCACAATCTGCATTGACCGCCGACCAGATGATGTGATTATGAACGTGCGATTTGTCTATGTGGGTGCAGACCACAAAGGCGTGATTGCCCTTGGTAAACCGCTTGGCAAATTCCACGCCCAGGCGGTTTGCTTCCTCCGGCGTGATTTCACCGGGTTTGAATGACTGGCGCACATGGTAAGCGATCACATCATCCGCGCCGCGCACTCGTCCGGTGGCGGCGATATACTGCCGCTTCGCCAGCAGAAACTCTGCATCGGCGGTCCGGCTGTCACAGCCATAGCCGGTAATTAGTTTTCCGTTGTCAGTCTTTTGCGGATTTTGCCACATAATCAATAATATCGCTGATTGCTCGGCTCTCAGTGCGCCCCTTTCCGATATGCAGGGGCATGATGCGTGTGGTTGCCATAGAAGGGTCTCCTTTCTAAAAAAGAAACGGCCTGCATGATGCAGACCGCTTTTGCTATTCTATAAAATCGTCCTCGATGTCCTCTAACCGCTTCGGAGGAAACCTCATCTCGTATTGTTCTTTTGCCAGTGCACGAACTTCCAGGCGCTTATCTTTCATTCGGTTTTTCAGCCAGGAAATCTGCTCCTTTGATAACCGCCAAGGGAGATTCAGTAAGCGGTTTACTGTCATTTGCTCCGCTTGTTTCTCCGGCGATAAAGAAGCACAGGATTTACAGATGTGCGCCGCATGACCTTTGCCGGAAAATTTTTCGTTAGCCTTATATTCTCCGCAGACTTTACAATAATGTCCATGCTTCTTCATAGGCTCGATTCCTTTTCACTGAGCGCATATAAACTGCGAACCGCCCTCATGATGATGTTCCACTCCAGATCTGCCGCATAGGAAAACTTCCTACGGTAAGATTCCCAAAGTTTCTGCATCACAGGACTGCTTTCCACTTCATTCAAAACATCCACAGCTTCTGCAAGATGCCGTTCGGTTCCGCGTTTTTGGCAGTTGCCAACAGTGCATCATAGAGCGTCTGCCGGTTCAATGTGTTCCCGTGGAGCTGATCCAGAATATAAATGTCATAGAAATCTCTCATGCGGGTGTTGGTGGTGGTTCTGGTGATGATTGTTTCCAGCTTTTCAGCCAGAACGGTTTCCAGATTGTATGCCCAAATGTCAATGGAGCGATCTTCCAGCATCAGCTTGAAAGAGTAGCGTACCTCCCTGGGGGTAATGGCATCCCCTGTGGAAATGTCAATCTTCAAAGGTGTCACCACACCGTCAAAGGTTGTAGTCATGCTGACCCGAATCCCAGGATACTCCGCTTCATCCATAATCTCTGAAATGCTTTTCAGCTGAAATTTGACGCCATCATCAATCGGCACACTCACAATAGCAGAAATCAGGTTCTCGATCTCCTCTACATTAACATTGGCTCCTTTTACAGTAGCGTCCAAGTCCATCGTGGAACGGGCATCCAGTCCAACCATTGCCGCTACCAGCATCCCGCCTTTCAGAATAAATTTATCACGATATTCAGAAAGGGAAATACGCTCCAGAAAACGCTCCATCATATAGTTTCGCATTAAAAGCTGTGCATCCGCAGATTTTTCTCTGGAAAGATTGCGAATCAAATCTTTTAGCTGCCTTGCTGTCTTTATCATAAAAGCACCTCCAAATACTGCCGTAAAATTTTTTCAACCCGGAACATACCGGCATACCGCATCAAAGTCCGCAGATCCTTGTCCTTTCTTCTGGCATACATCTTCAGCGCACCTTGAAAAGTCTGTATTTCCATGCTGCTTCGGCTGCGGAGCAGATCGCAGATGGTGCGCTCCATATCATAGACAGGAACCGTATGCCCAAAAGGTGTTTGGCCAGTTGTCAGCCCTACCTCATATAGTTCTGGTTTGATGGTGTAAACAGAAAGGCCCTCTGCCTTTAAGCGAGTGGTGCTGTACCCTCTGCGCACCGTGATAGCGTATGGAGATGGTTCCCGGTCTGTCAAGTCATGGAAAAATAGCGCTGATTCATGGGAAAATACTGCCTGACCACATCGCAGATGTAACAGAAACATCGCATCAATCCAGGTGTCCTCGGAGACATAAATTCCGTGAGCAACCTGCTGAAGATTTTTTCTCTTTGACATATTCATAAAAAATGGGTTTTACAATTCCGCTGGCGATTACCTGTGCGGTTTGCAGCATCCCATCATGCTCGGTCAGAAGTCTGTCTAATTGCTCAAACCGTTCTGATTTGGTCACATCTATCACTTCCTTTCGTGCTACTATTATACACGGATGTAGCACAGAAGTAAATATAGCAATTTAACAGACACTGTCTGGCATTTTTGTGACCGCGCATTTTATCCATAAACCAAATCCTGAATGGCAAACTTCAAGTCCTGCACCTTGCCCAGCAGCCAGATGGTAGCCATCGGCAGACCATAGGGACTAATAAGGAATGCCATCACCAGCAGGATAATGCCGTTTTGCAGGGAACAGGTCAGCAGAACCGCCACACCCAGCAGGGCGATCACCATGCTGATAAGCCCCCAGCACCAGACCGGAGACATAGACGATCCCCACACAAATCCAAACGAACAGGGTCAGCGCCAGAATCACCGGAACCATCACGATCTTCAACAGCAGTTTCAACAAAAATACCAATGCCCTCATTGTTATGCCTCCTCCCAAAATCACAGTTCCTGTTCCTGATTCCATTATCCCTGTCTTACAGCCAAAAGGCAAGGATACGGGCAAAAAGAAAAAGCGGAGGAAGGTGCGGCGAAGAAACGCCGTTCCTCCCTCCGCAAATGGAGTATCTATCCCTGTTATGAAAGTTTGGAGAGTTGGGTAAGGATTTTCCTTCACACCCTCCCACAGTTGTTCCTGCCGCTGGGATATATCCTCCAAGTCAGCATTATAAACCCGCCCGGTCTCATGCACTTTGCGGGTCAGCTGGTTCAAGTTGTTGCTGCTTCGGCGCAT
>ENA-OQIF01000546-OQIF01000546.1-human-gut-metagenome-genome-assembly--contig:-NODE-546-length-13169-cov-2.350713_pt1 | contig 13169 bp, 25 predicted proteins | sample MGYA00242574_ERZ504738 | MGnify/ENA primary metagenome ERZ504738 (study PRJEB26092, sample SAMD00036437) | human gut metagenome | host: Homo sapiens | study: EMG produced TPA metagenomics assembly of...
CTGTCATCGGCAGCGCAGTCACCGCCAGAATAACTGCTGCCGCTAGTGAAATCCATTTTTATTTTTCATGCAGATACTCCTTTTGAGACTTCTGCTGTTAGGATATTCCCTCAACTCAAAAATGGTGCATTTTTTCTTGATAATTCATTTATATATTTCTAAAAGTAAAATATAATTGACTTTTATACAAATAAATGATATCTTATAGTCATCAGGGAGGTGAAGCAAGCTTGCCAAAGAATATTGCTATCAAAGTAGCACGAGCACAAAAGGATATGACGCAGAAGGCATTGGCGGAGGCTGCCGGTATTTCGCGGCAGACTATGAATGCAATCGAAAAGGGTGAATACAATCCAACAATCAAGCTATGCCGAAGAATCTGCCGTATCTTGGATAAGAGTCTGGATGATTTATTTTGGGAGGATGACGAGGATGAAGAAAACGAAAAGTAATCTGGATGAATTACAGGAACTGAAACTTCTGAAGATTGAGCACAATGGATGCTGGCTGGCTTTCTGGGGATTGCTGGCTGTAATACTGACCCAGATAGCCATAGGAAATGACAGCAAACAGGATCTTTCCGGAGAATGGATCGTATTTATGTGCCTTGCTTTATATCTTACAGTAGGATGCATAAGAAACGGAATCTGGGACAGAAAGCTGAAACCAAATTTTAAGAACAATATCATGGCCAGTAGCATCGCCGCAGTTGTTATGGGGATTTTGTGGTTTATCATTTCTTATCGGAATTATCACAAACTCGTCGGTTCCATTGCAACTGGAGTTATTATGTTTTTTTCTATAGAGATTTTATGTTTCCTTGCATTAACGCTTACTTCTAAAATTTATAAAAAAAGACTGAAAAAGCTTGAAGATGATTCTGAGGATGAATGATGATACCTGGGGAAAAGCCAGAGGGGACTGTATTTGAGCCATCAAACACCGTCCCCCTTGGTCCTTGGTCAATGTATAAAAATGTCCTTGCCGAATATAATTTAAAACAAAGATGATTTCTGATTGACTTTCTTAGTTATATCAGTTATATTATCTTTAGTGATCAGATTGCAGAAACTTGAGAAGCCTGCGATCGGGGGAGGGTGCCGAGGCCCCTCTCCTTTTTCTTTATCTGGAACATTTTGCAGCGAGGTACATATGAGCAAACCGTTTATTACATATACCGCACAAGTTGAAAAACTGAAAAATGAAAAAAATCTAGTTATTACAGATGATGATTTTGCGGTAGAATCCCTGCAGAATATCAGTTATTATGCATTAATTGGTGGATATAAACATCCTTTTATTGATATTCATACCCGCAAATACATTAATGAAGCGTGTTTTTGAAGATATAGTTGCTCTTTATGAATTTGATGAAGAGTTACGTGGGATTTTCTTTAAGTATTTATGCCGCGTGGAAAGAAAAATGCGTTCGTCCATTTCTTATCACTTCTGTAAAAAACATGGAGAACGTCAAGAAGAATATCTCAACTCCAATAATTACGGCAATATTCCCAAAAATAAAAATGGAATTACCAAATTAATCAAAATGCTAGATATGATGGCAAACAAAAACAAGGATCACGAATATCTTGTTTACCAGCGTAACAAATATCATAATATTCCGTTATGGGTGATTATGAATACCCTTACTTTTGGTCAGATATCAAAAATGTTTGAATTCTTACCTCAAAATATGCAGGGAGCAATTTGCCAGGATTTTGGAAATGTCAAGAAAAATGAAATGATAAAATATTTAAAGGTATTAACGCTGTACCGAAATGTATGTGCTCATAACGAAAGGTTGTTTTCCTATCATACATATATTGACATTCCAGATACATTGTTACATAAAAATTAGGCATTTCTAAAAACGGTTCAAAATACATATATGGAAAAAATGACTTGTTTAGTGTAGTCATTACTTTTCGTTATCTACTTCCAAAGACCGATTTTTTACTGTTTAAAAAGCAACTATTGCATATTTTTGACCGATATGAAAAGCAGAATTCAAATTTGAAGTTGAATGATCTTTTTGAATATATGGGATTTCCTAGTAACTGGAAAGAAATAACAAAATTTCGCAAAATATAAGTGGAGATATTAGCAAAAATATTTCCACTTATATTTAAAGCTATTCTATTTTCTGCGATTTCTTCGTACTATTCAACCCATCCACCCAATTACACAAAATCACAATCGTCTCATAATTTACATTGATATATGTACGCCACCTTTGCGACCGCCAAGGACTTTCCTGCCCTTCAGATCTTCCCATTTAAAATCCGGCATTTCTTCTCTTGCCACAAGGAAATTTCCGGCCCGCTGGGTAAGCTGTGCAAAGTTTTACAACAGGATCAGTAGCTCCTTCCTGATAGGCATAGATAGATGCTTCTGCTCCCATAAATCCGATATCCGCCTCGCCGGATATGACGGCAGTCATAGTTTTATCTGCCCCAAAGCCAGTTATAAGCGTCATATCAAGCCCCTCATCTTTTAAAATATCCCTCTTCGATTGCCACATACTGCGGTGCATAAAAGATGGAATGGGCTACTTCATTTAAGGTAACTTTTGCAAGCTTCGCCTCATCTTTCTTTGCAGCAAACACTCCCAGAGGCAGTGCAGTCACCGCCAGAACGACTGCTGTCGCCAGTGTGATCCTATTTTTATTTTTCATGCAGATACTCCTTTAACAACCGTAGCAAGAATTCCCTCACCTCTATAGGGACGCCACTGAAAAAGTGGTCGTAAAATCATATATCTGATATAATTAAGGTATCATAATTGTCGGAGGTTGAAATGTTATCATCCCAACTTAAACTTAGCCTTAGTTATTATTCAGATTTATATGACATGATTGTTCCAAAAGATCATATTCTAAGAAAAATCAGGGAATTGGTCGATTTTTCTTTTATATATGATGAATTAAAAATAAATATTGCCTTGATAATGGACGTAATGCAAAAAAACCTATATTGCTATTTAAATATCTGCTTTTAAAATATCTTTATAACCTTTCTGATAATGGTGTTGTTGAAAGATCACGATATGATATGTCTTTTAAATATTTTCTGGAATTAACGCCAGAAGAAGAGGTTATCCATCCTAGTCTTTTAACCAAATTCAGAAAGCAGCGTTTAAAAGATGAAAATATACTTGATCTGCTCATAAATAAAAGTGTAGAACTTGCCATAAATCAAGGTGTTTTAAAAAGCAATACTATAATTGTTGACTCAACTCATACAGAAGCCCGTTATCATAAAACTACTCAGAGAGAAATGTTGAAAAAAGCCTCTACTTCTTTAAAAGCAGCTTTAAAAGATTCTGATAAAGACATTTATCTGCCAGATGAACCTGAAAAACGAGCTTCTTTAGATGAGTATAATGAATACTGTCATGAATTATTAAACACAGTTCAGGAAAGTCCGTATTCAGAACTGCCAACGATTAAAGAAGAATCTTCTATGTTATCCGAAATTTTGGATAATCAGATTGATTGTTATGATCAATCCATTGACCCGGATGCCCGGATTGGCCATAAAGCGGTCAATTCTTCTTTTTACGGATACAAAACTCATTTGGCCATGACAGATGAACGGATTATCACAGCAGCAACAATCACATCTGGCGAAGCATTTGATGGTCAGGAACTTCCAGTACTGGTTCAAAAAAGTAAGCAGCAGGTGCAACCGTTAATGAAGTAATAGCAGATACCGCATATTCCACACTGGAAAATTTAAAAGATGCACAAAGCAATGACTATAAATTAATTTCAAAGCTTAACCCGAGCATCATAAAAGGGACTCGTTCAGAGGACGGCTTTATCTTTAATAAAGATGCGGATACCATGCAGTGCCCAGCGGGGCATTTGGCTATAAAATATCGAATTGACAAACGTAGTAATCAGAAAAAGAATACACGTATCAAATATTTTTTCGATATTAATAAATGCCATGTCTGTCCTTATCGTAATGGCTGCTATAAAGAAAACGCAAAAACCAAAACGTATAGTATCACTATTAAATCGGATTATCATAAAAATCAAGAAGCGTTTCAAAAAACACAATATTTCAAGGAACGTTTCAAAACCCGCTATATGATAGAGGCAAAAAATAGTGAATTAAAAAATATACACGGATATAGTCGTTGTGACGCTGCTGGACTATCAAACATGCAACTTCAAGGAGCAGTATCAATATTTGCAGTCAATTTAAAACGAATTTTAAAACTAAAGGGATAAGTCTGCCCAAATGAGGAAAAATAGGAAAATTCATCTCTCAAAAGGGTAGATTTTGTATCCCTCAAAACACTATTTTAGCAATATTTTATTATCAAGGAACATTTTTGCACATATTTGACGCCCTGTGATACTAAACTTACCACTTTTTCAGTGGCGTCCTATAGGTGATGGGATGAATTGCACATTCGAGCATGTCTGCTCAAATTCATAAAAAATCACAAAAACATTTGTTCTGATACAATAAATATATTATAATAGAAAAAAAGAACAATATGCTCTTGAAAATTGGACGGTCGAAATAAGCAATAAGTGAGTGTACATAATAATTCTCATTCTGTGTTGTTAGCTGATCATGGTTATGAAATATAGCAGAAAGATGCTGGACGATAAAATGTTAGAGAGAGCAAAAGAAATCTTTGAAATATAGCACCTGTTGGAACAATCCATCAGTATATAGAAAGTCAGGGTGAGAAAGATAAACCGGGCAGTAAAAATAAGGATTTATCCCAATAAAGAACAGGTTACTATCGGTTACTACTACAAAAAGGTCATAAAAAAATGACCTTTAAATTCTTGTGATCGTCAATCTGGATTTCTTTAATGACTGATCTCCAGAGCTGACGGCGTTCTGCTGGTTCCAATGTCTGATATATAGAATCCAGATCCATCTTTAAGAGCTTCTGGATCGGAGCCAGATCTTTCTGCTCCTGGTTACGTGGGAGATTCTCCAATTCTTTTATATATTTCTCTTTATCTCTTTTTAGTTCATCCATAGTAATTATGTCATTTACGTACAGATCTTTCAACTTATCAATTTTTCTCAGGAGTGCTGCTCTCCGGGAATCATAATCAATCACTTTAGCACTTGTAATTTCATATTCTGCAATATGCTCCTGCAGGAGAGGCTTGATATTTGCAATCAGGTACCTTTCTATACATGATTCGAATATAACTTTGCGATTGCTGCAACGCTTGCTTGGATAGGCGCCATGACATTTGTAGAGAGGATATTTGTAAAAGCCACCAGCCTTTTTCTTTATTTTTCGTGTAGCACCAGAAAATGAATGACCGCAGTGAGCGCAGCGGAGTAAACCACTAAATATATAGTTATATTTCTGACTGATTTTGACATTAATAGCAAGCAGCTCCTGTACACGCTCAAACAGATCCAATGGAATGATGGCAGGACAATAATGATCGTTATCACGGAACACACCAATATATTTTTATTTTTAAGATTGCAGTTTTAAGATTGCTTTGAGTCATAACGATACCCATATCAGATTCCAGATGCGTGATTGTCTGATTCAGGGAATTACAAGCAGCATAAAACTGGAAGATATGCAGCACCTTTTCAGCGTCCTGATTAGGTACAAGATGTTTGTTTTCAATGGAAAATCCGAGAGGTGCTTTTCCGGCCAGAACTTCACCCTGCCGGTATTTATAGTCAAACACATCCCGGATCCGGACAGAATCGTTCTCTGCTTCCAGCTCTGCAAAGGTCATAGACTGTGCGACGAAAGCCCGGCCATGCGGTGTGGTCGTATCAAAGTACGGCTGATCGACAGCGAGCCAGTCACAATGGTTCGCTTCGAGAACCGCCTGCGTATTCAGATAGTGTCGCAGGCTGCGGAACCAGCGGTCGAGTTTAGTGAAAATAATCAGATTCACGCGTCCGAGCCGGACATCATCAAGCAACTGCTCAAAATCTCCACGTTTGATTTTCCTGCCGGAGATTCCATCGTCAATGTAGGTTCCGGCCAGAACCATGTTCTCTTTAGATGCAATATAGGCTTTGCAGGTGGAGAGCTGTTCATCAATACTGTCTCCCTTTTTTGCCTGCCGGTCTGTGGAGACACGTACATATATAGCAACATTTGTTATACTCATAGTATCACTCCTTAAAAATGGGTATAAAAATACACCTATGCAGGCGTATCAGTTCGTGCTATAATTCTAATTGTCTGGAAAAGAATTGTAGCATCAACTGATAGCTGCAGAGTTTTCACAAAGTCGTCCTGGTGCGCCAACACTGGGGCGATTTTTATTTATCTATAACATTTCTTGCACGCATCATATCCGCGCGCTTTGGCTTCACTGATCGTCACTCTGTACGGATTATTCATTTTACTGCAGTCTTTACTGAGATGATATTTTTTTCCTGTATCGCAGATCCATACATAGGTTCCTAGAGGAGCCTTCTTTGCAATTACTTTGATTTTGTAAGTCCATTTTACAGATTTATATTTGCCTGTAACAACAACAGAACCTTTTGACTTGGCAGTGATAACTCCTTTGGAGCTTACGGTAGCAATTTTGGGATTGCTACTTTTGTAAGTCATTTTAACCGGAGCTTTAATGGCTTTCTTTTGGTTCACAACCATAGTAATAGATTTGGTTTGATTTGCGACCTTTTTGGTTGCTGCCTGAACGGGGAACTGTAAAGAGAGACAATATCATAACCATAGAAAGAATCAAAGACAATAATTTCTTTTTCTTGTTCATGTTCGTTCCACCCCTAGATAATTATTTGTCGGACAGTAATTTAGCGATTCTGTCAAGCTGACGAATGATAATAAAATTCTGTTCAAGGACTGCACGCTGATAGTTCATAATATTTTTCTGAATATCACGATCACTTCCGGCACCCAAAGAGATTCCAAGCTCTGTAAGACCGGTACCACTTAGTTCATTAAGAATACTTTTGACAGATTCAATATCATTAGGATCTTTTAAATTTTCCATTCCGAATTTACGGAGAGCTGCAAGATCCTTTTCTGCCTGTTTTGCCTCGGCTTCTGCCTGCTTACGGGCTTTCTTTTCTTCTTTGGTTTCACCACTATTATTAAAAAGACCCATCATTTATACCTCCTTGATTGGAAAAACTTACCGGTAGTATTATGATGAGTTTCCCTCTTATAATGTTTCCTGCACCCAGCTGTTACTTACTAACGGGAAGGTGTGGAAACAATGGTGAAAAGAAATACATACATTACGGCAACTGCAAAATATACGCTTTGTATTATCACAGCAACAATACTATATATATTAATCTTGACTTTAATGGGGGAACTCAAATCATAATACTTAAATAAATAGTTAGTTGCAGCTGGGTGTTTTATTATCCAGCATTTGTTTTTCATCACCTGTAACAGGTGGGTGCATAATTTCTAATTCTTCTGGGCTGTCTGGAGCACCACCAGCACCCATAAGATTCTCTTTAAAGTGATTCAGGATCTGTCTCCGGATCGCTGGATCGATTTCAAAATAAGTCTTAATGATTTCCTTTTCAAGATCTGTCGCATTATGCTGCGCAGCAAATTCATCAAGACTGAATGTCTCTGACTCTATAAACATGGAGCCAACGCCATCTCTGAGCCATTTTTCATCAATATTAAATTCACGACAAATAGCTTTTATATTTGATTCTGTAAGATCATTAACGCCGGTTTCAACTTGACTGAGAGAACTCTTTTTCAGACCAATTTTGGCGCCGAATTTTTCAAGTGTGAGACCGAGAGTTTTACGTGCCATTCTAACACGTTCACCGCGAGTCATGTGTTCACCTCCTTTTTATTATAAAAATAGCATAGCACTGAAAAAACGGAATGTCAACGGAAAAGTTTTTAAACGAACAAAATGACTTGACAAAATTACTTTAAACAACTATCATGTTTTTAGTAACGAACAAAAGAAAGGGGAAGTGCGGAATGTTGGAGAGACCCAGGAGAAGAGTTGGAGGAATAGACGAATTTATGATCCAACGAACAGCAAGGCAGATTTTAAAAGAAATGCAGGAGTGCGGATGGACTCAGGGAGAAGCTGAGTTACTTCCGAAGTATTTAGAATCTGCGATAAAACAAAATAGCGAACGGATCAGAAAGCTGAAACCATTCGCTATTTGTGAGATTACAGAAGAATCTCCTTGACTTCTGAAACAGTTCTGCTGTAGTTAGCAGCGATCATTTCAAGAGTCATTTCAGTATCATCAGGGTGCAGTTCCTTATGAATACTGTAAAGCAGAGCAATATTATGAATTGCAATTTCTTTTTCGCTCATGTAGTGGTCTCCTTTCTTTAGTTTTCAGTCTCTGGTCCAGACTGATAGCTAAAGTATAGGAGAGAAGAAAGAAAAGCACAAGCCGAAACGGTCAGTAATAACCGTCAGCCGGAGATTAACCACCCGGCTCTGATGATGGCAGGTTAAAGAGAGGAGGCGAAAATAATGAGAATCCATGAAGCAGTAGAAAAAGCACTGAAAGAAAAAAGCCCAATTACAAGAGCTAGTTTACGTGATTTCGGCTTCAAGGTTTTTCCAACAGATTCCAGCGACTGCTGTTACATCGTAAATGAAAAACAGCAGCCTGCAAGATGCTGGAACCCAACGGCCAATGATCTGCTGGCTGACGATTGGGAATTAGTTACCAAGGAATAAACTTGGAAACAAAGTCAGCTACAGATAAAAAAGTTTCTTTGGGAAGATCTTCCATGTAAGCAATTGCATCATTTGAAAGAACACAATGATAGACTTCGTTGTCTGCGTACGTGTTTTTTCAAATAATTGTTCTTGCCGAGCTGTCTTAAAGAATGATCTATATCCTCATAAGGCATTTCAGGGAAGAAATTTTCATGGATAGATCTTCCGGAAACAAAGTTGCTGGATTCTGAAATTGATAAACCGGTTTTTCTGCGGTTCAGATATTCAGAATACAGTTTGTATAAAATCTGTTTGTCCTGTTTTGTAAGTAACATCTGTTTGCTCCTTTCTATGTACTCGGATGTAAAAACATCCTGTATTTACAGAATAGGGGTGGAAGTCAAAATAATCAATCAGATTCGTTCGACAATCTGATTAAAAATTTATAAAGAAGAGGAGATGAAAGATATGTCACAGAAGAACATGGAAAACATGCTGAGACAGGAAGATAAAGCAGAAGCGGAAGACTTTACAGCGTTCCTGCAGTCCTTAAACATCAGTAAGCAGACACTGATGAATACATTTTTGAAAGGCGTTAAGGTGGGAATGTGCATGGCGACTGAAAAACAGTCCGCATGAGGGAGGGAATGAAAGTGGAGACACAAGGAACATTTAACGCGGTAAGGTTCTATGAAACTCTTGCCGCGATCCTCTCAAAGAAGCATGGCGTTGAGATCACCGTAAAGGTGAAGGAAAAGCCAAAAGAAAAGAGGAAACAGCTTGAACTATGACAACTACATAAGGAGATAAGAAATGGAACGAAAAATAATAATTTCATTGGTATCCGGGTACCTGGTTTCTATGCTGCCGATCTGGATGATCGACAGCAGAATGCAGGAAATCATCCTGATATTCGCAGTATCTTTCTGCGTCCTCTCCGGCCTGATCTGGATTGAGGAGAGGATGCAGGACATGAAAAAAGCCCTCACGTCCGCCAACGTGAGAGCAAAAAGAAAAACAACCTTTTCAAATAGTATAAAGAAAATACGGGGAAATGTCAAGGAGGATTGAAGATGTTAAAAACAGACTATAAAGGATTCGGAGAATTTTATGGAAAAAAATCAAAACAGCAGGAGAAGAAGAAACAAGAACACTATGCGGAATACGACAGCAGATGTGGCTGAACGAAATTTCCGATTTTATTTTTCCAACTCCGGCGGGAGATCTTCCGTTCTTAATCAATGCGTTGGAGATATTGGCGCAGACAATTAAAAAAACGAATCCGGAAGCGAAAGATTGCGCGAGAAAAATTATTAACGGAACTGACTGGGAAGTGCAGGCGAGTACAATCAACAAGAACATGAGCGAAGCGGCTGCAAAAGCATGGCGCGAATCAGTTAAGAATAACAAAGGTATTATGTAAACCAAAAAGGCAACACCGGATCCTTGAAAAATAAATGAAAGTAAGTCGAAAAAGCAGGGGAACGAAAGCCCCTGTTGCTTACTTGCTAAGAGTATTAAAGATGGATTCAAAACAGGGGATACGATAATGAGCTACATGTGTAAAAGAATGAGGTTCCGGAATGCCATAGAGGTGTATGAATATCACACAGCAAAGTATGGAGCACCAGGACAGGAGAGGCAGGAGAAAAGAAAGCCACTCCGGAACAGATGGCAAAGAGGAATCGATACAACAGGGAGAGACTGGCAAGGTGGAAGCTCCGGAACAACTTCGACGTAGATGATTATTTTACAAGATTATCATACGAGAAGGACAAAAGACCGGAATCCATGGAAGAAGCAAAGGAAGACTGGAAAGCATTCCTGCAGATACTCAGAAGGGAATACAAAAAAAGAGGAGCAGAACTGAAATGGATGCGGAATATAGAAGTCGGCACAAGGGGAGCCTGGCACATTCACATCATTGTGAACAGAATCCCTGATACAGACGTTATTCTTGCGAAGGCATGGAAACATGGACAGATACAGAACCAGCTTTTGTATCAAAAAGGTGAGTTTGAGAAACTGGCTAACTACATAACGAAGACACCGGAGACGGACAAGAGACTGAGAGAGGCAAACTATTCCGCATCACGCAACCTTCCAGTTCCGGAGCCAGAGAAAAAAGTGTATAAACACTGGAAAACATGGGGAAAAGTCAGAGTGCCAAAGGGCTGGGAAGTGGAAAAAGACTCTCTACATGAAGGCGTGAATGATCTGACAGGCTACCAGTACCGATCTTATACCCTGATTAGAACAGTTCGACTGCCAAAGCAGGAAAAGAAGAAAGCAAAGAAAAAGAGGGAAAGGGCATGAAGGTAAACATATATCTGGAGACAGATAAACAGTCCCAGGAATGTATGCAGCGTAAATACGGGTATGTGATCGAAACGATATTCAAAGGCGCACCGATAACCAGAGAGGGATTCGGAAACATTGAGGGAACATATCACAAGACGAACCTGCAAGCCCTTATAAAAGCCCTGGGACATTTTCGCAAAGAATGTGAAGTATGCGTATATACAAGAGACGCATTTGTTGCAACGCGGATTCTGAAAACTGACGACATGATGGCAGCAGGATTCAAGGACACAAAAGGAAAACCGATAAAGAACGCACAGGAGTGGGAGACAGCCTGCAAGAAGCTGCAGGAGTGCAATATCACAATATCCTCACAGACTGGGAAACATACATATTCAGCATGGTTACAGGAGGAAATGAAGAAACGTGAAGCCGGAGGAAATATGGGGAAAGGGATGGAGCCTGAGACCGGAACAGAACCCGGCAGAAATGGAGTATCTGGGTGAGATCATTAAATCCGGATACAGATTCACATACTACAAAGACCGGAAAGGAGGGATTTACTTTGAAAGCGAACCAGAAGGAGGAAAACCTGAATGGATGCGCCGCGCCGACGAAGACCGAAAGCGAAGGAATAGACACAGACATTGAAGCCCTGGAGACTTACATCTGCGACAATATCTGTCAGTATAGAGAAAAGACAACAAGCCAGGAAGCACTTGAGTATTATTTCTGCAGTTCGTGCGAAATGAGTAAGCACATAAGCAAAATAAAGACAGAATATGACAAAATCAATTCTTTCAGCCAGAGTGAGGCCTGGAAGTTGCTGAAAAAGTACAGAAGAATTGTACTTTGCAGAGAGTGCGAATATAGAGCATGTGATGATAAAACGATGTGCTACTGCAGAACAGATCGTGGATTAAGAGGAAGGCTAGAAGCGTTCGAAGGCTGCAGCAGAGGAAAAGAAAGAGAATAACAAAAGGGGAAACGATTATGAGAACAATCGCAGTAATAAATTTAAAAGGTGGAGTTGCAAAGACAATTACATCAAACAGTGTCGCATATATTCTTGCAAGCCAGGGGAACAGAGTTCTCCTGGTGGATAATGACAAGCAGGGAGACGCGTCACGTGGATTAAACCGCCGCACCCAGGACGGGGAAGGAATTGACCGAATTATGACAGCCAGGCATCCGGAGGACTGGATGGATAAACTAATTAAGCACACAGACTTTGAGAATCTGGATGTACTTCCGGCAAATATGCGCCTGCTCAGCGCAAACCAAGCGGTTATGTTAGATCAGACGCGTCCACAGCAATTCCGTATCAGGGACGCTCTTGAATGCGTGAAAGATCAGTACGATTTCTGTATCATTGACAACGCTCCGGATATTAATGTATCAACAATCAACGCTCTGACAGCGTGTGATGATGTACTGATTCCGGTTGAAATCGACGACAACACAACCGAAGGCTTGCCGGAGCTGGTGAGTCAGATCGGATACACAAAAGAAGACCTGAACAAAGATCTGGAAAATTTCTGGATCTTTATCACGAAATACGACAGAAGAAACGAAGCCCAGAGACAGGGACTGGAAATGATCCAGGCAGCAGGCTATCCAATGCTCCAGACAAAAATAAGATATTCCAGAAAGGTATCTGAAAGCACGTATGCAAGGATACCGATTCCACTGTACTCTCCGCGCTCTCTGGCGGCGAAAGACTACGAGGACCTTGTAAATGAATACATAACTGCAGTGAAATACGCAAAGGAAGGAGAGGAGGACTGATGGCTTTTAACCTTGCCGATATGGTGAACAAACGTCCGAAGCAGGTGCAACAGGAAAATACAAGCGATACCGTATACAGAGACGTATTCGAACTTGTCCCGTCGAAAGAAAATTTCTACGGGACAGGCCCGGACCGGATCCAAGGTTTGAAAAATTCAATTCAGCTATTCGGAGTAATGCAGGATGTCCTGATCGAGGATGTAAACGGAGAGGATCACATAATTTCCGGACACTGCAGAACGATGTGTTGCAGAATGCTGGTAGAAGAAGGACATGAGGAATTTAGAAAAATTAACTGCAAATACACGACAGTTAAGGCTGATACCAGAAAAATGTTTCTGGAGGATGGCGAAGAAGACCATGAGACAACGCAGCTTCTTGAAAAACTGGCAGTTATCCAGGCGAACCGGTTCAGAGAAAAAACGG
>ENA-OQIF01000549-OQIF01000549.1-human-gut-metagenome-genome-assembly--contig:-NODE-549-length-13081-cov-2.912228_pt1 | contig 13081 bp, 15 predicted proteins | sample MGYA00242574_ERZ504738 | MGnify/ENA primary metagenome ERZ504738 (study PRJEB26092, sample SAMD00036437) | human gut metagenome | host: Homo sapiens | study: EMG produced TPA metagenomics assembly of...
TCTCCTTTGGATACAAGTGTAAGCTCATTTTCCCAGTCAGCAGTCAGTTTCGGAGATTTTACTACATCCGGAAGTATCGTGATCAGCCTCATTCCGTCCTCTGTCGGAATCATCTGCTTTTTCTCACGCTTTACGAATCCGTCTTTTACCAGTTTTTCAATAATGTCAGCTCTGGTGGCAGGTGTGCCAAGTCTTTTTCTCTCCACTTCATCGCCCATATCCTCTGCTCCGGCTCTCTCCATGGCGGACAGCAGGCTGTCCTCAGTGTAATGTTTTGGCGGCTGTGTGAAATGCTCGGAAACCTTTGTCTGCTCCACTGCAATCATCATGCCCTCACGAAGCTCCGGCAGCTTCTTTTCTTCCTCTGCATCCGATTTATCCTCTGCGGTTTTATAGGAATTTTTGAAGAAATCCTCAAATTCCTTCCATCCATTTTTCCACACTTCCTTGCCAGATACCTTAAATACAGTATTGTTGCAGGTAATCACTGCCTTTGTGGAATTATAAATGTGCTTCTCCCCGGTCGCACACAGCAGACGGTTTGCACAAAGGGAAAGTATCTTCATTTCGCTCTCCGGGATTGCCTTTAAGTCCTGCTTGATGATCTCCATGGTAGGAATGATTGCGTGGTGGTCCGTCACTTTCTTGCTGTTCAAAATTCTTTTAATATCTGGATTGAACATGATATTCTGTTCAAATAACAGAGAATTGAAAATCGCTTCGATCACATTTTTTGCAGTACCTTCCATGTCATCGGAAAGATACTGGCTGTCTGTTCTTGGATAAGTCACTAACTTTTTCTCATAAAGGCTCTGCGTATATTCCAATGTCTGCTTGGCAGTAAAGCCAAACAGACGGTTTGCATCCCTCTGGAGTGTGGTAAGGTCATAGAGTTTCGGTGGTGCCACCCACTTTTCTTCCTTTATCACAGAAGTGACAAGAGCCTGTCCGTTTTCACAGGCTCCTGCAATCCTCTCTGCTTCCGTTTTATCACTGATATGCTCCGATACAGCATCCAGACCATTTTCCATGATATGAGCCATATAATAGGCTTCTTTCTTGAAATTCATGATTTTACTTTCACGGTCTACCAGCATGGCAAGTGTCGGTGTCTGCACTCTGCCGACCTTTAATGCCTTGCCACCATACAATACCGTAAAAAGCCTAGTGCCATTGATACCCACAAGCCAGTCTGCTTCCTGCCTGCATAGTGCTGACTTGTACAGATTGTCATAATCACTGCCTGGACGAAGATTATGGAAGCCGTCACGGATAGCACTCTCCTCCATGGAAGAAATCCATAATCGTTTCATCGGTTTTCTGCACCCTGCCATGTTGTAGGTCAGGCGGAAGATCAACTCTCCCTCCCTTCCGGCATCGGTAGCACACACGACTGCATCCACCCTGTCATCATGCATAAGTTTTTCAAAATCTGATACTGTGCTTTCGTATCACTTTTCACTTCATGCTGCCATTCCTGTGGGATGATCGGAAGATTGTCATAACTCCATTTCTTCCATGCTTCCTCATAGCTTTCCGGCTGTACCAGTTCTACCAGATGTCCCACACACCATGATACTAGATACTCATTGCCTTCCAAATATCCGTCCTTACGCTGTGTGGCACCAAGAACCGCCGCAATGCTCTGTGCCACACTCGGCTTCTCTGCAATTACAAGCTCCATCTCTATTCCTCCCCATTTTCTTCATCATTCTCATTGTTGTTATCTTCATTGTCATTCTCGTCTGTGTCTACTGATTCTGTATCATCACCACCATTTATGAATGCTTCGTCGGAATCCTGCTCGGTTTCTTCCTCGTCATCATAATCGTAGTCCTCGTCAAGCTCGTCCTCATCTTCATCCTCATCAATGAAGTTTTCCTTTTTCTTCTTGGATTTCACAACATATACCACTCCGATCACAGCTACCGCAGCAATGCCCATTAAAATATATGTAAAGCCGGAACCATCTGCTTTTGCGGTATCCTCTTTCGGCTCACTTGTATCTTCCGTGCTATCTTCGGTGCTGTCCTCAACACTTTCTGCTCCCTGTGTTTTATCTCCTGTGGTATCAGCATTATTGTTTGATAATGCGCTGTCTTTGGTAGGGATTGCAGATTCCAATGCCGCTGAATTTTTCGGAAGTGTCTCGCTGTTATCCGTTGTGGTATTTAACAGGTCATTTTCACTGACTTCGGTAAGGAAATATACCTTTTCATCTTCCCCGTCACGATCAATCACCAGATAAAATACCTTTTCTGATGCAGTCTGGATTGTATAAAATTCCTTGCCTTTTTCAGAAGTCTGGCTGTCACTGCTCTGGTCGGTATCCTTAGAAGTATCTCCCGTACTCGGGGACTGCTTGGCTGATGTTCCTGTACTGCTTGAAGTTGTTCCACTGCCTGTTTGGGAAACAGTATTTCCATTGCTGTCTGTCTTGGTATGGTCTGTAACCTGTGCGGTTGCAGAGCTAGGCTTGGTTGCTGACGCATCCACCGGGAGCTGCTGTGCCGGATCTTTTTCATTGCTGTCCTTGTTTTCCGGATCGGTGTAATACGGATTGGCTGTTTTATAGATTTCTGAGGTATTTCCTGCATTATCCATGGCTGAAATCGTGAAATACTGATATCCTGCATCAAACTGTTGCAGACGGATATTCAAAGCACCATTCGTATGGTCGGTAAACTCATAGCCATTGACATAGATTGCCTTGATACCGGAATCCGTATCATGTGCCTGAATACTCAATAGACCATCGCTGACTGCCGCATTTAAGGTAGGCTTCGTAAAATCAAAGCACTTGATATAGCGATTTTTCTCATAGGTCTTGCCCTTCTGGTCTGTGACCTGCACATAAATAGTGCTGTTTTCGGAAATCTCTATGTACATATCCTCGGTAATATCTGTCCAGCTTCCATTCTGCCCGACTTTCGCCTTTACTGTCTGAACGGTAAAATTACCGGAAACTATCGTATCTTCTACTTTGACTATCACCTTAGTGGTATCGTTATGCCACCCAGAAGATGTATTGATTGTGATTTTTACGCTCGGATTGATATAGGTACATTCCTTATAGTTCTTTGCACACACCTCACAATCTTCATCCACCGCATACTGGCTGCACTTTTCTTTGCAGGTGCATTTTGCGGCAGGCTGTGTCTCCTCAGTTGTGCCTTCTGTGGAATTTTCTGTTGTATTCTCCGTGGACTGCTCTGTATGATTTTCTCCACTACCGGAACTGTCCTTATTATCATTACCGGACGCTGTACTTTCTGCACTGCCTTCCTCTGCCGCACTCTCTGTTTTCTGCTCTGCACTATCCTCCGCATGAACCTCTATCGTGTTTGTCCTGTTGGCAAAAAATGCCCCCATCGGCATACAAAAAAGCATTGCCGACAGCATAAGGGACACAACTGCCCTAGCCGATAATCTCCTGTTTTTCATTGGTCGAACCCTCCTTTTCCTGTTCCCGTTTTTGTAATAAATTTCTGACTTCATCCTCACTGAGCTTATTTAACATCTGCAAACGCTCAGATGAGATTTTATATTTACGAATGATCTTCATGGCTTCGGCATCCTCCGCCATCTGTTTCTGCTCTGCAAGGTCTTTTTCCTTTGCCTGTAGCTGTGCTATCTGTTCTCTGACCTTTTTAAGCTGTGAATTGATTCTCTCTACTGACAAAAATAATTCCTCCCTTCGCTAATTCAATCTTCCAAAACCATAGAAATGGCTCTGCCAGTAAGAAGTATTGATTGAGGCGTACTGAATTGGATCGCCGCAATGCACCATCGTACCATTACCACAGTAGATACCGACATGCGTAACCGGACGTCCTGCATTATAGGTTCCGGTAAAAAAGATAATGTCTCCTGCCTTTGCGTCTGCCGCTGATACCGGAGTACATTGGTCATAAATGCCCTGTGCGGTGGTTCTTGGCAGGTTATGTACACCGCTGTTTGTAAATACCCAACATACAAAGCCTGAACAATCAAAACTTGCCGGAGCTGTTCCTCCAAAGGTGTATGGCATTCCCAGATACCTGTTTGCTTCCCGCATAAGCGTCTGCACCGTTGCATCGTCATAGGACTCCGGTGGTATCACATTGCCGGTTCCTCCTCCGGTGCCGCCCGGTGTTTCTCCATAAATGGTCTGCTCTCCTGCTTCAAAGTAAATAACGGATTATAATACTCCCCGTTATACAAACACTCGATATGAAGGTGGATTCCGGTACTACTTCCCGTATTGCCACTTTTTCCTAATGTTTAGCACCCTTTTTAACGTCTCTGCCCTGCGGACACATTCAGGCTGTCCATGTGGGCATATTTCGTGGTATATCCCTTGCTGTCCGTAATCACCACATAATTCCCATAATAGGAATCGTAAGCCGCTTCCATAACCATTCCGTCATGTGCTGCATGTACCATGGTTCCGGTCGGTACTGCTATATCAACACCCCTGTGAAGCTCCTCGTCTCCGGTGTTTGGATTTTTCCGGTAGCCATAATAACTGCTGATATAGTAATACCAGTAATAATCAACCGGAGAAGCAAAGACCTGTAAGCCGCCTTTTGTCTCCGTATAGGCTCCAAAAATTTCCGTCTGTTCGCTGTCCATGCGTCCGGCTACAATGCTCTCAAGCGGTGTGACCGTAAGTGTGACACGAAGAATTGTTACGGTATATTCTTCTTCCTCCTCATACTCGTATTCCTCGGTACGGGTAGTCCCGTCCGGATTTGTTACTATTCTGGTTCCGGTCTTTGTGACTGTCCTTGTCCGTGTTTCCTCTACTTCCTCGGTAGTGAGTGAATACATGGCATCAAATAATTCCTGAATCTCACTCTCTATTCCTGCGGCAGTAAATTCCGTATGGACTGCGGAAAGATAACTGATCAGTGTGTACGGATCATGCCCGATTGCACCAAGGTTATAATTGTATTCATCATATCCCGGATAATCAGTTTCAATCCGGTCAATCTTATTTTGCAGTTCCATTTCCTTTTCTGTAAAAGATAAATCTGCTGCATCAATCTCTGCCGGAAGGCTAAGATATGTGCTTGCCATCGTTGTTGTCACAGTTCCGGTAAACATGGAACCGCAGCTTGATAGTGCCAACATGATCATAATGAGCAGAAGTGCAAAAATACCCACTGTGATAATCAGTGTTTTATTTTTCGTGGCAATTTCCTGTAACTTCTTTGCAATCCCGGTTGCAGCATTGGCTGTCTTTGTAAATGTTTCCTTTGCAGTCTTGGCTTCTGCTCCTACCCGCCTTGCCTTGGCATACTCACGCTTGATGCGCTGTTTCTGTAGCTGCCTTTGCAACTGCTTCTTTGGACTGTTGCCCTTTAGATGTGGATTTTCACTGATGAATTTCTCATACTCCAGCTTCATATCCGCTGTAACCTGTTTTTTGTGCAATCGCTCTAAGCGGTCACGCTTTCTCTGTGCCTTGCTCTTACGGTGATACTTCATATAGTGGTAAATATCCTCGGCTCGCTGTTCCGTCTTGTGTGCGCCCTCAACCGCAGAATTGTCCTTTTCTGTTTCTGCAATCTTACGATGCACAAAATACATATTTTCGGTCTGGAGTTTGTGAACCGCAGCTTTTCCTAGTCCGTCCGGCTTGAATGGCTTCTCCACTTCCACCGGAACCACCACATACTTTGCTTTTCCGGTCTGTTCATCAAAGACACGTTTCATCTCATACTGCCGCTTTTTCGGCATCTTGTCCTTTGCCTTCTGTAACTTCCGGCGGTTCTTTTCTGACTTATCAAAAGCCTTCTGTACTTTTCTGTCGGTAAATTTTTCCGCCTGCCCCTGCGAAAATGTGGCATCCTTTGTCTGGAAATCTCCATAATCGGACTGCTTTGTATTTTCTGACTTTGCACGCTCTCTGTGTGCGTGTTCTCTCTGCACACGCCCTTTGTGATATTTCCTTTTTCCTCAGACCGTTGGTAGGTGTCCCTGACATGAGCCTTGTTTTCTATTGTACTGTCAGAAGAAGTCTCAAAATCAGTCTGCTCGTCCTGCATGAAGCTGTTTTCCTTTAAGAATGCCTTTTCCGCTTCGGCTTCTGACTTCTGGACGCTGTGACCAGAAGTTGCATTTCTTCTATGACTGCCATGGTTCGCATCCCGTGGCAGATTGCTCACAGGCTTCTCATTGGCATGAAAATGATTTTCCGTAGGAAAGGTGTTATCCTGCCTGTGTTCTGTGTGTTTTGCTCCAGTCACTTCCTTATCCTTGGAAAATGTCTCTTTTTCAAATGCCTTTACTGCCTGCTTCTTCTGTCTTTTTTCTGCCATTTTATACTGCGTCCTCCTTCTGCACCGATTCCTCCGGCTTGGTATTCATAATTCTGTAAGTCTTGGTGTCTGTCGGATATTTGTCTACAAATGGAATTACCACATTGTCAAACAGTATCAGACCACTTCCCGGCTCGGAGTTGGTGACATAGGAAAGCTGCTTATCAGAAAGTCCCAGTTTATCAGCGAGAATTGCCTGATCTTTGGCATTCTGATTTAACAGATACACAAAATCGCTGTTACCCAAAATACCTTCAATCTCCTCAGAACGAAGAAAATCGCCCACGTTCTGCGTCAAACCTGTCGGAATACCGCCCCATTTTCTGAAACGCTTCCAGATTTCCACGGAATAAATAGCTGTCTGCTTCTCCTTCAGAAGAAGGTGGAACTCATCACAGTAATAACGGGTAGCAATCTTTCGCTCCCTGTTCTGCGATACCCTGTTCCAAACCGCATCCTGCACGATTAACATACCCAGCTCTTTCAACTGATTTCCCAAGTCTCTGATGTCAAAGCACATGATACGGTTGCCGCTGTCTACGTTGGTATGGTGGTTGAAGTAATTCTGGGAACCATGCACATACAGCACAAGGCTGTTTGCGATACGCTCCGCCTTTGGATTTTTGTGTGCTAACAGGGCATCATATAAATCTTCCAGCAGCGGCATATTTTCCGGCACCGGATTTTCAAAATACTTATCATAAATATGACGGATACACTCGTCGATGATACCTTTTTCATCGTTCTGCAATCCATCCTTGCCGCCTGCAATCAGGTCACACAGAGTAATAATAAAATCGGATTTCAGCTTTAACGCTTCCTTATCCCCCTTATGGGATAACTGTATATCCATAGGGTTCAGATAGTCTTTGGAATTGGTGGCAAGTTTTACCACCTGTCCATGTAGTGCTGCCACTAGCGCAAAATACTCGCCCTCCGGATCGCAGATGATAATATCGTCCTTTGTGATAAGAAAACAGCTTAAAATCTCACGCTTTGCACTAAAACTCTTACCACTTCCGGGAGTACCTAAGATAACTCCGTTTGGTGTACGGAGCCTTTTGCGGTCTGCCATAATCATGTTGTTGCTGAGTGCATTTAACCCGTAATAGATTGCCGGTGCAGGCATAAACAATTCCTGTGTGCAGAATGGTACTAAGATTGCGGTACTCTTTGTGGAAAGGGTACGCTCAATTCCGGTTTCATTGCACCCAATCGGTGCAGATGCCATAAGGCCCTGCTCCTGTAAATACTGTAAACATCTGAGGTCACAGTTTGCCTGCTGAATAATACCGGACACCCTCTGCATTAAGCTCTCCAGTTCCCGCTTGGTTCTGCCATAACAGGTAATAAGGAATGTCATGTTGATCATCTTCTGGTTGCTCGTATTCAAATCATCGAGAAATTCCAGCGTGTCCTTTTCATAAGTCACGATGTCTGTTGGAAGAATATCCATATCATAGCCGCTTCGGACTGCCTTTTTCTGCTCTTCAATCTTCATTTTCTGGATATTGGAAATAACCGCTTTTAACTTCTTGATTGCCTTTACCGGATCTTCCGTCTGCATGTGCATGGAAATCGTAAGGTTGGCATCAATATCCAGAAGATGCTTGATCAGCTCGTCCGTAAACTTCGGTGCGATAATATCCAGATAGGACACACAGCCATACATATTCCCCGACTTAAAGCGGTTCGGATAGCGGAAATCAAATCCCGGCGGGGCAATATAGTCCTTGACCGACTTACCGGATTCTGCCAAATCCTTAAATGAAAAACGGAAAGGCTCCATCGTATCCTGATTAAAATATTCATGCAGGATGCGCAGTCTTTCCTTTCCGTCCAGTCCCCTCGCAAGGGTTCCTATGTTGTTTAAGTTCCGTATGACATCTTTTTCAATGTTGTTAAGGCGGCTCTTGGCTTCCTTGTAGCCATTGCTCTCCACACCAAAAAATCAGATATTTTGATTTGATGATGCCATTGTTTCCTTTTGCCGCCTGCTTCTTTAACATCTCCGTATATTCTTCACGAATGTCGTTAAAATCATCCTCCTGCCACGGAATGTCAAACTGTTCCGTAAGCATCTGCTCGTTGACCTGCCTGTTGAAAAGCACCAGTTCAAACTTCACAGACGGATCAAAGTAATTGATGAGCTTACTGTACTGTGCCAGAATATCCGCCTGCTCATCCACTTCCAGAAGCGAATAGTTTATATCAAAAATTCCACCATCTTTGTATAATAACGGTGGCTGACCTGACAGATACCGTCACGGAACATCTTTTCAAAAGTAATCGTCTTTTGTGCGGTAGTCGGCTTTTCTTTCTCATTGCTCTTTCCCGATAAAATATGTTTCAACTGTATAAGACGCTTCTTCTCTGAAAAGGTAAGACCACCGCTTTTGCTATTATTCCTGCTACTGCCCTGATAACTGCTTTTTCTGCGGCTTTCCGGTTCTGCCTTTTGCTTTTTCTTCAAGATAACGAACCTCCCTTCGTAATTTTTCTTTTCTTCCAACTGCTTGTATAAATTTTCCGTACCGGTATGGTCTTATGCCCGGTGTGAGTATCTTCTGCCGGAGCATAAAATACAAAATCTTCTCCGCCGGAAACCCGTTTTCTCATACATTGCAAAAAAGAAAAATAGGAAGCATTGCTCCCATCATAAGAAGTGATGCGGCTGATGTTCCGATCAATCCCTTGGTTAAAAATACAAGGTATCCCGGCTACTGCCGCACCGCTGAAACAGATGATCTGTCTCTTTGTCAAGTTCAGTGCCACTTTTGTTCTTGATACCGGACAAATCCTTTGGTCACCTGCACGGATATTGCCATATCGTTCCTCCATTAGTGCGCATTCCAGATAGATTTTGTACAGCGAACCTGTCTTAAACAGGGAAAACATAAATACACGGTATATGCCGCCACAGACCAGAGTGCCGTATGCAGGTTGTCGGACACTGCCACACCAGCCACAAGCACCGCATAGATTGCGACGCACACCATCATAAAAAATCCCTGAAATGCAAGGGCACAAAGTCCCTTAAAATAATTAGTTCCTATCGTTCCCCATTCCCGGTTGGTTACGGTTGCACAGGGAACGGGTGCTACTGATACATAAAGGTATATTTCAATCATTCGCCCATAAAGAATGACGGTGATAAGGACTGACATGATTTTCATACATAAACTGACGATCATGGTCTCCATCCCCAGTCCTAACAGCTCGCCTATGCTCATCTCCGAAAACTGCTCATTGAACATCGTCTGCAGCGTGCTTGAAACATCAATACTGGTGCTTCCGGTAATCGCTGATGCGGCAGAATTTACGATATGGCTTCCCACATCAAATACCGCCATGACAATGTCAAAAGTCTTGCTTAACAGCATGACTGCAATACACGCTTTCATAAAAAAGCGAATAAAAATGGCTGTATTGAAGTCATGCAGGTTATTCTTGTCAATGACCATAGAAATAAGCTCGTAGACGAGTACAAAACTGATGATCATGCCCGCTATGGGGATCATCACGTTATCGGACAGGGTTTTTATCATGTCAAAAATACCGGAGTTCCAAGTGCTGGGAGTTTTGCTGACCTCCCCTGCAATCGTGCCTACCTTGTCGTTGACATCGGTAAACATGGTTTCAAAGTTTGTCAGCACCCATCCCTGCAACAGTTCCTTTATGAATTCAGTAATCTTATCAATGATCCCGCCCATGAATTATGAGAACAGTGTGGTAAGCTGTGGGATTACCGTCTGTGCCACAATAATGATGCCACCGCCACTCATAAGCTGCTTGATTCCCTGTGATTTTGCACCTGGATTATCATTTCCGTATCCTTCGAGAAGATTGATAACTCCCCACACGCCTACACCTGCTCCGATAGCGGTTACTACTGTTTTAAGTCCTGTTACTGATGTTGTAAAAAAGCCCATTTGTTTGTCTCCTTTTGCTTAGAAAATTAAATGAAAAAGGGAGCTGTTCTGATTTGTGATTTTTCAGAAAACTCCCATAACAATAGTTCCAATATTTAGTTGTAAAGTCACTTCTGGACGCTGTGACCAGAAGTTAAGCTGTGATTTCTCCGACATCGCATACCTCATCCACCACATCATTCCTCTTAAAACGAAGTCTGTTGCGGTTCTTCACGTATTTTTCAATGTCAAATTCATTCTTTTTGTCATAATCGGATAACAGCGGGTACTGCTTATGCTTCGTTATATCAAATTTATCTGAGAAAAATGGTCTTACACCTCTAAGCTGCATGATACACTTGCTGCCATCCATGACCGCAATCTCGTCCTGACTCATTAACTCCTTTCCGGTCTTTTGATAATTCAGACCGTAAGACTGGCTCGTACCTCTCGTATCCGAGGTATTGTAAAGATCAATCGTTTCTTTCCCAAGGATTTCTGCCAGATCTTTCAGAGTATCTTTCTCTTTTCCTCCCAAAAACAGGGTTGTGTCGCAGTTTCCTTCAATGGTCGATGCGTTGTCCTTATACAGAGCCTTTAGCTGTGACTTTGACTGCAAAATAATAGAAGCTGATATTTCCCGGCTACGGATAGTAGCAATCAGCTTCTCAAACTGTGGAATCTGCCCGATGTTTGCAAACTCGTCCAGTAAGCACCGGACGTGGATCGGCAGTCTTCCGTTATATACATCATCTGCCTTGTCACAAAGCAGATTGAATAACTGCGAATACATGATACTTACAATGAAATTGAATGTCGCATCGGTATCGGAGATAATGACAAACAGTGCTGTCTTTTTCTCACCCAATGTATCAAGCTCCAGTTCATCATAAGCAGTCAGGTCACGCAGCTCCTTGATGTCAAATGGTGCCAACCTTGCACCACAGCTAATCAGAATAGATTTTGCTGTCTTTCCTGCGGCAAGTTTATACTTCTTATACTGTCTTACCGCAAAATGGTTTGGGTTCTTCTGCTCCAGCTCCTCAAACAGCAGGTCAACCGCATTTCTGAAGTTTTCATCATCTTCCCTTGCTTCACTGGCATCCACCAGATCAATCAGCATGGAAAAATTCTGTTCTTCCTCCGGTGCTTCGTACCAGATATATGCGATCAGTGCCGTGTAATAGAGCTTTTCAGCTTTTACCCAGAAATCCTCAGAGGCTTGCTGTCCTTCCCCTTTGGTATTTACAATGATTGTGTTTACGAGTTTCAGAATGTCCTTTTCGCTCCGGATGTAAGCGAAAGGGTTGTAATGCATAGATTTTGCAAAGTTAATGGTATTAAGCACCTTAATCCGGTAATCATTCTCAGACAGCATCCTGCCGCATTCGACCAGCACAGTGCCTTTCGGATCAGTGACCACATAGGAACTGTGCATCTGCATAAGGTTCGGCTTCACAAAAAAACGTGTCTTACCGGAACCGGAACCGCCGATCACAAGAATGTTTTTATTCCTTGCATACTTCGGCTGCTTCGGTCTGCCGGACATCATAAGACGCTCCGTTGCCGTTAAAAGCACGTTGTTTTCAAATACCGGATCGACATAAGGCTCTATGTCTTTGGCAGTTCCCCACCTTGCCGAACCGTATTCTACTCCCTGCCGGAATTTCTTTGCATTTTTCGCTTTATAATAAACTACCATACGAAATCCAATTCCGCATCCTACTCCTACCAGTAAATCTCTTGGCAGAAAGCTCGGAAGCGGATTATGGAACGCACCTCCAATCCCATTGATTGTGTCCAACACATTCTGTAATGTATTATCACCTGCCTGCTGTCCATACAGCCATGAAACCTTATTCAGAACATACCCGAAGATCACATAGGGAGCGCATTTCAGGGCAATTTGCTTTTTATTTACCCCATTTGCTTTTTCTTTGAGAGTTTTTGAAATCGACCGCAAATCCTTTACAATTCCGTCAATGACCTTGCTTATAAGCTCTGTCCTCTGTCTTTATTTTTCTCTCTGCTGCGCTCCTTGTTCTTATTCTGTGCAATGATCTTCTGAAGTCCTTTCAATTTCTGTCTGAGTGACGGACGCTGCTGTTTTTTCTCATTAACTTTTACAAATTCCTTGAATGCCTGTGCAATCACATCGGCATCCTTGCCCTTGAAAAATACAAGATACCTTGGTGGCTCCGTGGTCTTATCCTTCTTTACTGCGAAATCTATGTTGTACTTTCTTGCGACACGCTCAAAAGACTTGATGTTACTATCCGTGACCTCAATGGACTTTGCCCCCTCTCCCTGACCGACCAGCTTCTTTACCGGAATTTTCCCATGGGAAGGCTCCTTATGCTTCTGGTGTTCCAGATACATCTTCATCGCCTTCTGCAAAACGCTTGCGGTCAGCTTGGAAGTCTTGATTGCAAGAGCAATGGTTTTCTGTGTTGTTTCCTCCTGCACGGTGTACCTCCTTCCTTATCTGCACCAACTTGATTTAGGGTGGAACCAACAGCCTGTGAAGCTGTGTTTTCATTGCCATACTTACTGCTCCTCCCCTTCCTCAAGGTCTTTTATCCCACCAGTTCATTTCTTCCTCATAAAAATCCTCGAATATATCAGCAGGAATATTTTCTTTCTGCTTTCTCGCTTTCATAATGTCTCTTGCTATTTTTGCCACAATTACCACAGCAATAACAGCAAGCAATAATTTCTTCACATCTTTTCTGTTCATTTCCTTTTCCTTTCCACTTCTGGACGCCGTGACCAGAAGTTGTTGCAATAAAAAAACAGATACAAAATCTTTCGATCTCATATCTGCCTTAACGCTGTATATTTTTTCTTATATTCTTTTTTGATTAG
>ENA-OQIF01000550-OQIF01000550.1-human-gut-metagenome-genome-assembly--contig:-NODE-550-length-13067-cov-2.214451_pt1 | contig 13067 bp, 18 predicted proteins | sample MGYA00242574_ERZ504738 | MGnify/ENA primary metagenome ERZ504738 (study PRJEB26092, sample SAMD00036437) | human gut metagenome | host: Homo sapiens | study: EMG produced TPA metagenomics assembly of...
TTTACGCTAAAGGCAAATCTGCCAGTTTTACACACAATAAAATTATTTAAATATAAGAAAGGAAAGACTTCTATGAGTAGTTTTTATATCATATCTTATCAGTGGTATCAGCCTCGGAAGTGTATATGCGATCATCGCCCTTGGTTATACCATGGTATATGGAATCGCTAAAATGCTGAACTTCGCTCATGGAGATGTTATCATGGTCGGCTCTTATGTAGTTTATGTCGCAGTCAGCGGCATGGGATTAAATCCGATTTTAGCTATACTGCTGTCCATTATCATCTGTACACTCATGGGCGTTGTGATCGAAGGAGTTGCGTATCGACCACTGCGTAATGCAGCTTCACCTCTGGCTGTTCTGATCACAGCAATCGGTGTCAGCTACCTGCTTCAGAACGTGGCCCTTCTGATCTGGGGAGCAGATACCAAATCATTCAGTAACGTGATCAGTCTTCCATCCCTGAAACTTGCAGGTGGTTCTATCGTGATCACTGGTGTAACCATCGTAACCATTATCGGTGGTATCTTGATCATGGCAGGTCTGATGCTCTTTATCAGCAAGACAAAAACAGGACAGGCAATGCTTGCCGTATCTGAGGATAAAGGCGCTGCCCAGTTAATGGGTATTAACGTAAACAAAACAATCTCCATTACTTTTGCAATCGGTTCCGGACTTGCAGCAATCGCAGGTGTGCTTCTCTGCTCTGCATACCCGTCTTTGACACCATATACAGGTGCTATGCCTGGTATCAAAGTCATTCGTTGCAGCTGTATTTGGCGGTATCGGATCTATCCCGGGGGCCTTTATCGGAGGTGTTGTTCTGGGTATCCTGGAGATTTTTGGTAAAGCTTATATCTCTTCACAGATGGCTGATGCCATTGTATTCGGTGTTCTGATCGTAGTTCTGGTTGTGAAACCTACCGGTATTCTTGGTAAGAACATTCAGGAGAAAGTGTGAGGTGGCAGACATGGAAAAGAAGAAATTAAACAAAACAACAAAAAGCAATCTCATTACATACGGAATGGTTCTTGCAGCATATCTGATCGTACAGGGAATGATCGCAGGGAATCTGCTTTCCAACCTGATGCAGGGTCTTCTGGTGCCTCTTTGTGTATATATTATCCTGGCTCTTTCCCTGAACCTGACGGTTGGTATTCTGGGTGAGTTAAGTCTTGGACATGCCGGATTTATGTGTATCGGTGCTTTCACCAGTGCAGCATTTACAAAGGCAACTATGGATACATTTACAAATGCAGGACTTCGTTTCTTCGTTGCTCTGATCATCGGAGCTGTATGTGCAGGTATCTTTGGATTCCTGATCGGTATTCCTGTACTTCGTTTGAAGGGTGATTACCTTGCTATCGTAACACTGGCATTTGGTGAGATCATTAAGAATATCATCAATGTGCTTTATGTAGGAATTGACAGCAACGGAATCCAATTTTTCCATGAAAGACCAGATGTCTCTTGGAATGGAGCCTGGTGGAAAATGATCATCAGTGGTGCAATGGGTATCACAGGTACACCGAGACAGTTCAACCTTTACTATAGGTGTGATTCTGATCCTGGTTACTTTATTCGTAGTTCTGAACCTGATCAATTCCAGAGACGGACGTGCGATCATGGCAATCCGTGATAACCGTATTGCAGCGGAATCAATTGGTATTGATATCACAAAGTATAAACTGAAAGCATTTGCAATCTCAGCAGCATTAGCCGGTATCGGCGGTGTGCTTTATGCTCATAATCTTGCAACTTTAACAGCACTTCCGAAGAACTTCGGTTATAACATGTCTATCATGTTCCTAGTATTCGTAGTTCTCGGTGGAATTGGAAATATGCGTGGTTCTATTATTGCAGCAGTGATTCTGAACCTTCTTCCTGAGCTTCTGCGTGGGCTCAGTGATTACCGTATGCTGTTCTATGCAATCGTGCTGATCGTAATGATGCTGATCAACTGGGCACCTAAGGCAATCGAGATGAGAGAGCGTCTTTTCAGTAAATTTAAGAAAAAGGAGGCATAAGCTATGGCATTGCTGGAAGTAAATCATTTAAATATTTCATTCGGCGGTCTTCATGCAGTGGATGATTTCCATGTCTCCATCGAGAAAGGACAGCTTTATGGTCTGATCGGTCCGAATGGTGCCGGTAAGACTACAATCTTTAACCTTCTTACAGGTGTGTATAAGCCGGACGAGGGAATCATCAATCTGGACGGACAGGATATCACCGGAAAGAGTACCATTGATATCAACAAGGCGGGAATCGCCAGAACATTCCAGAATATCCGTCTGTTCCATCAGATGAGTGTGCTGGACAATGTAAAGGCAGGACTTCACAATCATGATAAATACAGCCTTTTTACAGGTATTGTACATACTCCGAAATACTTTAAGGTTGAGAAAACCATGAATGAGGAAGCAATGAAGCTTCTTAAAGTGTTTGATCTGGACAAAAGAGGCAGATATCCTTGCATCCAACCTTCCTTATGGTAAACAGAGAAAGCTGGAGATTGCCAGAGCACTGGCAACAAAGCCGAAGCTTCTTCTTCTGGATGAGCCGGCTGCAGGTATGAACCCCAATGAAACTGAGGAACTGATGGATACCATCCGTTTTGTTCGTGATAACTTTGATATGACCATTCTTCTGATCGAGCATGATATGAAGCTGGTTTCAGGTATCTGTGAGGAGCTGACTGTACTGAACTTCGGTCATGTTCTGAGACAGGGCAAGACTTCAGATGTGCTCCATGATCCGGAAGTTATCAAGGCATATCTTGGAGAATAGGAGGAGAGACAGATGGCATTACTGGAAGTACAGGACATACAGGTTTATTATGGAATGATTCAGGCATTGAAGGGTGTTTCTTTCTCTGTAAATGAAGGTGAAGTTATTGCTCTGATCGGTGCAAAACGGTGCAGGTAAAACAACTACCCTGCATACAGTGACAGGGCTTCTCCGGGCAAAATCAGGACATATTATTTATGACGGACAGGATATCACAAAGGTTCCGCCTCACAAGATTGTAACAATGGGTATGGCACATGTTCCGGAAGGAAGACGTGTGTTTGCAAATATGACTGTTCTTCAGAATCTGAAGATGGGTGCTTTTACAAGATCTGATAAAAATGAGATTGATGCGACCATTGAGAAAGTATATAAACGTTTTCCGCGTCTGAAGGAACGTCAGAATCAGACTGCAGGTACCTTAAGTGGTGGTGAGCAGCAGATGCTCGCCATGGGACGTGCGCTGATGAGCCAGCCGAAGATCATTCTGATGGACGAGCCGTCCATGGGCCTTTCACCGATCTTTGTAAATGAGATCTTTGATATCATTAAAGAGGTAAGTGAGAGTGGAACAACGGTTCTTCTGGTTGAGCAGAATGCGAAGAAGGCTCTTTCTATTGCTGACAGAGCTTATGTCCTTGAGACCGGAAGGATTACACTGGAAGGTAAGGCAAGTGATCTTCTTCATGATGAATCTGTTCAGAAGGCTTATCTTGGAGAGTAAACAGGAGGGATTTTATGGAGAATTTTGTAATTACCATTGCGAGACAGTATGGAAGCGGCGGACGTACCGTCGGTAAGATGCTGGCAGAGAAACTGGGAGTTTCTTTCTATGACAAGCAGATCATTCAGATGGCTTCTGATGAGAGCGGGATTGATGTGAAGCTTTTTGGACAGGTGGAAGAAGGCTCCAGTGTGAAGGCATCTCTGTTTAATAAGACAGGGTTATATAAAGGAGATCTGATTGCACCGGATCAGAAGGGGTTTGTTTCTGATGAGAATATTTTAATTATCAGGCGAAGATTGCAACGGATCTGGCAGAGAAGGAATCCTGTGTGATCGTTGGGCGTTGTGTGAATTATGTGTTTAAGGACAGACCGAATACTTTGAGAGTGTTTGTTCATGCACCCTGGGAGTTTCGTGTGGAGAAGTCCAGAGAGAAGATCAGCGGCAGTGATGAGGAGATTGAGAAGTTTCTTCGCAGGGATGATAAGAGAAAGCAGGATTATTATCGCAAATTTGCCGGTGGGGACTGGAGTGATGCGACGAATTATGATCTGTGTCTGAATGCAGGAAAGCTTGGATTTGAGAAGTGTGTGGATGCGATTTTGGCGCAGATGAACGTTATGGGAATTAAATGATGAAAAGGGCAGTCTCTCTTTGGAGACTGCCCTTTTTTGGATTAAGACTGGGATTTGATTTTGTTCTGGTATTCTTTTAGGGTTTTTTCGTAGCCCATTTCTGAGAGTTCGTAGAAGTGTTCTCCCTGGATTTCGGTGGGGAGGTATTGTTGGTGTACGTAGTGGTTTGGGTAGTCGTGGGCGTATTTGTAGCCGATGCCGTGGCCCAGTTTTTCGTGGCCGCCGTAGTGGGCGTCCTGGAGGTGTGGCGGGACTGTGGTTTTTGTGCGTTTGACGGAGTCCATGGCAGCGAAGATGGCGTTGACTGCGGAGTTGCTTTTGGGGGCGCAGGCCATGTAGGTGACTGCCTGAGAGAGGATGATCTGGGACTCGGGCATTCCTACGCGTTCTACTGCCTGGGCTGCGGCGACTGCTACGCAGAGAGCCTGTGGATCGGCGTTTCCGATGTCTTCGGAGGCGAGGATCATGATTCTTCGGGCTATGAATTTGACGTCTTCTCCGGCGTAGAGCATTTTTGCAAGGTAGTAGACTGCTGCGTCAGGGTCTGAGCCACGCATGCTTTTGATGAAGGCGGAGATGATGTCGTAGTGGTTGTCTCCGTTTTTGTCGTAGCGGACGACGCGTTTCTGGATGCACTGAGATGCCACATCCAGGGTGATGTGGATGAGACCGTCTTCGCTACGGGGGGTAGTGAGGATGCCCAGTTCGATGGCATTGAGGGCATTTCTGGCGTCGCCGCCTGCCATGTCTGCAAGGAAGTCGAGGGCGTCTTCATCTATCCGGGGCTTTATAGTTTCCCATTCCTTTTGTTTTGTCGTTGACTGCGCGAAGGATGAGTTCTTTGACTTCGGAGATCTCCAGGGATTTCAGTTCGAAGATGATGGAACGTGAGATTAAAGCAGCGTTGACTTCGAAGTATGGATTCTCTGTTGTGGCACCGATGAGGATGATGGTTCCGTCTTCTACGAATGGGAGGAGATAGTCCTGCTGGCCTTTGTTGAAGCGGTGGATCTCGTCTATGAAGAGGATTGTTTTTTTGCTGTACATACCCAGGTTTTGCTGGGCTTCTTTTACAACTGCTTCCATATCTTTTTTGCCTGCTACAGTGGCGTTGATCTGGGTGAATTCTGCACTGGTAGTGTTGGCGATTACTTTTGCCAGGGTGGTCTTGCCGGTTCCGGGAGGACCGTAGAAGATGACGGAGGTCAGCTTGTCAGCTTTGATAGCCCTGTATAATAAGGTATTTTTCCGATGATGTGTTGCTGCCCTACAACTTCATCCAGGGTTGTGGGGCGCAGTCTGGATGCCAGAGGGATTCCTGGTCCAGGGTTTTTGATTTGGCGTATTCAAATAATCCATAGTTTTTCTCCATAGAACATGATGATAAAACAGTCACATTTCATTTCGTGTTTATAGTAACATAAAACATTTCTGACAAATTATAGCAAGTCTCTTAATCAATATACATTATTTACGAGGAGTGCTATAGAACGTATATTTGTTTTAGTATAACGTATCCCTGTTTTTTTTGTAAAGATTAGGAAATAAAAAGGAAGAGCATTATAAGAGCTCTTCCATTATTTTACCGTATATTTCCTGGTAATGTGTGGACCATTTTTTACAGATCGACTGTGCTGCCTCAAGGTTAGGAGCTGCGATGTTCAGGTCGATGAGGGAGTTGCCCTTTTCGATGAGCTGGCATCTTACAGAATAGGTTCCCTGTTTGGTGATGTAATAATCGGCAGGAGTGACGATTCGCTCCTGGGCTTTGAAGCCGGTGGATTTCAGGTATTCCCTGACTTCCTGTTTGATTTCAGGAGAGAGATCTTTCTGGAAAAAGGAGAGAGTCTTTATGCCATCTTCGGTAATCCGGTAATGGGAGACATTGGAACGGGTGTCCATGGTGATCAGTTCTGCTTCTACCAGTTCTGAGATTGCCTGCTGGAGATGGAAATAGTTTGTATATTCCCGGTCCAGGATAAATTCCGAAATCTGCGAATTTGTCAGGGTATTTTCGGTATTCTGAAGCATGTATAATACGATTAATTTGTAAACTGTGAATGGTGTTGCCATTTTTATCCCTCCTTTGCATAGAGTAGCAGAGAATCTTTTAGTGCGAAAACAGTCTTCCCTGGTAGCTTTGTTCTTCTTTCATCCTGTGATGCAGCATATTTAATACCTCACGTTTACGGCTTGCCCACAGTGGTGCGATCAGCAGATCTTTGGGGCCGTCGCCTGTGATGCGATGTATAACCATATCCGGTCTGAGATGTTCCAGACAGTTTATAAGGAGAGAGATGTATTCATCCCGTTCGTAAGTCTGAAACAGTCCTTTCTCGTAATCTGCTGCCAGATCAGTGCCGCGAAGCACATGAAGTAACTGCAGTTTGATTCCCTGAATATCCATATGGTTGAGGTATTCCATAGTTTCCAGAATATCTGCTGTGTTTTCACCGGGCAATCCGAGGATTGTATGCACGATTACTTCGATATTTTCTTTTCGCAGGCGTTTTACGGCATCATCAAAAACGCAGAGAGGATATCCCCTTCGGATATACTTGGCAGTGGACTCATGGATCGTCTGAAGTCCAAGTTCAATCCAGACAGGTTTCTGTTTATTTAACCGGGACAAAAGTGTCACGATCTCAGGACTGAGGCAGTCTGGTCTGGTGCCGATGGAAAGAGCAACTATCTTTGGATGAGAGATTGCTTCTGTAAAAATTTTCTCCAGATATTCCACAGGTGCGTAGGTATTTGTGTACGCCTGGAAATAGGCAATATATTTATGAATCGGACGTTTCTGTGAAAGGATACTGATCTGGCTTTCTATCTGGTCAGTGATGGAAAGTGCGGCATCTGCAGCGAAATCTCCGCTTCCTCCTGCGCTGCAGAAGATGCAGCCGCGGGTTCCAATCTTACCGTCCCTGTTGGGACAGGACATGCCGCCATTTAGCGTGACCTTATAAACCTTTTCTCCAAACCGCTCTCTCAGCATATAGTCCAGAGAGTGGTATGGTTTCTCTCCCCATTTGGTCATACTGTGTGATCATTTTCTGCTGATGAAGTTTCAGCAGAGTTTCCGTTCTGAAGGTCTGTATCCTGGGTATCTGCATCTGCCGGAATATAATTATCAAAAATCTTTACCAGAAAATGTCCGTTGATAAAATGCCTCCAGTGCAAATCCAAACATGCACAGAAGCATGATGGCCATGGACTGTATGCGGAAACTTTTAATAAAAAACAACGCCTGCAGGTAACAGAGTGATGACTGCCATCAGGACTGTATACGGAAGATGACGGATAGCCATCAGGAATGCATTGCGGAAGGTGTTTTTGATGGAGTTGTAGAATTTGGCAAGCACCGGATAAATATACAGAAATACCATCATATAAAGGATACCAAATGCAAAGAAAACGATATACAGTACCTGAGACATTGTTCCGTCGATATTGCCTACAATACGCAGATCCATGTAAAGGATAGCTGCAACTGCAAGCATGATAAGATTGATGACAGTTGCCTGTTTGAAGTTCTGCTTAAAGGATTTGAAGAAGCTTCTGATAATATAAGATTCTTCGTTACGTGCCATTTTCAGTGTGACATAGTGGAGTGCAGTCAGTGACGCACCAATAGTCACGATTGGCAGACAACAGATCAGAAAGACCACATTAAGCATAATAAGATCAGCCACGCGTCCCATGACGGTGAAGAATTTGTTGTCCATGTTAAATAGTCTGTCCATTCGTTTAATTACTCCTTTTGTATATAATGATGTACAGCATACTCTGCGGATAATCCTGCTACAGAGAAATCTGTACAAGCTTTGTATAACAGTATAACGAATCAGGCAGGAAAAAGCAAATCTTTTATGTGAGCAGGAGCTGGTCTGCAGTGACAAAAACATAGCCTTTTTCAGTAAAAAGATCAGCGATTTTCAGGGCTGCATCCACAGATGTCTGATAGCCGTCATGCATCAGGATGATAGAACCGTCATGAACCTGTTTCTGGGCCGATAGACAGGATAGAATCGATGTTTTTGCTTTTCCAGTCCAGGGTGTCTACATCCCAGAATACGGGAAGCATGGTGACAGAAAGTTCCATATCCCTTGATCCATGCGCCGAAAGGCGGTCGTACATAAGAAGGGTAAATTCCGGAAGCTTCATAGATTCTGTTATTTGTTTTTTCAATTTCCAGTCGGGCCTTCTCCGCCGGGATCTTGTCAAGCTGTACATGATCCCAGGTGTGATTTCCGATAAGATGTCCGTCTTTTCGCATTTGCAGGAGTATATCTTCGTTTCCTTCAATGTTCTCGCCTATCAGAAAGAAAGATGCCCTGATGTTTCTTTTTTTAATCCATCCAGAAGCATGGGGGTATACCGGGCATTAGGACCGTCATCAAAGGTCAGGGCGATTCTGGGAGATTCTTCAACGGGAATCCCGGCAATGGTGTCAGTTGAAAAATCCTCCAAAGCTGTAGCTTTTGCAGATGCCTGTTTTACAAGGGAAAGCATACCGGGACCTGCCAGTGAAGTAAGGAACTGTGTGCGTTTGTCAGCAGAAGAAAAGAGCAGGAAAAAAATCATGCATAATATTTCAAAAAATATTAAAGTCCGCTTCATGCAAAGATACTCCTCATAAAAATATCTCTCTGATTCAGGAACACAGAGTATGAATATCTGTGTCAGAATGAAAGAAACAGCAGGTTACTGTTCACATACCACTATCCCGCGAGGTGTTTTGGCATGAATATGCCAAAATCCCGAGACATACAAGCCAAAATTCCATTGCCGCAGGCAATCTGGAATGAATTTTGGCTACGTTACTGTGAACGGAGTGAACAGTAACGACAGCAGATGTAATCATTACAGTATATGAAAAAAGAAAGCAATTCATACCGATTTATTGTATAATAGATTCTGCAAAATATCGAAGAAAGAATTTACGGAGATTGAGATGAAAAAGAAACGGACAAAACTGCTGGTTTTCTTTGCACTGGCAGGAATTTTAGTGCTTTTTTATATGATAGGAGAGTCTTATTGTGAGGGACTGTCCGGGGGGAGTAGTCTGAAAGAGAAGAATGAAGTTATGTGTAGATATAAATACGATATGATCGTAGACAGTCCGAATTCTTCTTTCTGGCAGGCTGTTTATGACTGTGCGCAGGAATATGCACAGAAGAGCGATGGAATCCTGGAACTGAGAGGTAGCGGTAAAGAGAGTGATTACAGCAAGCTAGATTATATGAATATGAGTATTGCTTCAAATTCAGATGGGATTATCCTGCAGTACAGTGGGGAGCAGGGACTGGAAGAGAAGATAAATGAGGCTGTTCAGAAAGGAATTCCGGTTGTTACTGTAATGGGAGATGCAGTTCACAGCAAGCGTCAGAGTTTCGTGGGTGTCAGTGATTATCAGCTTGGAAGTGTCTATGGCGAAAAGGTAGAGGAATATGTGACTGAGGATACGGAAAGTATTCTTATTCTGTTGAAGAAAAATATTGATGATATGAACCAGAGCCAGATATATACACAGATTAGCAACGCAGTCCAGGCAAAGGCGGGTCCTTCGCAAAATATCCAGATAACAGGAAAAAATCTTCGCTTAACAGGGACTTTTGAGACAGAAGAAGCGGTAACAGATATTTTTCAGCAGAGAGATAAAGTACCGGATATTCTTGTGTGTATGGATGAGGAAACTACAGAATGCGCACGTCAGGCAGTACTGGACTTTAATCTTGCAGGAAAGGTTACGATCATAGGATATTACAGCTCTGAAGATATTCTTACAGCAGTGGAAAAGGGAGTGATCTCTGTTACCTGTGATGTGGATACAGAGCAGCTTGGCAGATACAGTATAGAGGCTCTGACAGCATATCAGAAAGATGGAAGGACCAATTCTTATTATAATGTGGATATTAATTTTCTGGACAAGGATGTAGTACGGGAAATGAGAAGGAAGGGGGTGTCCGGATGAAGCAGCTGCGCTGGAAAGATTTTTCACTGGTCAGTAAAATCGTTATAGAGGTGGGTATGATCGCAGTCCTTCTTTTGCCATGAATATGCTTTTTTATGTGCGGATCAATAATTCCATGCAAAAGATGGATAATGTTTATGCCAGTAATGCAGAGCTTACCGAACTTTCACAGGTATTTGAGAAAGTACAGGATAATATGTATAAGTATCTTAAGGTTAAGAATTCTCAGACACTTCTTGATTATTATCAGAATGAGGCAAAATACAGAAATGAACTTGAGAAACTTAATGAAGATAATATCAATGATCCCGTAAAGCTTCTGGAACGGAATATCCGGAAAATGTCGGAAACATATCTGGACTGTACTGCGGAAACGGTAGCTGCCAAACGAGGAAGGAACGTTGAGCAGTATAAGCGTAAATATGATGATGCAACAAAGCTTTACAGATATATCCAGTCATCTATTGACGAACTGAATAACCTGATGTTTCAGGAGAACTCCAGTACTTATGCAGTACTTCGTGCAGTGATGAGATATCTGGAGATAAGCAATTCGGTTATTATGATCATAATTGTAGCCGGTGGAATGCTTCTGCTCATCCAGGCCACCAGAAATATGTTTGTTCCCCTTTCCAATATGGCAGAGACAGCACAACTGGTAGGTCAGGGAAATTTCCATGTAAAGATGCACGATACAGATGCACAGGATGAACTGGGAACAGTAACCAGAGCGTTTAATACAATGGTAGAGAATCTTGATCTGTATATGGCAAGGACGAAAGCAAGTATGGAGAAAGAGCAGCAGATGATGGAGAGGGAGCTTCTTATGGAAAATCATCTGAAAGAAGCACAGCTGAAATATCTTCAGTCACAGATCAATCCGCACTTTCTGTTTAATTCCCTGAATGCAGGAGCACAGCTTGCAATGATGGAGGATGCAGAGCAGACCGGGATTTTTGTAGAGAAAATGGCGGATTTTTTTCGCTATAATGTAAAAAAAGGACAGGAAGACGCCACATTGGGAGAAGAACTGGAGGCTGTTGATAACTATATTTATATTCTGAATGTCCGGTTCGCCGGAGATATCCATTTCAGCAAGGAGGTGGATGAATCACTGGAGAATGTGCGTATGCCAAGTATGATCTTGCAGCCGGTTGTGGAAAATGCAGTCAATCATGGAATACGTGACATTGAATGGGAAGGAAAAATACATCTCACAGTTACAGGAGATGCAGATTATATACGTATCAGCGTGAAAGATAATGGAAAGGGAATGACGCAGGAACAGATAGAGGGTGTTCTGTCAGGAAACAGAGAGCGCAGAAATGAAGAAGGTGATTCTACAGGAATCGGTATGAATAATGTGATCAGTCGTCTGGAACTTTATTATGAGGAATCAGGGCTTATGGAGATTAACAGTGAAGGTGAAGGAAAAGGCACAGAAGCAGTAATCTATATACCTGTGCATGAAAACTAAGAGAAGTATTATGGGAGTGAGAGAAGATGTATAGAATTTTGCTGGCAGATGATGAAGGTATCATGCAGGAATCATTAAAGAAAATTATTGAAACTGAATATGGAAATGAATGTGAGATCCACTGTGCAAAGTCAGGCAGAGTTGTGGTGGAGATGGCACAGGCATATCCGCCGGATATCTGTTTTATGGATATCCAGATGCCGGGAATAAGCGGAATCCAGGCAATCAGGGAAATTCAGAAATTTAACAGCTCAGCAGTTTTTGTGATCATAACTGCATATGATAAGTTTAATTATGCAAAAGAAGCAGTGAACCTGGGAGTTCAGGAGTTTCTCACAAAAGCCTGTAAATAAGAAAGTAATTCTGGAAACCTGCGCGAAGATGATGACAAAGGTAGATCAGATACGGCAGAAGAGAAGCGATGATCTCCTGATCAGAGAGAAACTGGAGACAGTGGTACCTATGATTGAGAGTGGATATATCAATAATATTCTTCTGCAGGATGATTTTGTTACTTATCAGGATAATTATACACAGCTTCTTGATATCCGTCAGAAATACGGTTATATGATGGTCATAGAATTTGGAGATTCTATGGAAAATGGGGTGCTCAGTAATGCAGTAGGTGCAAGTGTAAAGGCAAACAAATTTTATTCTACTTTTCGTGAAATCGCACAGGGATTCTTTGAATGCCTTGTAGGTCCTATTATGGGAAACAGGATCGTACTGCTTGTTCCTTATGAAAATGCGAAAGAAGATTACGAAGACAGAGTTGCAATTGTCACAAGAGCCAGAAATATGGTACATAAATTTGAAAACCGGATCGACAGTATGTTCCGCTGTGGAATAGGAAGGGTCAAAGAACTTGGAAGCGTGAAGGAATCTTTTAAGGAAGCGGTGGTCGCACTGAGAGAGAGCATCAGTCATGTAGTGCATATTGAGGATGTACCGGCGGCACAGAAATATGACGGGGAATATCCAAGAGACCTGGAAATCAGATATCAGAAGAGGATCCTTGAGAAGGATGCTGCGGGAGCGATGAACTGCGCAGAGGGATTTTTTGAATGGATGCACAGTCAGCAGACAGTCACAAGAGAAGACATTGAGATTAAAATCCTGGAGATGGTGATGAATGCGGAACGCAGGGCATTCTTTGCAGGAACTTTGAAATATAATGTTAACAGCAGGAGAAGCTATATCCGGGAGCTTCAGTCCTGTACGGATATAGAAAATCTGAAGAAGTGGTTTCTGGATAAGACGAGAGAAATCTGTACGAAACTGGAGAATTCCAAGGAAAAAGAAGACTGGCAGTATTATTGACAGAGCAAAGGAATATATCAATGAAAATTTACCGCAGGGATATTTCTCTGGATGATGTTTCAAGAGAGGTAGATATCAGTCCATATTATTTCAGTAAACTTTTTAAACAGGAAACAGGTAAGAACTTTATTGAATATCTTAC
>ENA-OQIF01000554-OQIF01000554.1-human-gut-metagenome-genome-assembly--contig:-NODE-554-length-13043-cov-4.594456_pt1 | contig 13043 bp, 13 predicted proteins | sample MGYA00242574_ERZ504738 | MGnify/ENA primary metagenome ERZ504738 (study PRJEB26092, sample SAMD00036437) | human gut metagenome | host: Homo sapiens | study: EMG produced TPA metagenomics assembly of...
TGTAGTCGTGTCTGTAAGATGGATGTCAATGTAGTAGACACACCAAACCATCCGGAGTGTATCCGATGCGGAGAATGTATGAAAGCCTGTCCGACTGATGCAATCTGCTATCATTACGGATTTTCAACTAAGAAACAGGCTGAAAATAAAAACTAATAAAACGTAATTTAAAGGAGATTTAAAATCACGAAAAACAAAACGCTTAGAACAAACTCAATGAAATTAAAAACGGTAATTGCTGCATCCCTTGCCATTTCTGTACTTTTTGCGTTTACAGGCTGCGGAAATTCCTCCTCAACAGACAATACAAACACAAAACAGGAATCTTCTTCCACAACAGAAACGGGCAGCGCAGACGAGCTGAACGAAAAACGGAATGACCTTTACCAGCAGGAAAACCAGCTTTTTGTTGATCACAAAGATGCATGGGACAAAGCCTTTGGTCTTATGAACAAGAACGCTGCCGGTGATGCCATGAGCGAAAACTATGCTGATTCCCTCGCAAGCACAGTGGAATCTAACAAAGACTCTTTCTCTGAAGAAGAATATGAAACTCTGTGCAAAGACATCGAGACAATCCGCGGAATTGAAGAAGAAATTGCCAAGCTTGAGAAGGAGATTGCTGCATCCGATTCCTCTGACAGCTCTTCCTCCAAATCAGACGAATCCACAGCTGTATTCAAAGGTTTCAAAGGAAAAGATCTGGATGGAAACGATGTAGATGACAGTCTTTTCGCTAAAAATAAAGTTACAGTTGTAAATTTCTGGTTCAGTGGATGCAAGCCATGTGTCGGAGAGCTCTCTAAGCTGAATGAATTAAATGAGAAACTCAAAGAAATGGGTGGCGAAGTTGTTGGTATCAACATGGATACTTTAGACAACAATGAAGCCGGAATCAAAGAGGCAAAAGAAATCCTGAAAGCTCAGGGCGCTTCCTACAAGAACCTGACTTTCGATTCTAATTCAACAGTTGGAAACTATGCTGGAAAAGGAAACATCATGGCATTTCCTACAACCGTTCTTGTAGATAAAGACGGAAATATCGTTGGGGAACCTTTCATGGGTGGCATTGACGATCAGTCAAACTACGATCAGCTGATGAAGCAGATTCAGTCCGTACTGGACCAGAAATAATTACATAAATATCCTAGTTAGGGGGCAGTTACTGTTTGCAGTAACTGCCCCCTAACATCATTGAGAATTTCACTGCACTGCTCAATGCTCCTGAAATCAGTTCTGACTTACTTCCGGCAAAACGGGAACCTGTTTCAGTCACAAGAGATAAATAAGATTGCACTGAACATCTCAATTATTCTCTTCCAAATCTTCCCAAGGTTTCAGACCCATTTCCTCCCAGGTGACACCATACGGTGCATCTCCGGAGGTGTAACCGGCAATAAAGAAAAATCTGTCATCTTGCAAGATTTCTTCTTTAGCCAGATTATCACTTGTTTCTTTTTTCCGTCTTGCTCGCCTCTGCTGCTTCTTTTGTATCGCAACAGCTGCTTTTTCTTCTGGAGTTTTCTTATGTTTTTTTGCCATAAGTGTTTCCAGTGTAATTCCATTCTGAATGTCTCTCAGGATACGTTCTTCATAACTCTTTTCACGCTTTTCTACAATTTTATAACTTTCTTATAATATCTTTTATTTCACCAATCTATGAATTACTTTTATCAGTAATTCCATATCAACAGGCTTAGCAACATGTTCATCCATTCCTGCTTCTTTTGCTTTTATTCTGTCCTCCGTGAAGGCATTTGCTGTCATTGCAATGATCGGTATTGTCTTTGCATCCTCTCTGTTCAGAGACCTGATTGTCTTTGCAGCTTCATAACCATTCATTACCGGCATCATAATGTCCATAAGAATGACATCAAATTCACCGGGTTCACTTTTTCTGAACAGCTCAACCGCTTCCTGCCCATTCCATGCTTTGGTCACGTCAGCGCCCTCATTCTGAAGCATAAATTCAGCGATTTCCATATTCAGCTCATTATCTTCCGCCAGCAGAATATGCAATCCCTTTATAGATTTTTCGGATACCTCCTTCTGTTCTTCACGTTTATCCGCATCCGGATCTATTTTAAATGGAACCCGGATCACAAATGTCGTCCCTACGCCTTTTTCACTTTCAAAAGTAATGGTTCCACCCATTTTCTCGACCAGCTTCCTTGCAATGGCCATTCCCAGTCCGGTTCCGACAAACTTTGTGCGGCTTCCCGTATATTCCTGTGCAAATGGTTCAAAAATATGTTTCTGGAACTCCTCAGTCATTCCGATTCCTGTATCCCGGCAGATAAATTCCATTGTCGTCATTCCTGGCTGTTCGGATGGGATTTCCATGCAGCTAAGATAAATATGTCCATTTTCTCTGTTATATTTCACTGCATTGGACAGGATATTCATCATCACACGTTTTACATACCCCGGACTTCCAATAAGATCACGGTATATGATTTCTTTTTTCTCCCATACAATCCGGATATTCTGTTCTGCAGCAATCTGTTCAATTACAACAAGCACTTCCTCAGAAATTTTGCTCAGATTAAATGGACTCTCTTCCAGAACAACTTCACCCGACTCCAGCTTACTCATGTCCAGAACATCATTTACCAGTTCCAGCAACAGATTGGATGCCGCTTTAACCTTTGTTCTGTATTCCTTCTGCTTCTCCATATCATCTGCATAATGGTCTGCCATATTAATCAAACCGTAGATTCCATTAATCGGAGTCCTGATATCGTGGCTCATACGATGAAGGAACTCTGTTTTTGCCTCATTGGCGGCTTCTGCCTTTTTTGCTGCTGTCAGAAGTTCTGCTTTATATTTTTCATCTTTTTCAAATTCTTGTTTCCGGTGCGCCAGATTGGTTCTGTATGTCCAGAACCAGAATATGCCGGACATCAGAAAATAAAGAAAAATAACACCTATAACACTTAATGGAAGATTACAAAACACTTCCGTATCCGGAAGATATGCGTAGATATAATAATCACGCTGTTTCAGCATGATTCCATAACATCCAATTCCTTCCTTCCTAAAATGATAGATATGCTGACTGTCTGTATGCTTTTTCATTGCCTGAACAACTTCGTTGTCGGCTGTATTCTGTCCCAACAGGCTCTCATTATTGCTGGCAACAACGATTCCGTCGTCTGCAACGATAATCGTTCCATCTTTCTGGATACTATAACCATTTAAAAGCCCCTGTATCGTCAGCGTATAGTTTCTGGCAAATTCAGGATATGTGTAATAATAGATTGCAACGATACCCGGTGCATCTTTTCTGGCGCAGGCTGCAATGTCAATAAAGGATCCATCTTCCCTGGTAAACCGTTCCGAATAGCTTCTTTCTTCATATCCGGCAAAATCCATGATAATTCTTTTTGCAGATACTCCGTAATCTCATTAGCCAGAGACTCATCCGTGCTGTATTCACAGTCCGTCTTTCCTTCTGCATCCAGTACAATGATACCATCCACCCATAGAGTCTGCAGGTTTTCCTTCAGGAAATCCCGGCTTAGCTGACCGCCGTTTTCTATTTCCATATCGATATTCGTACTCATCTGTCTGGCACTTTCAATCGCACGGAGAAGACTTTTGGATTCCGAAGATTCATTATAATGGGTGTAGGTGGAACACTGCACTTTGACATAGTTTACAATCTCTACCATTCTTTTCTCTGCTTCTGCTTTTTCTGCGTGGAAGAAATAAAACAGAGAACTTACAGCCACACAGATCCCAATCAGGCCACCAATCAGCTGGATCCGTTTTTCTTTTGTCTTCCTCTTAATATCCAAGATCATCCACCTCCAGATACTTTCGGGGATCATCCAGATATTTTTCTATAATTTTCAGGGATGTGCCATCCTGACGCATCTCTTCCAGTGTCTGTTCCATCTGCTCACAGATTCCCCGGTCATCATCTTTAGCAAAAGCAACGCCTATTCCGGTGATCATCAGAGGCTCTTCCAGGATACGGAAGCTTGTATCATAATCTTTCATGTACTGGACAACAGATTCCTCATGTGCGGCAGCTGCATCTACATAGCCTTTTCCCAGAAATGTATAGATCAGCTCCCGGTGTGCAAGACTGATCAGATTCTCCAGCTTTGGGATCCTTTCATCTGTCCGGTTCAGAAAGATGCCTTCCGGTTTGGTTGTGGACTGGACAGCCAGGTTCTTTCCCGCCAGGTCACTCAGTTTATAGATATCACTGTTCTCATTTACAGCGACCACCTGACGGCTTGCTATGTACGGTCCCGCCCAGCGGTAATCGTCAAGGCGTCCTTCCATGGAAAAACATCCCATGATACAGTCAATCTCTCCGCTCTCCACCAGTTCTTTTTTCTTCTCCCAGTTGATCTGGACAACCTCCACCTGATATCCCATTCTTTTGAATGCTTCCGTAGCCAATTCTACATCTATACCTGTCGGTACACCATCTTCATTCAGATAGTTGTATGGTGGATAGTTATCGCTGCCAAGGGTAATAACAGGCTTTTCTGGTTCTTCTTTCGTGTTATCTGTGTTTTTACACCCTGCCAGGGTGACTGCTAAAAATCCCGCAAGCAGAATACCTGCAAGCACTCTTTTTCCTACGGAGAATTCCCGTATCCCACCGGATTCAGCGGCAAAATTTGCCAGATTTTTACACCTGCTTCTTTTAAATAATCAAGGAACTCTTTTGTTTCCCTTCCCAGTTCTCCGACTCCCGTACGCGACGGGAGCGAAGACACGGGCATCAATATCCCTGTTTCTCTCATAATCCAATCCTCTTTATGATAATTTCCAAATATCTTCATTATACTCTGCAATCGTACGGTCTGCTGAAAAGTATCCTGCCTTTGCGATATTTACAAGGGCTTTCTTCGCCCAAGTTGTCTCATCTTCATAATCTGCCAACATCTGTTCTTTCTTCGCAATATACTCTTTGATATCAAGTAGCGCCATGAACCAGTCTTTTGATATGATTTCCTTATAAAGTCTTCCAAGATTTACAGGATCCCCAATCTGAATCAACTCTTTGCTGATAATAAAATCTACAAGCTCTTCCACAAGTACATCGCTCTCATAGATCTCGCGTGAGCAATAACTTGCCTCGTCATATAACTTGATCACATCTTCTGATTTCTTTCCAAAAAATATAGATATTGTCGTCTCCAACAAGCTCATGAATCTCTACATTTGCACCGTCTTCTGTTCCAAGTGTCACAGCACCATTTAACATAAACTTCATATTTCCAGTTCCTGATGCCTCTTTTGACGCAAGAGAAATCTGCTCCGAAATATCACATGCCGGAATTAGTTTTGCTGCTTTCGTCACATTGTAATTTTCCACCATGACAATCTTCATATATTTGCTCACAATCGGATCATTCTCAATCAACTGCCGCAGGCACAAAATCAAATGAATAATGTCTTTTGCAATCGTGTAAGCCGGTGCTGCCTTCGCTCCGAAAATCATCGTCAGCGGACGTTTTGGTAAGTTCCCTTTTTGATCTCTTTGTATTTATAAATCGCATAAAGTGCATTCATCTGCTGTCTTTTGTACTCATGAAGACGTTTGAAATGTCCACACAGTTCCCTGATGATATGCCATATCACGCTCTTCCATCTCTCCCTGATAGTTTGAATGAAATTCCTCATCTGCTATCTCAAGTGTCCGAAGTCCATAAGGTGTATAAAGCGTCTCGAACACCGTCTCCACAACCTGTCGTTCTTTCGTCTCATCCAGCATCGTAAACGGCATTGACACCGCCCAAATCTGGTTACAACGAATCTGTCTATCCGCTTTTGTTCCGGATACTAAATCTTTTAAACACCGTCTGTCCTCCATCCAGAACTTTTCCACAAAAGATACTTTTACCTGCTCTTTTAACTGTGAATACTCCCACGTCCGGTTCACAAGCGAAGCAAACTGCTCCATAATACACAGCGCATTATACCAATACGCATTAATCTCAACCGGTTTTCCATGTCTTGGTGTCGGCAGAATCTCTCCTATACGCACATCCATCCATGTTACCTGCCACAATCCTTCTCCCGCCTGAATCAACCCATCTGAATCCATGCAAATTCCATAGTCGGTCCCTTCTCGATAACCCTTTGATAATGCGCTCCATCACTGGATACATCTCTTTCACAAACGCCACATCTTTTGTTGCTTCGTAGTAGAGATATACACAATTGATAAACAATAACGCCGCATCTACCGTATTATAAAAGTGGCTCATTTCCTCCTTCTGGAAAAAAGATTCGGCATCAGTCCTTTTCGCTCATTCACAGCAAATGTACGCAAAATTTTTTTTGCCGTCTCATACTGCCCTGTCACTATACATACACCAGGAAGTGCTATCATCGTATCCCTTCCCCAATCTTCAAAAAACGGATACCCTGCAAGTATCGTACTTCCACCTGTCGACTCTCTTTTTGATACAAACTGGTTTGCGCTTTTCGACAACTCTCTTGCCATTGGCATCACAAAAGCCGCCTGTTCTTCTAAGCTTCTTCGATATTTTCTCATACCTTCAATAATCAAATCTGCGTCCTGTAGCGCATTTTCCATCGAGTATACAATCTTCAACTTCACGCATTCCCTTTCTGGTACAAAAATACTGATTTCATGATTGGCCTTTGCAAGCCCCTTCTCTCTTCTTCCATCGCAGACATCATAACTATAAAAATAGATTTCCTCTTTTTCTTCGATCTTACGAATCTCTCCATTTGTCTCAAAGTACAATGTCATTCCCTCAGAGTATACTGTATCCCTTTCTAACGTAAACACTTGTGTGGACTTTGGTTCACTTCCTTTTCTTGTGAACTGAAAAAACGGTGTCACACGAAAGACCGCATCTTTTTTTTGACGATTCCATATTGTATAACGGACTGCAACCGTATTTTCTTCCTGCTTCATGCCGATTCCTTTTGCAATTCTACTCCCTGCACATGGAATTTCCAAATCGGGCTATCATCATAGACAAATGCAGAAAGATACCGATATCCCTCCTCTTTTGCTCCATCTGCAAATTCCTGAGTGGACAAGATAAACTCGTCCTTCCAATTGCCAATGTCTCCGCAAGACGATGCACCATATTGTATCTGTGGTTTGGTGCCTGAATACAAGCCATTAGAAGTGCATGGTCATTTCTCGCTGCCGAACCGGTCATCGTCAAAGATGAAAATCCTCCAAGACCATTTGTCAAAAGATAGCAATTCTCCTGCCCTCTCTCTATTGTACTAAAATCTTGTTTTCCATATATCCATCTCATATTTTTAACTCCTCTGTCCAAGTACGAGCACACTCTTTGGAGCTGCCTTCGCACATCCTACTTTTTTCCCTTCCTTCCATCGAAAACTACTCTCTGAATCAACTAATATCTCCCAGTCCCCTTCTTTCAGCTCTTTCGAAACTGTTTCCGTCGTACTGTTATATATCACACACAATGTTTTCCACTTTGATTCATACGCTTTTCCTGTGTTATCCACAAAAAATCCAACAACACCTTCTGTTTTCCACTCTTCAAAGATTCGTTTCCATGCTCCTTCTGATTTATCGCATAATCCAGGAAGTTGTTTTCTGAGCGCAATCAGTCCCTGATAATACGTTCGCAAATCCGTATATCTATAGGCACGTTCCCAGTCGAGACGATTCAACTCAATCGGTGCATTATATGTATTCTCAAGCCCATCTTTCGTTCTTGCAAATTCTTCTCCTGATAAGAAAAACAGATTTCCCTGACAAGTCATATACATTGCCGCTGCCATCTTGTTGATGCGAATACGCTCTTCCTCATCTGAAATTGTCTTTTCAAGTTTATCCCACAATGTCCAGTTATCATGTGCAGATACATAAGTAATCACTTGACTTGGCGCTTTCACGTTCCGCCCGTCTGTGCTCCATGCGCGCACACTGTTTAAGATTTTTTCTTCCAAACCATTCGCTCCATTGACGAATCCCGGAATTTCTGCTTCAAATACATGTCCTTTGATTGCATCTCTCGTGTCATCACAAAACATTCCAATTTCACAATCCAACTGAGCAATATGTTTCTTCAACGCCGGGACTGCCGTCCCTTCTATCGCAGTCTCATCTGCTGCCCAAGGCTCTCCAAAGACTAATATCTCTCCTCGTCCATAACGGACATCAAGTTCTCGTCTGATTCGGTTCATCAGATCCACATCCAAAAGTCCCATCAAATCAAACCGGAATCCGTCTATGTGATATTCTTCTGCCCAATACAGAACTGAATCGACAATATAGTTCGCACACATTGGCCGCTCACTTGCCACATCATTTCCACAGGCAGAGCCGTTTGAGATTGTTCCATCATCCTTCGTTCGAAAATAATACCACGGAACCGCCTTATTCAAATTCGACTCCAACGAATACATGTGATTATAGACAACATCCATGATTACTCGGAATCCATTCTTATGGAGAGACTGCACCATTTCTTTGAACTCCCGAATGCGAACCGCCCCATCTTCTGTATCAGTTGCATACGACCCCTCAGGCACATTATAGTTCTCCGGATCATATCCCCAATTGAATTCCTCATCATTGGACTCGTCCACAGAGCCGTAGTCATACACCGGCATCAACTGCACATGTGTCACTCCCAATTCCTTGAGATAATCCAATCCGGTTGAATGCTCTCCATCTCCAAAAAGTGTCGTATGTTCTTCTGTGAATGCCTTGTATTTTCCTCTATTTTCTTTTGAAAATCCTCCAGACTCATCCCAAGAAAATTCTTTGATATGAAGCTCATAGATAATATTCTCTTCCCTTTTTTTTCGGTCTTTGATCATGCTCCCATTGCAGTGGATTCGTTCTATTCAAATCCACGACCATACTCCGGATACCATTCACTCCGCAACCTCTCGCATAGGGATCTCCAAGCTCAACTATTTCTCCGTCCCACGGGATTTGATAATCATAATAAACGCCATGCAGATATCTCTCTGTCTGGTAGCTCCAGACTCCCCTCTTTTCTTTCTGCATAGCAATTTTTTGAAAGCACTCACTATGCTTTCCATCTCTATACAATCGCAACTCCACTTCTTCTGCCAAAGGGCTCCACAGGTGGAATGTAGTTCCCGCCTGCGTACACAAAGCTCCCAGATCCTTTCCATCGTATTGATACTCTTTCTGGAACTCTAAAGTGTTGTACAATTTTTTTAACTCTTTTCTTGTCTTCATAATCTAGCCCTCTTTTTATCCCTTTACGGCACCTGAAACTCCGTCCACATAATACCTCTGCATGATCAAAAACAAAATCGCAATCGGAATCGAAATCAGAACTGCACCCGCCGCAAAGCTTGTGTACCAACTGTCAATATATTCCTTCTCAAGCATTTTCCAAAGTCCAATTGCAACTGTATATTGGTCGGAGTTGGCTCTACAGATTACTTTTGCAAAAATAAAGTCCAGCCATGGTCCCATAAATGCTGTCAACACTGTATATACAATAATTGGTTTGCTAAGTGGAAGTGTAATCTTTTGAAACACCTGCCACCTCGTACATCCATCTAAGATTGCTGCCTCATCCACCGCATATGGAATCGTATCAAAAAATCCCTTTGCAATCTGAAAACCAAGTCCTGCACCACCTGAATAACACAAGATGAGAGCCACACGAATCAGATTTCCTTCTGTTAGTCCAATCGCTTTCAAAATAAAATACACAGCAATCATTGACATAAATCCCGGAAACAATCCTAATATCATCGCCATGTTCATATATGGTTTTCTCAGTTTAAATTTTAACTTTGATAAACAATATGAGACTGCCAATGTGTAAAATGTCGCAAGAATACAAGAGCATATTGCAATGATCAACGTATTCATAAACATTTTGGGAAAGTTCAAAATGGAAGTATCGGTAAACAATTTGATATAGTTATCTAGCGTAAATTCTTTTGGGAAAAATGTAGATACATAAGACCCTTTTTCCGCACGAAAACTTGTAAGGACTACCCATATAATCGGGAATACCCACACAGCCGCCAGTACGGCCAAACTTGTATGCACGATCACGTTATTGATCCTGCGCTTCTTTTTGCTGATCGCATTTTTTGTACTGCCATATCTAAAATTTCTCCTTCCTTATAAGATTTACTGTTTCTATATGTAAGCAATGCGCCAACCGCCAAAATGATAAATGTCAGAATACCGATAACTGCACCAATATTATAGTATTGCTTGTCAATTGTCAATTTATAAAGCTAAGTCACAAGTAAATCAGTCTTTCCTGCCGTAGATGCCAGATCTGTTACCGGATCTCCCCCGACAGCAAATAGATTACATTAAAGTTATTGACATTTCCTGTAAATGTCACAATCAAATACGGTGCTGTCACATAGAGCATATATGGCATTGTGATCTTGAAAAAAATCTGAAGTGCATTTGCTCCATCCACTTTCGCTGCCGCATAAAGCTCTTCCGGAATGTTCTGAAGTACACCGGTCAACTGAAGCAACGTATACGGAACACCTACCCAGATATTAACAACAATCACAGTCACTCTCGCCCATGTTGGGTCCGTAAAAAACGGGAGACTTGCGTCCTGCGCAATCCAGCCAAGATTTCTTAAAAGTACATTCACCGCACCATTTGGCTGAAGCATCGTTCTCATAATGAGCAGAGAAACGAACATCGGTACCGCACAGGATAATACAAAGCAGAACCTCCAAAATCCTTTTGCTTTCGTATCTTTTCTGTTAATTACAAGCGAGAGAATCATACCGAAAATGTAATTGCTGAATGTGGCAAAGAACGCCCACACAAGCGTCCAGCCAAGAACTGACCAGAAGGTACTTCCCAGAATGCTATTCGTATCAAATAACGCCTTGAAATTGTCCAAACCAACCCAATCAAACAGCATCAAATGATTTCCAAGCTTGCTGTAATTCGTAAATGCCATACAAATCATAAAAACCAGCGGCAATATTGTCAGGGTAAAAATAAATACCATAGGTGGTGTCATTAAAAGTCTGTGCAGATTCTCATGCAGTAGTGATTTCAAATCTTCTACAAATGAATTAACATGGCGCCCCTCTTTATCCAGACATTCTGCTTTGAATGCACTCTTAAGCGCTCCTCTCCATGCCCAAATCATCAATAGTGTCACTAAAACCGTCGCCACTCCATACAACAATAGCAGTACCGACTGATCCCCTTTTGTATACAGATACACCTGTTTTGTCGCATCCCATACTTCTTTTTGCGGTGCACTGCCAAGTGAACCGAGCGTGCTGAGAAAATGAATTCCATTCACTGCCATAAAAACAATATAAGCCACTTCCAAAGTCAAATATAAAAGTCCTTTTATTTTCTGTTTGTGTACAAAATTTCCAAATCCCATCAATATCATAGAAAGCTTCGTCTCAATTCCGCCTTCCTTGATTGCCCGCATACAAGTATATGGTGTTGGAAATTGATTTACTTCTTTTTAATTTCAACATTCCTCTTCACCTCTTTTAAATTCCATCGCTATTCATCGCTTCATTCATCGCTTCCGTCTGTTCTGCCACATTCTCGTGTGTCACACTTCCATTGCGGATTCCTTTTCCCATATTTTCAACTGGAACCCAACAATTATTCATCTTCGCCACAAATGGCTGCAAAATTGAAGTATGATTGAATGTATTATTTTGTGCCGAAACAAGTGGATCTGAAGCAATTGTCTCATCTGCAAGCAACTCTGTATTACACGGAATCACATTTCTGAGCTTATAATGACTCATCTGTGCCTCGGCTGAACCAAGGTACACTGCAAGTTCCACTGCCGCAACCATATTCTTACTGTACGGATTCACTCCGATTGCTTTTGAACCAGCATATGCCATCATCTGTTTTTCCTCTCCATTCACAGTAAATGTAGGAAGTGCCGCAGCCCCCATATTTCACCTAGCGCTTCTTTCACAGCATTCGCATCCCAAGACCCCGAAAAAATAGCTGAGATACTTCCATCTCGTAAGCCTGCAAGTCCAGAACCATCCGCATCAATTTTAAAATTCGGATTTGCAGCCAAATCCACCAGATACTCCGTCACACTAACCGCTTTCTCCCCTGCAAAATCCACACCTTTTGACTCATCTGTTCCATCTCCGAACAAAGTACAACCATTTCCAATATAAAATGCCGGTGTATACCATGAGTTTGTCAGCGGAAATGCCACAGTCCCTTTTTCCAACATGCTATCCAGATTCTTAATATCTTCTTCCGAAAAAACACTTTTATCATAGTACATAAACCACGTATTCGTCGTAAATGGTACCCCATATAAATCTCCATCTTTTATCAGGGACGATAATACTTCTTCTGAATTCGTATTTTCAATCTCTTCTCGATACTTGCCTCCAAACTTTGCCAATGCCTTCGCATCCGTCATTGTTGTAAGTGTATCGTTCGCATACATAAATACATCTGCACTCTCTTCCGGATCCTGTGCCACCTGACTCGCCGCAGTTGCCTCATCTGCAACTCCATAGACAAATGTAATATCCCATTCTGGATGTTCCTCTGCAAACTTCTCACAAGTACTCTGTAGCCATTCCCCACTTTCTTTTGACTGATCTTCCGATGGTGACCAGACCATAAGACGTACTTTTTCTTTCTCACCAAGCGTGCCATCTCCACCTGCATTTCTTCCACATCCAGAAAGATTTGCAACCGCAAATACTGCCGCCATCAATAATGCCACTCCTCGCTTCTTCATTTTTCGTCTCCTTTGTTTCGTATTGTTTCGTTATTTGTAATATAACTCACAACATTAAAAACGTCAATATGTCATATCACTTTCTCTATTTTTCACAGTTTTTTTATTACTTTTTGTACACTTTAACTATTCTACATCTTTTATTCGAAACAAACCTACTTCAAACAATTGATTTCTCGTGAAATTTTCGTTATAATAAAGATAGTATTTTTTATCAAAATCTTAAAAAGCAGAAAGGCAATTATATGGCTACAATACAAGATATCGCTGATAAATTGGGTGTTTCCAAAGGCACTGTATCAAAAGCGATTAATAACGCTC
>ENA-OQIF01000556-OQIF01000556.1-human-gut-metagenome-genome-assembly--contig:-NODE-556-length-13019-cov-4.363559_pt1 | contig 13019 bp, 16 predicted proteins | sample MGYA00242574_ERZ504738 | MGnify/ENA primary metagenome ERZ504738 (study PRJEB26092, sample SAMD00036437) | human gut metagenome | host: Homo sapiens | study: EMG produced TPA metagenomics assembly of...
CCATAAGTATTATCATGATTCTGTTTTTCAGAAGAAGACGGAAAATAAGATAAACACTGCTATGGAACAAAACTTGCAAAAATACATCAGACATTTTACATGTTTGTTGCATTGGAATAAAAAATAAACCACTATAATAAAGGGTACAAACTAATACCGTGGATGTCTGAGTTGACATAAAACAAATAAATCCCCTAGAAGGGTTATGGGCATCCATTTTTATGGAAGGATAGGATGAAGAACGAAACTGAACGGTCAAATGAAAACAACAATATAGTACAGGAAACATCTGTAGCACAGGATATTGTTCAGTTGTTATTGAAGATTGCATTTATTATCTTAGCAGTATTTCTTATTTTTACATTTCTCTATGGAATTGTAAGAATAAATGATGTCTCCATGAAACCGGCAATCAAAGACGGTGATCTGGTCATGTATTACCGATTGGATAAAAGGTTTATTTCCGGTGACGTTGCAGTGTTTAAAGACGACGGCAGAACCACGGTCGGACGTGTTGTGGCGGTAGCGGGAGACACCGTTGACATTACCAAAAACGGACTAAAGATAAATGGTGCAGAACAGATATCTCAGGACATTTACTTTGATACCACCCAGTTTAAAGATGGAGTGGATTTTCCGGTCACAGTTGGGAGCGGCCAGGTATTTATACTTGGAGATAACAGACCTCAGGCATCGGATAGCCGAATTTATGGTTGTATTGATATAAAAGATGTCAAAGGAAAAGTCATCGCGATTATTCGGAGCAGGGGAATTTAATTACCGGATCCGTTAATCAAATAAAAACAAAAGAATTCACAAGGGAGGAACTAAAATGAGCATGAAAAAATTCACCAAGAAAATGCTCGCTATTGTCGCAGCAGGTGCTATGACAATGGGACTGGCAATGCCGGTATTTGCAGAAGGGGCAGGCACAACGACAAAGGAAGCGTATATTACAAAGGTTTTTAACACTGAAGTAGCAAAGGATGTTAACTTTACATTTAAAGCAGAACAGCAGAAAAACGGAGCAGGTGTTGATAACTTAGTAGAGACTAAAGCAGATGTTACAATTAATGATGCTAAGTTTACAACAAATGATGGAACAGGTACTATAACTAAGAGATGGGCTGTAACATTTCCTACATATAAGGAAGCTGGTAAGTATAGTTACAAAGTAACAGAAACAGGAAACTCATTGGGGCTTGACGACAAGGGTACGGAAGAAAAAATGCTTATGTCCAAAGCTGAGTATATTATGGATGTATATGTTTCTAATACAGCAGCTGGTGGTTATGAGATTTCCAATATCATTGTTAGCAAGACTAAAAATGATCAGGGTGCAGCTGATTCAACCACTGGAAAAGTAGATATTAGTGATGGAGTTAATAACGGATTTAAATTCGAAAACACTTATGTCCAGGAAGCTGGTACAGGCACAACTCCATCAAATCCAACACCGGATCCTAACTATACTGAAAATGGTTCATTGAAGATTTCTAAAAATGTTATAGGAAACGAAAGCTCAGATACAAGCTTTGCAGCTTCTACTTCTGACGAATTTAATTTTACTGTAAATTTTGCATTCCCAGCAGGAACAAATAAAACCACACTTGGTGGTGTAAAAGTTAATGGAACTGAGATTACAATAGGTGATGACGGAAATGCTACATTAATTTTGAAGCATAACGAGACTAAGAAATTTACAGGTGTTCCAGTAGGAACTAAAATCATCGTAACTGAGGCTGCAAAAGCAAACTACAAAGGAAGTGCTGCTGTTGTAATTAATAATGAAAACAAAGCAGCTGTTGTTGCAACAAAATTTAATGAAGAGATTAAAGTATGGGATGACACTGCTCATACTGGTTATAAACTTGGACAGACAAAGAACACAGTTGACGTAACCAACAAATTCAACAACGTACCAACAACTGGTATTATCATGAACACTCTTCCATACGTTCTGATGGTTGCTCTTTGTGCTGTAGCACTGTTTGGATTCGTTGCTTTCAAACGCAAAAAAGTACAGAAATAATTTTATAAAATCATAAAAGAAACAGCAAAGGGAATGCGTGCGGCGATACTCCGTCGCATTCCCTTTTGCAATAAGAAAGGAAATTTCAGGAATATTTCATATGAAAAAAGCAGCAAAGTTTTTAGTCAAAATAGTCGATCATATGGTGAATTTTATAGCGTTATTGCTGATTCTTATGGTAATGTTCCTGTCATGCTATATGTTATGGGATTCCAATCAGGTATATCAGGCGGCTGATGCGAAGAACTACGAAGCCTATATTCCAACAGAAAAACATACGAAATCTTTTGAAGAATTGCAGAAAATCAATCCGGATATTATTGGCTGGATTCGAATAAATGAAACAAACGTTAATTATCCGCTGCTTCAGGCAGAAGATGATGATACTTATATGAATACGGATGCCGAAGGCAAGTATTCTTTAAGTGGTTCCATATTTTTGCACTGTGCAAACAAACCGGATTTTTCCGATTTTAACAATATGATTTATGGACACCATATGGAAAAACACATGATGTTTGGAGATGTGGGGCTATTCACAGATAAGGAGTATTTTGACGAACATCCATACGGAAATCTTTTTTTTGATGGAAAAGATCATGGAATTGAATTTTATGCATTGATCCAGGCAGATGCTTATAATGAACGGCTGTTCAGTGTCAGTTCAGAGGAACCGGAAGCAAAACAGGCGTGTCTGCAGGAAATATCAGACAATGCTTTATATAAAAGAAACTTTGAACTTACGGAAAATGACCATTTGGTTCTTCTGATAACATGTACTTCAGAGATGACAAATGGAAGAAATATATTAGTAGGAAGGCTTACGGATCAGGTCTATCCTGAGAAAGAGAAAGCCAAGAATCTGGGAACGGGAATTGATGAATTTAAAGAAATGATGATTCAGGTGCCGGCTATTTACTGGATACTTTTGCTTATTATCGTACTATTGATAGTAGATAGAAAAATGAAGAAGGGAAAGAAAAAACATGAAAATCCTTGATTTAAAAAAGTAACTATCATATTGGTGACTATGCTCCTTTTTCTGAGCATGCAGATATCAGCTTTTGCATCTGATAATTGTACTGTAGTAAAAATTCCGGTGAGACAGATTTTTGACAGTGAAGTGGAAGGCATTGCAGATGAATTTTCTTATATTATGACAACAGATCAAAGCGACGCACCAATGCCCGCCGGAAGCTGCAATATGCAGTATTCCTGGACAATGGAAAAGAATGCAGCAACAGAGATTATACTGAATGTAAAAACAGCAGGACAGTATCATTATAACATTTATCAGACGACAGAAAAAAAGGATGATTATAAATATGATCAAAACAGGTACTATGTGACTGTCGAGGCTTACTATAATGAATCGAATTCAGTTAAAAGTTGTCAACAATTGTAGCAAATGAGAAGGGGGAGAAAATAGAAGCAATCTCTTTTAAGAATAGTTATATTGGAGAAGAGAAGCCGAAATCCAACACAGCCCTCAAACCCGTCACAACCATCTGGTCCGTCCAATTCAGATGAATCAGGAAAGATCAATAGTGTAAAGACTGGAGATGACAGTCCTGTTATGGGATATTTCTTATTGCTGTTTGGTTCACTGATTTGTCTAAGCGTTTTAATCCATAAAAAGCAGAAAAGAAATAAGGGAGAATCACAAGATGAGGCATAATATATGGAAAAAATACTTAAAAATTTTATGTTCTTGGATTTTGATTCTTTCTATATGTTTTTTATCCTTAAATGTAGTAGTTGAAGCATCAGACACAGATAGGGAAATGAAGCCAGTAAGTGAGCAGCAGTCTGAGACAGAAGAAACGATTGATATAGGAGAACAGTCTGAAACAGAGGATTCCGCAGACCAGATAACAGATCTGAATGCACCGGAACAAATGTCTGTACAGAGTCTGGAGGAAGAATTACTGGCGGTTGCCGAGAATGGAGAAGAAGCCTCAACAAATAGAGTAGAGTATGTAGATGTCAATGGAAATCCAATTACAGGAGCACCTTCTGTCATTCAATTTGGAGCAATTGCGGATCATAAAGAGCTATCTATAGAAGGCCGACATTTCGAGTTTAAGAGTGCAAAAGTAGATGGAAAGAACTGTGTATACATCGGAAAATATAATGGCACCATTTACTATAGTACGGATGGTGTGATTGCAATTAAAATGGATGATACTCAGAAACTAACGATGATGTACCAGGAGTATCATCTGGTCAGCATAAAGGAAGTAGTTCCTGATAGTTGTACACCTGGTACAATCACCAAAAAAAAATAGGCAGCCTTGATGCGCCGCTTGATATATCGAATCAGATTCGTGTAAATGCGGGAGAAAACTTTATAATTTCAGTAACTCCTGGCACAGACACAGCAAAAGCAAATAATCCCAAAGCGAAAAGATTTATAATCGAATCCGTTGTTTCTCAAGAGGGTGCGACAATTACGAAGGAAAATGGAAATGAAAACAAAGCTACCTATTCCATTAACTTTGTAAAAGACGATACGATTACAATTACCTATAAAGAACAAAGTATTTACAGAATATTCATTAATACAAAAGATATTAATGGAGAAGAATATATTAATATTGCGCATAGTGAAAAGAATGGCTGGCAGTATTTGAAAGATCAGGACAAAATCATGTGGACTTTTACACCAGATGATGTTTATGAAATGTCAGGCTACAACTTAGATATTCCTGCTTTTCATACGAAAAGAGGCTACCGTGTAATACATATGGTGGTGAATGGTACTTCCATTCAAGCCTCTTCTGAGAGCGGAGTGAGTGAGGTGCCAATAAGTAAAGGCGATAGTGTTTCATCGGCTCCAGGTAAATTAAGTTTAATTACCAAGATGACAGATAGCTACACAACTACTAGAGGTGATGAAAAAAATTGTTCTTATGAATATAAGATGGATTTGAAAGTCCGAACCGGTAAATTTGAGGATTATAATTTTACCTTAGTACCATACAAAGAAGAGCGCGGAAAGCAGGCTGTGACAGTAAGGCTATATACGAATCAAACCCGAAGCGGCGAAGGTTTGGACGTAGTTATGTGGGACTATGAGAAACAAGCACTGGTTCCTGTAAAAGATAATCAAACCATAGATATGGATCCAGTAACGTATAATGGAAGTAAAAACATAAGACAGGTACGAATTTTCTTTGCCAAGCCAAAAGCCGGGTATGAATTTACAAATGGACTTCAAAATGCTATTGGTGTTATGTATGGACAGCCTCATGGCGACAATCCTAGTGGGGATGGAAAAAAGAATGATGCTGATGCTGGTAACATAGATGCAATGACAGCTACGTCACTTATAAGAGGGAATAATTCCTTTAAAATATATGATGAGCAATGGCAGACTGCACAAAAAGCTGCGAAGGAAAAAGGGTATACCCGATATTTAGCGTGGGGAGGGGCAAAACCTTTAGATAATGGCTGGCGTTTATATTCTGCCTCTTTCATGGTTGCATCTAGCAGCCTATATGTACATTATAATTCCGGTGCCGGTATGGGAGTGCTTCCTAATAATGCAGATGTGAAGAACATTCCGGATAATCCGAAGACAAGGAGTTATAACAACACTCCTATGCATTCTTATGGAAAGGATCTGGAAACTGGAAAGGGAATAAGAACTATAGGTACTACCTTTATTATGGGTGAAGGTTGGGCAGAACCCACTTGTGAAGGCTATGAATTTATAGGATGGAAGCTGAAAAACAAGATGGTAAGTTAAGTCAAGAGACATATAGTAACGGTGAACTCTTTACGATTTCTGATGAGAATTACGGATATGCAAATAATACGAATCTGCCTGTATTTGCATCTAAAAATTATACAGGATATCAGATTGTTGCACAGTGGAAAAAACAGCCAAAAAGAAATAAAGGTTGAGCATTATCTCAAGATACCGGATGGAACGGAAAAACTTGAGAAGACAACTTCAGGAACCATTTCATTTTCTGCTGACGGCGAGACCGTTAAGGCGTTTGCGAACCCTGAGCCGGATGGAACATTTCCAGGTTATGTATTTGATGAAAGTGATAAGCGAAATACATTAGAAAAGGATGTGGAGAACGGTGCTTTATCAGAGCCTGTCGTATTAAAACTGTATTATAAACCTACTGTCTTGCAAGTCAGTAAAACAGTGGCAGGATATAATCAGGAACCGAATAAAGAATTTACATTTACACTTACAGCAGCTCCACCTGCAGGAGCAGATCCGGGCATATCGCAGATTAAGGACGGACAGATTTATATTACAAAAGGGTCTAAGGCGACAGCAATACCCCTTTCTTTTGCAAATAACCAAGCGACCTTTACATTAAAAAAAGATGAATCTGTAAAGATTAATTGTCTGCCGACAGGCTGGTCATATAAGGTGTCCGAAGAGGATCCGGGTAAGAATTATAAGACAACATATAAAATAAATAATGGTTCCGCCACAGATGGAAGAGATGCATCTTTCAAGATGGACAAAGAAATAAACATTGCGTTTATTAATAAATCAACAATGGAACCGCCTGTAACAGGACGAACACTTGCAAACAATGGCCTGATGGTTTTGATGTTTTTAGTTCTTGCTATCAGTATAGTTGGTATGGTATTCTTTAAAGGAATAAAAAAGAAGAACTGAAAAAGCTGATAATGAGGTAAAGAGGAAAGGTTATACAATATCCCGAATTTATTAGACTTGAGGCGATAAAAGATGAAGCGCAAGGATAATAATTCGGGATTTTTCCTGCTTTGGAGAGGAGCAATTATGCAATTAAAAATTACAACGGATTATGCGATCAGAATAGTATATTATCTGGCTTGTCGTGGTGAAGTAATCACTGCGTCTGAGTTAGCTTACGAATTAAAGATTCCAGAAAGCTATATTCCAAAGATCACAAAAAATTAAAAGAAGCGAATATAATTACAGCTTGCGAAGGAATAAAAGGTGGGTATTCACTTGTGAAAAAAACAGAAGATATTTCTCTGTTTGACATAATATCCTCCACGGAAGTAACCATGAAATTAAATCGTTGTTTAGAAGAGGATGGGTTTTGTTCCAGAAATGCAACAGAGCATTGTAAAGTACATAAAATATTGCTGGATGTGCAGCAAACTTATGACAATCTACTAAAGGGCATAAAGGTCTCGGAGATTATAAAACCAGATGCCGATGGGTTATCAGAATAGCTAAGAAAACAAACTAGAGAATATGAAAAAAATTATAGAAATAACTCCACCAATATATTAAAATAGATATGGCATAATAAAGCAAAAGAAAGATGAATCAATTCAATTGTAAAAGGAAGGGAATACAAATGGGGTATACAGTAAAGGACTTGCTTGAATCAAACAAATTCCCGGAAATGCAGCTGATAAGTGATCATTCCGGAATTGATCGTGAAATTAAAGGAGCCCGAATCATTGAAATGCCAGAAATAGAAAAATTCCTGGTGGGGGGGGGAGCTGCTCCTAACGAGTATGAGAGCCTATGAGGATACAGAGGAAGATGTTTTTTTGTATCATTTAAAAGAATTGGATAAAAAGCAGATAAGTGGATTTATAGTAAAGTGCTATCAGAGAACTGAACACCTGAAAAGACTGTTTAATATTTTAATGGAATTTTCGCAGGAGTATCATTTGCCCGTGATAGAAATTTCTGAGGATTTGTATTTTTGGGGAATTATTAAGCATATACTACTTCAGTTGTGTGATATTGAAACTGCAAAACTGAAATATTTTAAGATGACACATGATAATTTAAGTAATATTTTACTGAACATGATAGATTCAAGGGAATCTATAGAGAGAATATTTTTCTTGATCAGTACCATGCTCGGGAATCCGGTCGGTTTATATAACGCAGATGGAACCTGTTTTTTTTCAAGTAATTCGGAAACACAGGATTTTAGAATGGAAAAAAATATTACGGAATATAAGCCTGAAATTATCACAAGATATCAATATTTGTGTCAAAAAAGGAAAAATACGAAGTATGTTGAATACATTAAGAAACTCGATATTTTTAAAAGGCAAGAAATGTATTTTGTTGTTTCAGAACAGAATGAACCGTTAGGAAAATTGGATTTTATCGCATTAGAGAATATTATCATTACATTACAGTTTAGTTTGATCAGACATGTAATAGAAGAGAATCTTGAAAAACGACATCTAAGAGATTTGGAATATCGTATGCTGGATGGTTCGCTGTCAAATGATGAAGAAAATGAAGTTGCAGGTATGCTTGGTCTTAATGATGCAGAGATATATCGGGTTGTCACTTTCCGTATGGATGCAATAAAGAATATAGAAAAATTTACCAATGCCCAGATAAAAGAAACAGAAATGGTCGAAAAGGAAATTATACGTTATTTACCGAGGGAGCATATTTTTTTGCAAACCAACCAGATTGTATATATTCACAGAGAAACGGAACGGGAAACCGGATTGGAATTTCGTTAAAAAACTAGGAGAAACTGCAGCAAACGATACAAGAATTTCTAGTTAATAGGGGAGTTGAAATAGATTTTCTGATTGGTATAGGTAAAACTGTCACAGGATACCATGAATTGAAGGAGTCTTTTAAATCTTCTAAAATTGCGCTTAAATATATTAAAGTTATTAGACGAATAATCGGAGACGAGGATAAGTCAGTTATAGATAGTACAAAGATAGGATTCTTTAATCATGTACTGGAAAAGATGAAAGATATAAATCAGTTGCAAGCGTTTATACCAGAGTCATTGAATAAACTTCGCCAGCACGATATTCAGAAAAATGGAGAGCTGGTTGATACATTGGAATGTTATCTGAATGTCAACCAAAGCTTAAAAAAGACTTCTGAATTAATGTTTATTCATTATCGAACTGCTTCATATCGTTTGCAGAAAATAATAGAAATAACGAATATAGATTTTAATAATCCAGCAGAAGTGCTTAGTGTTCGAATTGGATTGATAGCAATTCGAGTTCTTGAAGTAATGTAGAATTTTTAAGAATCTTTTGGAGAGGCAAAGATGAGATTCATAATATTAAAAATATTAGAATTGTTATAAAAGATAACGAATCACACAACAACATGGTTAGTGTGGTTCGTTTTTTTTGCCTGTTAATCGAAAATGGAGCACTTCGAACAAAAAAACGTTAAAAATTTTTCGTTCGTTGCACATTATATTTATAAATTTAATAGCGTATAATATAAAATTAATGAGAAAAATTATCGGTGAAAAACATTGAATATATCAATTTCTGAATATTTTTTTGATATAAACTAAGACTTTGCAGGGTTTAGATTAGAGGGATAACGATGCAACTAAAAAATTCAACAGATTACGCAATTAGAATTGTATGTTACTTAGCAGCACAGGAACGGATGGTATCTACATCAGAATTATCACGGAAGCTAAATGTTTCTGCTAATTATGTTCCTAAAATAGCGAAAAAACTGAAAAATGCAAAAATAGTCACTGCCTGTGAAGGGATAAATGGTGGCTATATGCTGGCAAAACAACCGGAGAATATTTCTCTGATGGAAATTATATCGTGTGTAGAGGAAACAATGGCAATTAATCGTTGTTTGGAAGAAGATCGTTTTTGTTCCAGAAATTTGGAAGATACCTGCAAGATACATAAAATATTGTTGAGCTTGCAGAATACATACAATAATAAATTAGAGAGTGTAAAGGTTTCAGACGTTATCCGCCCTGGAGAAGATGAATATTTTGGAAGATTTTATGTTGTATTAAAACTGAACTTAAAGGAAAAAAGCTACGAGTGTGTGTATTCACATATCCGTGAAGTATATGAGAAAGCAAGAAAAACAGAAAACTATGAAGAGTTCATAAGCCAATATGTAGAAAGATACGTGTATGCTTCTGACAAAAAAATGGTTCAGGACTTCTTATCAAGTGAAGGATTAGAAGAAAGATTAGTTGATGGATGTATGGAAAAAGATCTTCCGTACCGTAGAATTACCGGAAAAGATAAGAATGCATATGTTTGGATGGAAGCAAAAAAATATATAGATGCAAATGAGAATACTGCAATTATTACCTTACATAATGAGAAGATTGTCCAGAACACAGTTATAAAGATGGAACGAGAACTCATAAAAAAAGAACAGGATATGGCAAAGCAGTATTGGGATATGGTATCACTTTTAACTACTCTATTGAATCATAATCATTTAGTTGAAGCAGGATACCAAGACGATATCAGTTTCTATACGAAACAGGTATATCTTCAATTGCAGAATAAATATCCGGAATACGGGATTACGGATGAAGAAATGAATGTAGTAAAGCAACATCCATTAGTAGGTGCAGCGATGACCCAGAGATTCCCAGAGGGGGTAACAACGGAAAAGCTGAATCAATATAGCTATGAAATATGCAGACATCACCATGAAAGATATGATGGATCAGGATATCCGGACGGTTTAAAAGGGAATGCGATTCCGATGTGTGCACAGGTCGTTGGGATTGTTGATGCTTACGATGCATTGATCAATGATCGTCCATACAAAAGGAAATATGAACCTGAAGAGGCAATCCAGATGATTTCAAATGGTGAATGCGGAGCGTTTTCCAATCAGCTGATGCAATGCTTTCAGGAGGCAGCAAAGCAGCAAAAATGGCTAAAAAGGAAAAATTAAAGTAACAAGTGAAGACAAAAGATTAGAGGTCCAGATATGAAGAAAAAAGAAGGATAGAGAACAGAATTATCGCAGTAATACTATGTATGGCTATCTTATTTTCTCAAGTGAATATTGCGGATGCAGCAGATGTAAATCCATCGGGTACCAACACTAGTCAAGTGGCACTTTCTGATGATGCCAATAAGAGTAATGGTGAAGTATCAACCGAGTCCACAGTTTCAGATGAAATAAATGGCACCACGGAATCCGAATCTAAGATATCGGAGGAAACAAGTGAAAACTCAAAGAATAACGAATCGGAATCTTCCGGTGGAAATGTTAAAGCAGAATCAACAGATAATATAGATGCTTATTATAAGGATAGTAAAATATGCATTTATAATTATGAACAGTTAAAACAGATCAGTTCAGATGCTTATATTTACACAGGTGATAAGGATGGACAGATTGGTTCTGGAGAAGTGGTAAAGAGTGAAGGCACAGAGCTGAAATACGGTGCAGATGCTCAGTACATTTTGATGAATGACATCCAGATGAACTCGGAACAGATTTGGTCAGTACCGGATTCATTTACCGGAACTATCACAGGCACGAAACTAGAAGAAAACGAAACACCAACGCTGTATGATAAGGAAACGGATACAATCTACATATACAATCCATATCAGTTAATGGTACTTGCACAGGAAGAATCTGAAACAGAACCTGTTATGACATTAGATTATAATGCACCACAGTTTGGTATGGGACAGATGATCTATCCGGATGGTGAAGATCAGGCGTATCTGACTTATAGTAAGTCTCATAATTATGTGTTATCGCAGAAATTTAATTCGGATAAACCGGAATTAGTTGCGGATCAATTGACAGAAAAAGCGGCAAATGGAGTTCAGTGGCTAGATGGTGAGCATGCGGATGGAAGAACAAAACCGGGGCAGTTATATGTGGAGGTTTCCGGAAAAAAATATATTCTGATCGGAAATGAGTCACAGTTGCGGGCGATTGGGAGTAATAAACATGTAACACCGAGATTGTATGTTTACTATACACCAGGAGTGCTTACTGCTTTCAAGGGACCAGAATATATTCCATATTATCCAGGAGATGCAGATCTTGGATTAGATGCTGTAGCGAAGGAAGGCGGAACAACATATTTAAAGAAACCAGTCGAAGTTAAACAAAAAAATATTTATATTATGACAAAAACAGTAAGTACGAATTAGCGGATGTGGATTTAAATAACAAAGGTATAATAACAGGATTACTGGATGTTGTTGGTGGTTTATTAGGAATTTTAACTGGAGGAACAAAGGAAATATGCGGAGTTGATGAAAATGGACTTCCGAATAAAGATAAGGCAAGTGAATTAAAATTAAAGAATGAATATGGCGACTTGAAATACGCATCCAACGCAAATTATATTATCTTCCGAGACATTGACCTTTCAACGGACGGAGTGAACTCCAACAAAGAAGATGACCTGTGGACACCTCTTATGGTATCGGGGGATATCAAAGGTGCTAAGTTAGCAGATGGACAAACAAATGATTACGGATGGAAACACTATTCTGGCAACTGGAAGACCTGTAATTTCTAATGTGAATGTGAACCAGACAGAAGAAATGGATGGTTCTAAGTATATAGGAATTGGTTTTTTTGGAACAATTACGAATGAGGTTAATGTAAACAATATTGGTGTCAGCGCCGGAACGGTTACGGTTTCCAATCTAGAACTTCATAATGTAGACGTAAAAAATAATACAAATAAACACAAAGATACACAAACGATTATCAGTGGGTTGACAACCTTGCTTGGAGGAATACTTGGAGGAACAGTAGATACCCTTCTAGGAATTCTGACTTTTGGCAAATTAAACTTAAATTTAAAGGACACATTGGAGGCTCTTTTAAATGCCAGAGCAAAGGATCCGACAATCTATGCAACAGGAGCTTTTGCCGGAAGAATGGTAGGCGATGTTGTTGTAGAAAAGTGCGATGTGACAGGAATAGTTTCCGTTACGAATATTAATGATCGAACAGGTGGATTTGTCGGTTACACAGAAGGTGTTACGCAGTATGAGGGACTTTCCCAGGCACTTGGGGTGACAGTTAAAGCATTATCGGCTTTATTAAATGTTATACCGGGACTTGGACTTGGAGATTTGATCACAATTCTTCTGAAGAATGCATTGCCGGTTGGTAGTTTAATTCCTACTGGATACAAAAATGTAAATATCAAAAATTGTCATGTGGAGAATCTGGAAGGAACTGTCGGAGCTGCGGATAAAGATTATGCTGGTGGTTTTGTAGGACAGCAGGTAG
>ENA-OQIF01000558-OQIF01000558.1-human-gut-metagenome-genome-assembly--contig:-NODE-558-length-12950-cov-6.339390_pt1 | contig 12950 bp, 12 predicted proteins | sample MGYA00242574_ERZ504738 | MGnify/ENA primary metagenome ERZ504738 (study PRJEB26092, sample SAMD00036437) | human gut metagenome | host: Homo sapiens | study: EMG produced TPA metagenomics assembly of...
TGTATGGGACGAAGTGCCACAAGCACAGTCGTATGTAGTATACCGTTATGAAGGCGGAGAATATGAAGAGATGGCAAAGGTGGACGAAACATCTGCGAAGTTTAGTGACTCGCTGTTCGTTGGAGATGGTAAGACTAAAAATACAAGTACACAGTATGTGGTTTCAGCTATTATAAATGAGAAAGAAAGTTTGTATTCGGCATATACTATTCCAGAATGTACAGAAGAACCTATCGGTCCTGAAATACCATCTGAACCTGCTGAACTAATTGGAGCTTGGTCGTTTGATGATGAGACAAAACGAGGAGCCAATGACATGGATGGAGGATTGAGCGCAAAAATAGGAAAAGCAATAACTTATGCCGAAGGGAAAACAGGAAGTGCAGCGGTGTTTACAGGAGAGAATGGAAATGCAGATTCTACGGTTTTGGTGCCGATAGAATTAGTGGCAGAAGGAAAAGACATAAAAGACACAAGTTTTTCTCTTAGTATGTGGGTGAAGAGTACGGCAGAATCATTGCCGTCCGGACAGACACAGTCAGTTTTGGCACAGCTGGTTGCTAGAGATGATCCGTTCAATACGCTTGGAACAACGAAACCGCCGCTTCTGATTAATTATGCGGATGGTCGCAGGTACGGAACATCGATGACAGGTCAGACAGTTTCTCTGCAGGCTCAAAATAAATTAAATGTATGGGAACATGTTTCGGTTGTATATGATGCACAAAAGAAAAAGATGTCTCTGTATGTTGATGGAAAGCTGGAAGGAACTGCGGAAAATTATATTCCGACATCAGAAGTCGGACCGTTGAGTTTGATGTTTGGACAACATAGAAATCAGCAATGGGGATTCAAAGGAAGTATGGATGAAATCAAATGCTTCAAGGGGGTGTTGACAGAAAAAGAGATTTTGACATTATATGAAAATAAATAATTTTACAAAGATGTGAAAGATGATCTAAAGAGAGAGGAGATAGTATTGTGAGAAGAATGAAACAATTTTTGGCTATGCTTCTTGGAGCTGCAGTGATGGTCACTGCAACTCCTATGTATGGCTTCGAGGTAAAGGCAAGAGAAGAAATGATGAGTTTGGAAAGTGGAGCATATGATCCGGGACTTCCGGAGACTGTGCCGGCAGAAGGAGAGGATATTTATTATCAGTCTTTGACTGGTGGGGAGAGCACATTAAGCAAAGAGAATGTTTCCGTACCTTCTGTTACGGTCAATAAAGAGCCGTTTGGAATGGAAGATAAGGCTTTGGCAATGAAATTAGGAGCGGTAGGAGGTTCTGATGAACGTGTTAAGTTGACATATTTTAATGATGGTCCTGCTGACGGAAGTTATGAATATGCATTCCGTACAGGGAAAGATGTGAGTAGTGTTTCAACCGTTGGATTTCTTGCTCGTTACGTGGATGAAAGTAAATATGTGGGACTTTCTATTGATGATTTTGGAGACACATGGACTATGCATGCTGCGACAGGACTTAACAGCAGACAGAATACAAAGTTTCCAAAGCAATATGAGAAACTTCAACCAAACACAACATACAAAATGAAATTGAAATTTGTAGGAAATCAGATTTCGCTTCAAGTCATGAAAGAAGGAGATCAGGACTATACAGATCTTGGAACAGTTACGTCTCAGGGACATACCGAAGGAGGAGCATTTGCAGTCAGAGTACGTCAGAGTGACAATCTTTACATGGATAACATTACACAATAAGATGTTGATGGAAATGAATTGAAAAACTTGATTTTAATGACGGAGAAGTTCCGGAATATGAAGTTCGCTCCAATAAACAGAATACAACAAATGATAATGCGGTGTTGGCAATAGAAAGTGGATTTCCGACATCGGTAAATGTTCCTGGACTTACACCGGGACCGGTAAGTAAGATTGCGGAGAGCGGAGTTTATGTTGATTTATCATCACCAAAAGCAGAGATGAAAAATGTAACCATGCAGATGCAAGGTTCGGCGTCTGGTTATGGAGTCGTATTTAACTATGTAGATGCTGAAAACTATGCGACAATCCAATATGACGGAAGTAAATGGATTGCAGGTGGAAAGAAAAACGGACAGGATGTGGCAGTAGATTTATCAGCTCACAATATTCCTGTAATTGCCCCGGATGATACACGGACTGTTAGAATTGCAAAAGAAAACGGAGTTTATACATTGCAGATGAGCGGTGGGGCAGGCACGGCGGCTGAGGAATTCGAAACTTACGATTTGGGTAATTTGGATGGAATCTATGAGGGAGCCGGAAAAGTCGGTGTTGTTGTAACAGAAGATATGACTCTTTATGTAGGAGCAATTACAACAGTATATGTACTGGAGGGAATTGAATTTCCAGTGCCGGAGGAAGGAATAATTAAGCTGGAGTCAAATGAGATGAAAGTTTTAGTTGGAGAGTCATTCCCAAGTATTTATACTTATCTGAATCCGGAAGAAGAGTATTTGATGGGAACAGGAGTAACTGTTGGGAATGAAAATACCAATATGGATATTCTGACAGAGTCAGGAAATGTGACATGCGCTACTGAGTCAAAATTATTAAATCAGACGAAAAGATACAGCGACATATGAAATCAAAAGCGACAGGAGAAAATGTTGAGGCGGTATTTACAGTAAGTTTGAAAGTAACAGAAAAATACTTGAACTCAGCGTAGACAAAGTAGATGTAAAATACAGGTGTTGTGCGTACATTTGGATTTCTGATCTGCCGATGGCAGCAGTGGCAGGAGCAACTTCGGGAGCTGTAATGGGAATCATGAACGGCTGGGGACCTGCAAGTGATACGTTTGTGGATTTAAAGACGGTATCTGCCGAAAAACAATACAATGATATGACATATGCACTGTTTTATGACAAAATTGCCGGAGTTGTGGCTGCGGTGGAAAATAATGCAGAGAATGGAGAAGGAAAATAATGTGGTAAAACAAGATCCTAAAGCTCCTCTTTGACAGTGTCAAATACAGATTGGGCATGGCAGTATTATGAAAACAGTAAACCGGAAAAAAATCCTCCATTTGCAAAAGTATAATCTCTCGGAATCTTTAGCTCAGTAAAATCAAGGCTTGCAGATTCCTTTTTTATTAAAATCCCCCACTTTTTTGCCCAAAAAGTCTTGACAAATCGCTCAAAATTTGCGGCGAAGCCGATTGAATATATTTTATTTTCATCGACTGGAGGGCGATTTTTATGTTACCTGTTAATTCCGGCGGTCATACCGCCTATCAAACTTTTGTACTCGAAAACCTTCGTAAATATTATCCGGATCCCACTGTTTTTGCTAAATCAACATGGGACATCATCGAACGTTTCTGGAATCTCGATCTTTCTTATACCGATGAACTGCTCCGCAGCAAATACTCTGTCTTTGGTCCAAAACCAAGGACTCCTTCCTGTATGCAACGTTCTTATCTTCTTTCCATTGATTTTAAAGTCCATTCCCTTACCGATTGGGCTGCTCAATTGAAGATAAATCCACTCTATGCAATCCTCAGCGGATTCCAGTTTGGTGATACTCCCGGTGTCGGCACTTTCTATGACTTCCTTGACAGGCTTTGGGATTCTGATTCTGATAATCTTTCTCCTCATATCCATCCTGTAAAAAAGAAGAAGGTCAAAAAACCAAAACAAAAAGGCGATAAGGCAGAACCCATTGAAAAAGTCACAGTTGAACAACTTTTCCAATCTATGGAACATTCTTCTTTTTCCATAGATGAACAGCCTTATGCTTCTCTTTTCAAGATTTATGATCATGAATTTTTATCGGTCTCCATATCCAAAGGATTGATTGATATCTCCAATCTTTCCATTGCCGGCGATGGAATGCCTGTTACAACATCTGCACGCGAACGGAAGCACCGTATTTGCGAATGTTCCAAAAATGGAATTACTTCCTGTCATTGTGACCGTTACTTTTCCCAGCCTGACTGTGACATCGGTTATGATTCTTCCAGAGAATGCTTTTACCATGGCTACCACTTATATATATTGGTTGCAGCGAACTCAGAAAGCGACCTGCCTTTATTTCCTTTATTCAATCCTGCATCAAAGCATGATTCTCATGGGTTTTTGGAAGCTTACTTTCGTTTCAAAGCTTTTCTTCCTGATTTTCATGTCAGAAAATGGCTTTTAGATTCCGCTCATGATGCCATGTCTTATTACTTATACTGTCGCAAGAATGATATTCAGCCTTTCATTGATTTAAACGAAAAGCGGGGAATCAGCATGAAATACAAAGATGATTTTACCATTGGAAAAGATGGTGTCCCTATCTGCAAAGCAGGACGAAAAATGAATCATGACGGTTCTGAGCCTTCAAAGGCACGGTTAAAATTCCGTTGTCCGCTTGCCAGCCGTAAATACGGATGTTCTTGTAGCACTCCCTGCTCAGACTCCAAATATGGGCGCACCGTTCATCTTGCAATGAAAGATAATCCAAGGCTGATCAATTTCCCGCCTCGTGACAGTGAACAATGGAAGTTGGAATACAATGCCAGAACTTCAGCAGAACGTTCGAATAAACGTGAGAAAATAGACTTTCAATTAGAAAGCGGCAGACACCGCTCAACTAAGATGTGGTACTGCCGCCTGTATCACATCCTCATGCTTCAGCATTTGGATGCTTGGGATTTGCCCTTTGAATCCACCCTCGCAAAGTTGATTTTAAATGTGGCATAATCCTTTGATCATTATACACTATTTTTCAGGCATAGCGACAGTTATGTCTGTTTTCCATGTTCTTTTTTCTGTTCCGAATCATATTTACTTTTCAAAGTACGCATTTCGGCTGTTGCCGATAATAATCACTCAGGATTCCGAGAGATTATTAATTGTACCATTTTATTCCTGTACGTCAACAGTTTAACGAAGATAACACACGACAAACGCATGAATACTTTTTCTTTCCTGATTTGCCTTCTGTATCTTTTTCAAGAATTTAAGACTTCTTCCAAATGTTTAATTGGACGCAGACTAATTGCACACCGATTTTTCTTCATAGACAGTTTATGCCTTGATACTTCCGCTGTTTTTAAAAATACTGAGACTCCATTTCCTGATTATGTTCAGATTTTGGGCTGCTAGTTTATCAATTGTCGTGTTCGCATCTTCTCGGAATGTTACATCTAAATCCCAATGCATGCTATCTTCTTTTAAACTGCTTATAATATAAAATGTCGGTATTCTTCTTTTTTCTGTTCCCCGTGTTCCCCGTCTTTTTCCAACGTTTTCTTTTCCATGATGATACTTTTTAAGCCTTTCCAGTCTTTCTTTTGCTCCAGCTAGTTTATTTTCTCTGTCTGGTAATACTCTCTTGTTTCTATCTGACCATGTGCTTTTTCCTGCGTCTTTTTATATGAAGCAAATGTTACAATACTTCCACATCCTGTTAATTTCAGTAATCTTCCAATTCTTGTTCGTGTATTTTTATCTGCTAAAATTTCCTGAAATGCTTCATAATCAGCTAATCTGTTATCCGTTGCTTTCACATCACTATAATACATATGTCGCTGTGCCATGATTCTGCCTTCTGGTAAACTTCTTTCGTCTTGTTGTACAAACTTATTAATTTCTGTCTGCCTAAATGATTCAGATGTTTCTGCCCCATTGGAATCTCCCCCTTTTCTATTATTTTCCACAATAATCGCATTTTTCTATCTCAAAAGCAAGCACACTTCACTTGCACTCTGTCAATTAATTATTGCTCCCTTATTTTCCCTTCAAATTTCCGAAAAGCAATCAATAATTGACAGATGCACGCATTAGTTTCTTTACAGAACTGTCAACATTTTCTTATACTAACACTATATGAAACAAAAAATTTCGGGGCTGTCGGTTAATGCCAATTTTTAGGCTCTAAATCTTAAAATACGAATCTCCTGTAGTAATCAGTGTTTTTAATATCTGATCTTCTACAGGAGATTTTGTATTTTTTCTTTTGGGTATGTATTTTAGGGTGCAAAAACCCCTCAACTGCATTTTCGAAAACACTCTTTTTCTAAGCAGTCTTTTCCTTAGTTTTTCCTTCTCAAAAGATCTAATACACCCGCATTCCCTTGCTATAGCAGGTGACGGGATACCGTTGTTACTTCACACAGAGAACGGAAAAAACGCGTCTGTGACTGTAAAGAAAAAGGCATTACCGACTGTGATTGCGACCGCTATTTTTCACGGCCTGACCGCGACATCGGATGGGATTCTTCCAATGACCGCTGGTACCATGGCTATGACCTGTATATGCTTGTGGATTCACAAAGTGATCTTCCTGTGTTTCCTCTTTTTTCCTGTGCTTCCAAACATGATTCCCATGGCTTTCTACATACATTTTTCAGAATGAGAGCATTTCTTCCTGACTATACCGTATGAAAGGTACTCTTAGATTCTGCCCATGATGCAATGCCTTACTACCAATACTTCAAACGCGAAGGGATAACCCCGTTTTATCGATCTTAATGGAAAAGGCGGAATACCCCCTGTTTATAAAAATGACTTTACCATTGATAAAGATGGGGTTCCCATCTGTCCTGCGGGTTACCGTATGCGGCGTGATGGTATAGAAGTTACAAAGGGCAGAACGAAGTTCAAATGTCCGAAAATGCACCGAAAAACGGTTGCCTTTCCTGCACCTGTGAATCCCCTTGTTCCGATGCAAAGTATGGCAGAACCGTTCACTTGGTCTTAAAGGATAATCCTCGATTATTTAATAATCCGCCAAGAAGCAGTAAGGAGTGGAAACTGGAATACAATGCAAGAACTTCTGTAGAACGTTCAAACAAACGTGAGAAAATAGACTTTCAATTAGAAAGCGGCAGACACCGCTCAACTAAGATGTGGTACTGCCGCCTCTATCACATCCTGATGTTACAGCATCTGGATGCATGGGATTTGCCAACCGAATCCGCCCTGAGAAAGTTGATTCAACAAACGGCATAATCCTATGAGGTATTATACACCATTTTCAGGCATAGCAATAGTTATGTCTTTTTCTCATACTAATTTTTCTTTATTTTTGATAATATTTACTTTTCAAAGTCCATTGCCAGCATCGCTGGCTATAATCACTCAGTATTCCGAGAGATCATAAATTATATTAATTTTAACCATTAAAATATATCAATTGTCTAATTAAAATTTTAAAATATTATCTAATATATCTTTATTTTTAGGTATTTCATTCTTAGTTGCTATCGCAATAGTATAATTTCAACCTTAATTTTAGCATTCTTGTATTTCTGTAAAAATACATAAATGGTCCGAATTATCATATTCTTTAATCCCTATATTTTTCACAATATATTTATCATTTGGTATCAAAATATAATCTATTGCTGTTCTAAATAAAGATGGAATACTTCTATTCCATGTTCCATTACTACTTTTTGAAAGCATATTCTAGAACATCAAGATGTGTTTTTATGTTATTGAGACAACCATGTTTCATGGTAGCATTAAAATCTCCAATTATAATTGACTCTTTATTATCACAAGAAATATCTGCAATTAAATTTAAATCCCTTTCCCAAATACTCATTAGTCCTATGAGTGGTGGTGCTGTATGCAACCCTATAATAGGTGGTTTAGTTTTATCTTTTGAAGATAAATACACTGTTCCAGATCTAGTCATAGGGGTTTCTTTATAAATACTATATTCTCCAAAGTCTTTTTTTATAACTACTGTAACAGGTGATATATTCCCTTCTGAAGGTTCTGAAATATATGCCTCATACTTATCAAAATCTATATTAGCTTTTTTGAATAAATCAGCCAATCTTTTATTAGATTTATCCCCTTTTTCATACCCTTCAAGTTCTGGAAATACCGCTATATCTGCATCAAATTCGCCAAAAATTTCTTGGATATTCGACTTGTTTATGTTGTTAGTAACATTCCATTCAACCAATTTTATTGTTTTATTATCCATATTTACTTCTGGAATTTTTCCACTACCAGTTCCAAAAATAATAAATAATATGGAGAGAACTATAGTTAAAACTAGAATTCCATTCGTTATATCAATATTTAATTTAAACCCATTTCTAAATATACTAATCGCTATTGTCAACATTGAAAAAGCAATCACTACGCATACGAACAAAGTAAAAAAGAATACAACTGAGCAAATCCAAATTTTATTGACAATGCTTTATTTAATTTACTATCTGAGAAAAAAATATAACTACATCCACAAATGGCATATATTAAGAATAATATGCTAAATAGAATTTCTTTTCATGCTGTAATTCACCCCTTCCTACTTCAAGTAGAGATAGCGAGTTTATTAAATTGCTATCTCTATTAATTACAAATTACATTCCATCACCATTTGTCGCAACTAATGAGCCATTTTACAATTCTCTTACAATATCCATTTCTTACTTTTGATTTAACCGAACTAACAATGTTGGACAGTGATTGCCCTGAAACATTAATACTTCTTCCAACACTATTATTATGCATGTCCATAGATTTTATCAACACCACTAGACTCATATTCATGAGCTGTAGCCCATTCTTCTGCTGCTGATGCTCCTATTGATTGTTTCATCAACGCATTCCACGAACAATGCCTAAATGCACCTAAATTATCTTGCCAACCGTTTTTTCCATATCTCTATCTTTTGCTTTGATGTTTGACTGCCTTTTCTATCTCTTTCATGTATGATTATTTTCCCTACAAACTCATTTATCATTGTTGTAGTGAGTTCATCAAAGTTTTCATAGCGACCTATAAGGGATATAAATTTTCTTGCTCTGTCAATTTCTTTCTCATATCTTATATTGATAACGCTCTTTACATTTCAGAAATACATCTACTATTTGATTACTCTTTGCCTCGTCTAAATTCCCTGTCAGCTCACCTGCCAAGATGACCTGCGGATTTGAAATAAATGCCCTTCCTATAGCTACTCTCTGCTGCTGACCACCGGACAGTTGTTCTGGATAAACATCTATTTTCTCCTCTAACTCAAGCATTTTGAGTAAATCATAAATTTCTTCTCTCTTTCCTTGACGTTTTTGCAAATATAAAGGAAAACAAATATTTTCATATACTGTCAGTTCTTCAAGAAGCCATTGTTTCCCCTTTCAACCAAGAACTCCCCACCTTAATAGTCCTTAAAGGCTCTAAAAACTATTCTGATGGGAAGCCACTCATTTCTCAAACGAATTTTAAGACTTTTTTGTCTTATGAATTTTTACAGTAACTGCCACTATCAAAATTGCAGCTATAGAAAGTCCTAGAATCAGTCCAATATTGTCATCGGTCTTTCCTTTTTTGTTAAACTCACCTGTTGTTTCATCCTCTGCAATTGGCATTACGGAGGCATCACTTAGAACTGCATTTCTAAATTCACTAAAAGAATAAGAAACCCCTTCTTTTAAAACTTTGCCTTCTCCACTTCGTCTGTCTTGAGAATTTGCATTTTCTAACCCAATATCCCTTTTTGAAGATATTAATTTATCAATATAGCCATCTTTGACCGATGCTATAAGTTCCGTGCGGACGTTAGGCACGCCCCCTAACAAAACATAGTTCTCACCTTCTGCCATATGGTTCTCTTTCAAGGTAGATGATATCTCTTCAAGTCTATCCACATGCCCATCTTCAAATGAGCAGCTGACCACCGTCCATTTCCCCTCTGCATTTATGATTTGTTCTTTCTGCTCTTCCGTCAAATCATCTTCATTCTCTTTGTCCAACGGAAGTCCCTTACTAACCTCTACTAAACATGTTGCTTCATCATAATATACCGGCACCGTCCAAACTACCGGACTTTCTTGAATCATTTTCTCTAGTTCTTCCTCTGATAATTTCTCTTTTTGAAAAATATCCAAATCCACATATGTTTTATATGCCTTTGAAAAATCAATGTCTTTTTCTTCAGCTGGTTCTCCGTCATACACCCCTCTATAACCGCTGTTTACAAATTCCAAAATTTCTGATGATAACTTTTCAATTTCCTCTAAGCCGGCTTGCTTATCATACATGTCACTCGCCTGACAGAGCATTGTAAAGCTGCATGTCAAAACCGCCACTACTATGACTGATATTATTTTTTTCATAACCCCAACTCCTTTCCTGAAAGCTTCATTATATTTACTTACTAATACAGAACTGCATGTGTTGCCTTTCCTGTACCTGTTGCAATAGTCCCACCATTTTTTAATAATGTATAAGCGTAGTATCGATTACTTGTATTCTCCCACGGATCTATTGCATATATCGATGAATCACTATAGCCCGCCCCTACAATGGCATGTCCGCCTCCTGCATTCCATCCCATTCTAATTATCATTGGTTTTCCTGCATTTATTTCACTCTGCAAGCTGGACAAACTTGAAAAACTAGATACATATGCCTTTTTTGTATACTTAGAAACATATTGTACTCCCGAAACCATATTATCAACGCTTCCGCCTACATTAGGATACGCATTTCCAAAAATCAATTCTACAACCTGCCATTGTGTTGGTGCACCTGATACTTTATATCCCCCAACCATTTCCGATGCAGCAGCCCAGCACCAATTTGACTTATCCTGCTTTACCCGACTAACGCTCAAGACTTTAGTAGCTGCTTCTGCATCTTGATAGGACAAAACCATGATAGCTATGCTGGTAAGCATAAGCAAACATCTTTTTAAAATATTATTTTTTCTCATAAATGCCTCACCTCTTCTATTCGTTTTTCGCTCAATTTTGTCTGTAAATCAATGCATCCGAATACATCAAATCTTATCTTCTCTAATCTCCAATGGACTCTCCCCCTTCCCTGGCTAGCACTTTAGCTCTTTATTTTTTGCTTAAATGAATCTATCATCATAATTACAAATTTTCATTCCAAAAGCAAGCACGCATTAGTTGCACCGTGTCAATCAATCATTATCCCCTTATTTTCCCCTTCAAATTGTTAAAAAGCAACCAATAATTGACAGATGCACGCATTAGTTTCTTTACAAAACTGTCAAAATTTTCTTACACTAAAACTGTATGAATGCATGAAACAAAAAAGGTCAGGCAATGAGAACTCTCATTGCCTGACACACACAAAGGAGGAAAAACTTATGAAAAATTTATTTCACTATTCACTTGTCTGATATTATGCTTTAGCGTCTGCTTTATATCAAATGCCACCGACACACATCATTCTTCAACCGCTTCTTACGATCTTGAAAAAGGTGGTAAACAGGAGCTTACCTTAGTCAATTCTGAAGGCTGCACAATGTATATAACCATTGAACAAGATACTTCCCGAACCGTGGCAAACGGAACCTATAAAGTTTCTGCGAGGCACTCCAACAATGCATGGAAAGCGGGTTATCAAGTCACAGTAAAAAACAATACTATTACCACTCTCTCATCTCCATATGTAGACACCGCTTTAGGAAGTGCACAAAACTTAAAGTTAAAGTTAGAAACTTCAAAACAGGGTATTCTCCATTTCACTTGGAAACATTTACTACTTTCCATTAATTATGGAGTTCGCACAACTTTAACCTCTTCCTCCCTAAAAGTGACTGTTATTTGACAACCTCTACATTCACATAATAAGATTCAAAAAATATTGCTTGTATCCAGACAACACAATTGTATATGCTGACCAGAATACACATAACAAGCAGTATTTTTAACAATACCCCCACTTTCTTTCTCCAATATTTCCAAAAAAGCACTCCCGGAACGAACACCCCCAACAGAGGAAACAAACAGGACGCAAGAGCAAAGGCAAAAACCATGCCTTGCTCTTTCCAGTCCAACTCTGCTCTTTTTACAGGTTTGTCCTCTTCCTCTTCTACTGTTTTTTTCTCCGCAGATTCGGGAATCACCTCTTCTCTCTCTATTCCAAGCAATTCATCTATCGAGACATGATACAATTGTCCCAATGCCATCAGATTCTCCAAATCCGGGTAACTTTGATCGGTCTCCCACCTTGAGACAGACTGACGCACGACATGTAATCTGTCTGCCACATCTTTCTGCGACAATTTATTCTTTTCCCTCTCCTCTTTCAGTTTCTCTCCAATCTTCATTTACGATCTCCTTTTCTTGATTACAGCTTACATCGCAAGGGCTACCTTAATCCATTCTAGCACATCTCCGCAATCTTATACAGCAATCTCTCTGTATCTTCCCATCCGATACAAGGATCTGTAATAGACTTTCCAAAGATTCTCTGCTCGTCAATCTTCTGATTTCCTTCCAGAAGATAACTTTCCACCATCACACCTTTGACAAGATTCTTGATGTCTGTATTATAATTTCTGCTGTGAAGCACTTCGCTGACAATACGGAGCTGTTCTTTATATTTTTGTTTGGAGTTGGAGTGGTTTGCGTCCACGATGGCAGCTGGATTTTTCAAATCCCACTTCTCATACATCTCGAGAAGTCGAATCAAGTCTTCATAGTGATAGTTCGGAATGCATGTTCCGTACTTGTCCACACCGCCGCGCAAGATTGCGTGTGCATATGGATTTCCGTCTGTTGTCACATCATATCCTCTGTAAATGAAGTTATGTCCTGCCTGTGCTGCCACGATGGAGTTCAGCATCACTGTAAAGTCGCCGCTCGTCGGGTTTTTCATACCGACCGGAATGTCCATTCCACTTGCAGTTAATCTGTGCTGCTGGTCTTCCACAGAGCGAGCTCCAATCGCCTCATAAGAGAGAATATCGTCTAAGTAGCTTCTGTTTTCCGGATAGAGCATCTCATCGGCACATGTAAAACCATAGTCCTGAATAACGCGAAGGTGCATCTTGCGGATTGCGATGATCCCTCCATAAAGATCCGGCGCTTCATCCGGGATCGGTTGGTGGAGCATTCCTTTATACCCCTCCCCTGTTGTACGCGGTTTGTTTGTGTAAACACGCGGAATGATCATCAATTTATCTTTCACCTGCTCATTCACTCTCGCAAGGCGACCTACATACTCACACACTG
>ENA-OQIF01000559-OQIF01000559.1-human-gut-metagenome-genome-assembly--contig:-NODE-559-length-12937-cov-2.987119_pt1 | contig 12937 bp, 12 predicted proteins | sample MGYA00242574_ERZ504738 | MGnify/ENA primary metagenome ERZ504738 (study PRJEB26092, sample SAMD00036437) | human gut metagenome | host: Homo sapiens | study: EMG produced TPA metagenomics assembly of...
TGAGAATATGGTGCTTACGGTATTCGAAATCCTCGCAGGTGTGGGAATCGGTGCTTTTCTGCATGGAAAGGTGATCCGAACCGTAGAAGTGGACATGATGATGTTCGGAAGACGTATATTTTTCAGAAGTTTCTTGTACAGCGGACTGATCACACTGGCATTTGCATTGTTAGTCAATGGAATGATGTATTACCGGCTGAAAAAGATTGATATGATCGAATCACTGAAAAGTGTGGAATAAAAAAGAAGAAGAGGTTAATCCTCTTCTTCTTTTTTATCGTAAAAATCTTCCGGTATATAGATGTGTACAAGTTCGATACGGTTTTTGTCCACCTGATCAACGACCAGTTTCAGATGATTATCTGTGATACAGGATTCACCGGGAACCGGCAGGTGATCGAGCTGTTCGATCACAAAACCTCCGATAGAATCGTAATCTTCCGTTTCCAGATGCAGATCCAGAGCTTCATTCAGATCGTCCAGTTTGGCAGAACCTTTTGCAAGATATTCTCGTTTTGGAACGATTTCTTTAAAGTCTTCCTCTTCGTCGGCATCGTATTCATCACGGATCTCTCCGACGATTTCCTCGAGCAGGTCTTCCAGTGTGATCATACCGGCGGTTGCGCCATATTCATCAAGGACTATTGCCAGATTGACGGCATATTCTTTCATCTCCATCAGAAGATCTGCCGTACCTTTGTATTCATAGGTAAAATATGGGTTTCTGAGAAAATCCCGTACAGAAAACGTTTTTCCGGATCTCGCAGAATCAGGTCTTTCATATTCAGAGTGCCGATGATGGTATCTGTTGAATTTTCATAGACCGGATAACGTGTATAACCGTCTTCACGGAATGCCTGAATTACTTCGTCATAAGTGGCATCCACATTAATCAGAGACATATCGATACGGGGAACCATCACATCCTTGGCCTGAGAATCACCAAAATCGAAAACGTTATAGATCATCTGCCGTTCTTCGCTCTCGATGACACCGTCTTCATGACTGACATCCACGATGGTACGAAGTTCCTGCTCTGTCATGGCATTTGGCTTGGCATCGGGATCTACATGAAGCAGAAATAAGACACCTCGCGAAAGCAGATTCACAAGGAAAATTACAGGAGTCAGCAGCCTAGTCAGAGGATAGATTACCGGTGCATAGGCAAGAGAGATTTTTTCTGCCTGTAATGTTGCCAGGGTTTTCGGAGTAATCTCACCAAACAGAAGAATCAGCAAGGTCAGAACGCCGGTGATAAAACCAATAAAGGCATTACCAAGAACTCTCGTGGTCCAGGTGGTTGCCAGAGAAGATGCCGACAGGTTGACAATATTGTTGCCGATCAGGATCGTACTCAGAAGCTTTCCCGGATTTTCAATAATTTTCAATAAGGTTTTTGCTTTTTTATTCCCATCGTCAGCAAGAGACATGATACGGATCTTGTTGACTGTAGTCATGGCCGTCTCTGCGGAAGAGAAAAATGCGGAAAGCAAAATTAACAGCAGTAACACAATTAGTTGTATGGCGTCGCCAGAATCCAAAAATATTCACTCCTTTGAAAATATGTAGTAGTTGTACTTGAATATACAGGAATTCGATTCAAAAATCAAGACAAATTCTTGTAAAAATCATATTTTTTTGGGGGTGTTGAAAAAAGAGAAGTATATGTTATAATATAAAATTGAATAACTGTGAAAGTAGTAAAAAAAAGCTGTGAAACCGCAGCTGAGAATACAAAGCAGGAGAGATGTGGATAATGAAGAAAAATAATAAACCGGCAGCGAAGCGATACATGAAGACGGTGGGAATGGTGATGGCATCTGTGATGGTTCTTTCTTCCACAACCGGTCAGATGGTATATGCGGAGTCTGCAAAAGACCAGAAAGATACTCAGGATGGGGAAAAGAAAGAAGAAAAAACTATCGTATATCTGAATGGAAAAGCGGGAAATGATAAGAATAGCGGCGAGAGCCAGGATGAGGCAGTAAAAAGCTTTGAAAAGGCAGCAGAACTTGCCGGATCCTGCGGTGTGATCCGAATCTGTGGTACAGTTACTGTAGATGAGGAAGAAACCTGGGAATTACCATCCGGAGTTTCTATCCGCCGCGCAGAAGATTTTGAAGATGCACTGGTTCGCGTGAACGGCTGTCTGAAGCTGGATAATGTCCGCCTGTATACAGAGGATATCACCGGCGATGGTGAAGTAGAAGGGGCAGCAGAAAAAGAAAAGTTTATGTTCCGAAAGTAATTACGGTAAAAGATACAAAAACACTGTCAGAGATTTCTCTGGAAGGCTGCGATGGAGACGGAGTATTTTCCTGGGAAAAAGAGGATGCAGTTCCAACAGAATACGAGACAGACTATCAGGTGGTTTTCCATCCCTATGACACGAAAAAGATTGATTACAGCAGGGAAAAAGGATGGGACGAAGACAGCGAAACTGTGACCAGAAAGGTTACTGTTCGCGTAAGTTCTCTGAAACCGGAAGTCACACCAACGCCGGAAGCAACCGATACACCGGAAGTCACACCGACTCCGGAAGCAACACCTGAGGTTACAGTGACACCGGAACCGACAACAACACCGGAACTGACAACAACACCGGAAGTCACACCACAGCCGGAAAGCACACCGCAGCCAACACCTGAGGTTACGGAACCGACAGATCCGGGTTCAGAAGTGACACATCCGGACACAACGATTACCCCGGAGCCAACAGAAGTGCCGGATGTTCCGACGGAACCGGAAGTACCGCCAACGGATCCGACAGAACCAACGCCTGAGACACCAAAACCACAGCCGGAGGTACCGTCTGATACCGTACCAGAGACACCGGCAGATACAGAAAGCACAGAAGGAGCTGGACTTACCTGGGAGCAGATGAATGAGATTGCAACGGTACAGGAACAGCTGGATTTCCTTCCAAGCGAAGTGACGACAACGGAAGAGGTAGAAGCAATCGTAGCGGCTACAAAAGAATACGAGGCACTGTCTGAAGCACAGAAAGCTTATATAGAGGCTGACAGTCTGGTACTGTTACAGACAGCCCAGGAACAGGCGAAGACGGTCAACCGAACAAGCAACGACGTTACGGTAGACGGTGATTTTCCATGGTACATACAGTTTCAGGTACAGTTGAATAATGATAAATCTGACAGTTCCGTTCTGAACGGTCAGAATGTAGATACTTTTATCAGCCCATATGAGATGAAGCTGTGGGATATGATGAATGATAATGAATATCAGTTGAACGGACAACAGGTGCGCATCACGATGCCGGCACCGGACGATCAGCTCTATACACAGCTTGTTGTGATTCATTATCTGAAAGATGGAAGCATCGAGTATATTACTCCGATTTATAATGCAGACGGAACACTGAGCTTTGTGACAACTTCTTTCAGTCCGTACAATGTGGCAGGTCTGAAGATTGCAGGAAGCCAGTCTCTGGTAGGCAATACGGATAAGGCATATACAAATAAAAATACAACAACTTCCGGAAGTACTACGACAAAACTGACACCGAATGTGTCCGCAGGAAATACAGGCAGCAGTTCAAACGGAAGCACATCCGGCAGTGTGACAAAGAAAAACACACAGAAGAGCCAGACACAGCAGGCTTACGGTACGACACTGAAAAGAGTCAATCCGAAGACCGGAGACTATCAGCAGACAGCCTGGTATGCAGGACTCGCGGCAGCAGCGCTTGCAGCACTTGGTATCGCAGGCAAGAAAAACCGAAAAAAAGAAATCTGAAGCCGATAAGGTATAGAATGTACAACCCTCCCATATAGTACTGTATGGGAGGGATTTTTTTGGATACAGGGAAAAACATCTGGATACAAAAGAGCAGCAGAGTCATAAAAGGTCTGATCGTGTCCTATCTGGTCAGCGGGGCAGGGCTTTTGCTTCTGGCATTGCTGTTGCTGAAGTACCAGCTGGATGAGAGAAAAGTGTCCGCTGGTATTCTGGCTGTTTATATTCTATCCGGATTATCGGGAGGAATTTATATGGGGAAAACAGCAGAAAGAAAAAGATATCTGTGGGGAATGATACTTGGCAGTATATACTGGGGTATTCTGATGCTGCTTACCATCTTTTCCGGTGCAGGTACGGGATCGGGGATAAAAGGTGCATTTCTTACACTTCTTATCTGTGCAGGGTCGTCAACTTTGGGAGCAATGGTGACGGGAGCCTGAAAACAGTGGCAGATCGTGAAAATAGCCGGAAGTTGCGAAAAAAACTCTTTGAAAATGAAAGAACATATGCTATAATGCAAGAAGTAATAACATAAGGAGGAAGCAAAATGAAACATATTAAAACTTAAATACAAAAAGTTTACAGAACACAATGAAAAAAGGTGGATGTGGTGAATGTCAGACATCCTGCCAGTCTGCTTGCAAGACTTCTTGTACAGTAGGAAATCAGAGCTGCGAAAACACAAAATAAGAAATCAGCAGGCTCTATGATGCTTGGAACATACAGGCAGCGGTTCAAAAGCCGCTGCTTGCTTTTTGTACATAGCATATCAAAAATTGATCCGGTGGATTAATTGTGATTATATTGTATATCGAAGCAGAAGATGCTGCTGCTCAAGAAAAGAAGAAGGAGAACAAATAAGTGATTCATCAGTATAAAAGTAATGGATACGCAATTGTTCTGGATGTAAACAGCGGATCCGTTCATGTGGTGGACGATATTGTATATGACTGTATCGCCCTGCTGGATCAGGGATGTTCCAACGAAGAAGTGACAGAAAAACTGTCGGCTTCTTATTCCGGAGAAGACCTGAAGACAGCTCTTAAAGAGATTCAGGAACTGACCGATGAGGGAATGCTGTTTACCGAGGACATTTACGAGAATGCGATAGAGCATTTTAAAGAGCGGCCAACTGTAGTTAAAGCACTGTGTCTGCATATTGCCCACGACTGCAACCTGGCCTGTAAGTACTGCTTTGCGGAAGAAGGAGAATATCATGGAAGACGTGCACTGATGTCCTACGAAGTAGGAAAGAAAGCACTGGATTTTCTGATTGCCAACTCCGGAAGCAGGAGAAATCTGGAAGTAGACTTTTTCGGAGGGGAACCTCTGATGAACTGGCAGGTTGTCAAAGACCTGGTAGCTTACGGAAGAGAGCAGGAAAAGATACATAATAAAAACTTCCGTTTTACCCTGACCACCAATGGTGTTCTGGTTAACGATGAAGTGATGGAGTTTTGTAACAAAGAGATGGGCAATGTGGTTATGAGTATCGACGGACGAAAAGAAGTCCACGATCATATGCGTCCGTTCCGCAAAGGTGCCGGAAGCTATGACCTGGTAGTTCCGAAGTTCCAGAAATGGGCAGAGAGCCGTAACCAGGACAAATATTATGCCCGCGGTACATTTACCCATTATAATCTTGACTTTTCCAAGGATGTACTGAACCTGGCAGATCTGGGATTCAAACAGATATCTGTAGAGCCGGTTGTAGCACCTTCGGATGCGGACTATGCACTGCAGCCGGAAGACCTTCCGAAATTGTTTGAAGAATATGATACCCTGGCAAAAGAGATGATCAAACGAAATAAAGAAGGAAACGGATTTAATTTCTTCCACTTTATGCTTGATCTGACCGGAGGTCCTTGTGTATACAAACGTCTGTCCGGATGTGGGTCAGGAACAGAGTATCTGGCAGTTACCCCATGGGGAGACCTGTATCCGTGCCATCAGTTTGTAGGAAACGAAGATTTCCTTCTTGGTAATGTGGACGAGGGAATCACAAAACCTGCAATCTGTAAAGATTTTAAAAACTGCAACGTCTATGCAAAAGAGGCATGTAAGAAATGTTTTGCACGATTCTACTGCAGTGGCGGCTGTGCGGCAAACTCCTATAACTTCAAAGGGAAAATCGATGATGTTTACGAAGTGGGCTGCGAGCTGGAACGTAAGCGCGTAGAGTGTGCAATCATGATAAAAGCTGCTATGGCAGAAGAAGAGGTATAAGAAGATGAAGAAAAACAGGGAGTTCTTGTGCTGATTCTTACAGTGGTTCTGATTGGTCTGTTAGCCTTTACAACCGCTGTGGGATTCGGCCCGACCGGAACCGGGTCTGCAAAAAATATCAAGACCGGTCTGGATCTGTCCGGTGGTGTAAGTATCACATACCAGGCAAAAGGAGACGATCCGTCTCAGGAAGATATGGATGATACCGTCTATAAACTTCAGAAACGTGTGGAAGACTACAGTGAAGAAGCACAGGTATATCAGGAAGGTGATGACCGTATCACCGTAGAGATTCCTGGTGTAACCGATGCAAATAAGATTCTGGAAGATCTTGGTAAACCAGGATCTCTGGAATTCCAGGATGAAAGCGGCAACGTAGTTCTGGACGGAAGCGATATCGCAGGTGCAGACGGCGGTGTCACAGAAGATCAGACAACCGGAAGCAAACAGTATGTCGTAGAACTGACACTGACCAAAGACGGTACCACAAAATTCGCAGAGGCAACTGCAGCAAACCTGAAAAAAAGAATCTCTATCGTATATGACGGAGAAACTATCAGTTCACCGGTTGTACAAAGTGTGATCTCTGACGGTAAAGCACAGATCAGCGGACAGCAGTCCATCGAAGAAGCAAAAGAACTGGCATCTATTATCCGTATCGGTTCCCTGAAACTGGAACTGGAAGAACTTCGTTCTAACGTGGTTGGTGCACAGCTGGGACAGCAGGCAATCAAGACAAGCCTGATCGCCGGTGCCATCGGTCTGGTACTGGTTGGAATCTTTATGATTATCGTGTACGCTCTGCCGGGTGTGGTAGCTGCTTTGTCATTGGCTATCTATACCGGACTGGAACTGGTAATGCTGAATGCTTTTGACCTGACGCTGACCCTTCCGGGTATCGCAGGTATCATTCTTTCCATCGGTATGGCGGTGGATGCAAACGTTATTATCTATGCTCGTATCCGTGAGGAAATTGCAGCAGGTAAGAGTGTAAGAAGCGCCATTAAGATCGGTTTCCAGAAAGCTATGTCCGCCATTGTGGACGGTAACATCACAACTCTGATCGCAGCTGCTGTTCTGGGAGCAATGGGAAGCGGAAGTGTCAAAGGATTTGCCATGACACTGGCTCTTGGTATCGTTCTTTCCATGTTTACCGCACTGGAATTTCCAGACTGCTGGTGAACGCATTCTATGCAGTGGGACTTCGGGATGAAAAGTTCTACGGAAAACAGAAAGAAAGAAAAACCATCGATTTCCTCGGAAAGAGAAAATTATTCTTTACGATTTCTGTTATCCTGATTCTGCTTGTTCCGGTTGGAATGGGCGTGTTCCATGCAAAAGACGGAAAAGCATTGAACTACAGCCTGGAGTTCATGGGTGGTACGTCTACGAACGTAACTTTCAATGATGACATGTCTATCGATGACCTTGACAGCCAGGTAAAACCGGTAGTACAGGAAGTAACCGGTGATGCAAATATTCAGATATCCAAAGTCGCTGACAGCAATGCGGTTATCATTAAGACAAGATCTCTGAGCCTGGATGAGAGAGAAGAACTGAACCAGAAACTGGTAGACAGTTTTGGTGTGGATGACAGCAAGATCACCGCAGAGAGTATTTCCTCTACGGTAAGTTCTGAGATGAGAAGAGATGCGATTGTGGCAGTCCTGATCGCTACGATCTGTATGCTGCTGTATATCTGGTTCCGTTTCAAAGATGTACGTTTTGCATCCAGTGCGGTTCTGGCACTGTTACATGATGTAATGGTAGTACTTGCATTCTATGCACTGTCAAGAATCTCTGTAGGTAATACCTTTATTGCCTGCATGCTGACGATAGTTGGTTATTCTATCAACGCGACCATCGTTATTTTCGACCGTATCCGCGAGAACCTGAAGAGTGCCGGCAAGAAAGCGGATCTGAAAGAACTGGTAAATATGAGTATTACCCAGACACTGACCAGAAGTATTTATACATCCTTCACTACATTTATTACCATATTTGTAGTATTTGTTATGGGTGTATCTTCTATCCGTGAATTCGCACTTCCGATCATGGTAGGTATCGTATGTGGCGCTTACTCTTCTGTATGTATCACCGGTGCTCTGTGGTATGTCATGAAAACAAAATTAGGAAAAAGTACAAAGTAGAAGAGATCGGTAATCAAAAAGCTGTTGCAGCGATGCAGCAGCTTTTTTCAATCACAGCTAAGATGAGGAGCAGACAACATGGAAAAATGGATGGTAGCAGCTAAGCGGGCTGATTTTAAAGGGATCGGAGAACGGTTTGGCATTGATCAGGTTACAGCGAGGATTATCCGCAACCGTGATGTGATCGGGGAGAAAGCAATTGAGAAATATCTTCACGGAAGCCGGAAAGATTTTTACAGTCCCTGGCTGTTGAAAGATATGGAAAAGGCAGTGGCTATCCTGCAGGAGAAAATAGAAAACAGAAACAGGATCCGGATCATCGGAGATTATGATATTGACGGAGTAATGTCTACATATATTTTACTGGAGAGTCTCCGGGGGCTTGGATGTGATGTGGATATGATGATTCCAAACAGGATCACAGACGGATATGGAATCAATGAACATCTGATTGAGCAGGCCTGGCAGGAGGGGAGAGATACGATTATTACCTGTGATAATGGAATCGCTGCAGTGACGCAGATACGGAAAGCAAAAGATCTGGGAATGACCGTGATCGTGACAGATCATCATGAGGTGCCGTTTGAAGATCTGGAAGGGGGAAGAAAGGAGATTCTGCCACCTGCAGATGCCATAGTCAATCCAAAACAGAAGGCCTGTTCCTATCCTTTTGCAGGACTCTGCGGTGCAGTAGTTGCAATGAAAGTGATGGAAGCGTTATATGAAAAAATGGCACCGGAAGTGGATCTGGTGGACAAAATGCTTCCATTTGCAGGAATCGCTACAATCGGTGATGTGATGGATCTGCAGGATGAAAACCGGATTCTGGTGAAAGAAGGATTGCAAAGGCTTCATCACACCACGAACCTTGGTCTGCAGGAGTTGATACGGGTAAATAATCTGGAACCGGAGAATATCAGTCCGTACCATATCGGATTCATTCTTGGTCCGTGTCTGAATGCTTCCGGACGACTGGATACGGCAAAACGGGCATTACAGCTGTTGCTGGCAGGTAGCAGAGAGGAAGCGGCTGTACTGGCAGGTGACCTGAAAAATCTGAATGAGAGCCGTAAGGAGATGACGGCACAGGGACTGGAAAAAGCCATCGAGCAGGTGGAATCCACATCTATGATGGAAGATACGGTTCTGGTAGTCTTTCTTCCGGAATGTCATGAGAGTCTGGCGGGCATTATTGCCGGGCGGCTGCGGGAGAGATACCATAAACCCTCCTTCGTGCTGACAAGAGGAGAAGAGGGTGTCAAAGGTTCCGGACGGTCGATCGAATCGTATTCGATGTATGAAAAACTCTGCGAGTGCAAAGAATATCTGACAAAGTTCGGTGGACATCCGATGGCAGCAGGTCTCTCACTGGAAGAAGAAAATGTGGAACGTTTCCGAAGAAAACTTAATGAACAATCAGGACTGACAGAAGAAGATCTTGTGGAAAAGGTGACGATTGATGTGCCGATGCCAATTCATTATATCCGAAAAGATCTGGTGCAGGAACTGTCACTGCTCGAACCCTTCGGAAAAGGAAATGAGAAACCACTGTTTGCACAGAAAAATCTGTGGGTCAGCCAGATGCGTGTGTTCGGGAAGAACCGGAACGTGGTAAAGATGCGTCTGACGGATGAAAACGGATATCCGATGGACGGTGTGTACTTCGGGAATGGAGATGAATTTGCGGAAGAAGGGAGAGGAAAACGGAAAATTTCTATCGTATACTACCCGGATATCAATATGTATCAGGGACGTGAAAGCTTACAGGTGATCATCCGGCATTATCAGTTTGATTGACAAAGAGTGTTACTGTTCACTCCGTTCTCAGTAACACGCTTCGCGATGCACAGAATTTATGCTAATCGCATAAATTCGCGCCATATGTCTCGGGTTTTCTGTGACCTTCGCTCACAAAAAACACCTCGCGGGATATTACAAGTGAACAGTAACCAAAGAGTTACTGAACAGTTACAAAAATAACAAAAATTATTGCTCCGGAAGATAGTATATGGTACTATATATACAAAAGTATAATATAACGAAGCAGGAGAAAAGAGCGAGCTTACCTGGCGGCGCGCGCCGCTTTGGTTTCGTTTGCTCTTTTTCTTTTAAGATGTTTTGGGAGGAAAGAATGGCAAAATATGTAATGGCACTGGATGCGGGAACAACCAGCAACCGCTGCATTCTGTTTGACGAAAAGGGAAAATGTGCAGTGTGGCACAGAAAGAATTTACCCAGTATTTTCCCAAGCCGGGCTGGGTAGAGCATGATGCCAGTGAAATCTGGTCCACTCAGCTGGGGGTAGCGGTGGAGGCTATGTCAAAGATTGGAGCATCAGCGGAAGATATCGCAGCTATTGGGATCACGAATCAGAGAGAAACTGCTGTCGTGTGGGATCGTCATACCGGAGAACCGGTGTACCGGGCGATTGTCTGGCAGTGCCGCAGAACTTCAGAGTACTGTGACTCTCTGAAAGAAAAAGGACTGACAGAAGTTTTTCGTAAAAAAACCGGTTTGATCATAGATGCATATTTTGCCGGTACAAAGGTAAAATGGATCCTTGATAATGTACCGGGTGCACGGGAAAAAGCAGAAAAAGGAGATCTGTTATTCGGAACAGTGGAGACATGGCTGATCTGGAAATTGACAAAGGGAGCTGTTCATGTGACAGATTATTCCAATGCATCCCGTACATTGTTGTTCAATATCAATACTCTGGACTGGGATGAAGATATTTTGAAAGAATTGAATATTCCAAGATGTATGCTTCCAAAACCGATGCCGTCAAGCTGTGTATACGGCTGTGCGGATCCGGCATTTTTCGGAGGAAAGATTCCCATCGGTGGAGCGGCAGGAGACCAGCAGTCTGCATTGTTCGGACAGACCTGTTTTACACCGGGAGATGCAAAAAACACCTATGGAACCGGTTGTTTCCTGTTGATGAATACCGGAGAAGAGCCGGTATTTTCGGAAAATGGGCTGGTTACAACCATTGCCTGGGGAATTAATGGAAAAGTTTATTATGCACTGGAAGGATCCATTTTTGTGGCTGGAGCTGCGATACAGTGGCTGCGCGATGAACTGCGGGTGATTGATTCCGCGGCAGACTCCGAGTATATGGCTAAGAAAGTAAAAGATACCCACGGCTGCTATGTGGTTCCGGCATTTACTGGATTGGGCGCACCGTACTGGGATCAGTATGCCAGAGGAACCATTGTGGGTCTGACCCGTGGAGTCAACAAATACCATATTATCCGGGCAACTCTGGAATCAATAGCTTATCAGGCACATGATGTCATCAAGGCTATGGAAGCAGATGCGGGGATCCGGCTGAACGGGTTGAAAGTAGATGGCGGAGCAAGTGCCAATGATTTTCTGATGCAGACCCAGGCAGATATGATACAGGCTCCGGTAAAACGTCCGTCCTGTGTGGAGACAACAGCGATGGGTGCCGCGTATCTTGCGGGACTGGCTGTGGGATACTGGAGGGATCAGGAAGAGGTAAGAGCCAATTGGTCTATCGACCGTACCTTTGAACCGGAGATTACTGTGGAAGAACAGGAAAAACGGATGAAGGGATGGAAAAAGGCGGTCCGTTATTCATTTAACTGGGCAAAAGAAGAAGACTGAGAACGACAGCAGTCAAGGTAAAGTAAACGTAACTGTGAAGGTACTGAACAGTTACAAGTAAACAATCAAATAAGAACTTGCAGAGAACAGAGACAGGCAGGAAAAACATCCGGTGACGGGTGCTTTTCTGCTTTGTCTTTTTCTATCATATTGAGGTACAGGAGGAAAAAGTATGTATGATGTAATTATTATAGGAGCCGGTGTAAGTGGAAGTGCAGCTGCCCGGGAATTATCCAGGTATGATCTTAAAGTGGGAGTACTGGAAAAAGAAGAGGATGTATGTTGTGGAACATCCAAGGCGAACAGCGGGATCGTTCATGCCGGATTTGATGCCCGACCCGGTAGTCTGATGGCAAAGATGAATGTACGGGGGAATCAGATGATGGAACAACTGACAGAAGATCTGGATATTCCTTTCGAGAGAAACGGTTCTCTGGTGTTATGTTTTGCAAAAGATGAAATGGAACGCCTGGAAAAACTGAAAAAACAGGGTGAAGAAAATGGGGTAAAAAGACTTCAGATTCTTTCCGGCGAAGAAGTACGCCGGATGGAACCGGATCTTTCCAAAGAAGTATATGCCGCACTGTATGCACCGACCGGTGGTATCGTGTGTCCTTTTGAACTGAATCTGGCTCTTGCGGAAAATGCCTGTCAAAACGGAACAGAATTTTATTTTGATACGGCGGTGGAGCAGATAGAAAAGACGGAAGGTGGATATCGGATCCATGCCGGAGAGAAAACATATGAGACCCGTTGTGTGGTAAATGCAGCGGGTGTTTATGCGGATGTTTTTCACAATATGGTCAGTGAAAAAAAGATCCGTATTACACCACGGAAGGGAGAGTATTATCTGTTGGCAAAAAAGCGGGCACAACCGTACACCATACGATCTTTCAGATACCGGGAACATACGGGAAAGGAGTCCTAGTGACACCTACTACTCACGGCAATCTTTTGGTGGGTCCAACGGCTGTGGATATTGAGGAAAAAGAAGGAACGAATACCACAAAAACAGGTCTGGATGAAGTGGCACAGAAAGCAATGCGAAGTGTTCCAAAACTGCCGCTTCGCCAGGTGATTACTTCTTTTGCAGGGCTGAGAGCCCATGAGGACGGACATGAATTTATCATTCGGGAAGTGGAAGATGCAGAGGGCTTTTTTGACTGTGCGGG
>ENA-OQIF01000562-OQIF01000562.1-human-gut-metagenome-genome-assembly--contig:-NODE-562-length-12857-cov-4.220267_pt1 | contig 12857 bp, 16 predicted proteins | sample MGYA00242574_ERZ504738 | MGnify/ENA primary metagenome ERZ504738 (study PRJEB26092, sample SAMD00036437) | human gut metagenome | host: Homo sapiens | study: EMG produced TPA metagenomics assembly of...
CTTTTACTCGTGTTGTTTTGGATTGTTCCTTATATTTATGAACTATTTGAATCAATCAAGAGACTGTTTTCGTTATAGGGGTGTTTTCAATGAGTATTGTACAAGCAGGGGTTCTTGGAGTGATGGGTGCGCTTCTTGCAGTCCAATTCAAAAATGGAAAAACAGAATATGGAATTTATATGAGTGTGGCAATCAGTGTTTTTATTTTTTGAGCATTGTCGGACGATTGGAAGAGATTATTAATACCATAAGGCAGATTAGTGGGCACATTAACATGGATACCTCTTATATTGCAACCTTGATCAAGATGCTCGGTGTTACTTATATCGCAGAATTTGCTTCGGGGATCTGTCGGGATACCGGATATCAGACAATTGCTTCTCAGATTGAGATTTTTGGAAAACTGACCATTCTGGTCATGAGTCTTCCTGTTTTACTTGCCCTGCTTCAGACGATACAGGAATTTTTGTCATGAGAGGGAAAGGAATAATACTCTGTATTTTTATAGTGATTTTGGGTTGCTTTTTTTCTCCGCGAACGGTCTATGCGACAGAAATCCGAGACAAGGACGAGCAAGCTGAACTTCAGAAAGAGGCGGAGGAAACAATTTGGAAAGAATTTGAATTCTCAGAGATTGAAGATTTGCTGGATGATATTTTCCCGGAGAAGAAAACAGACTTCCAAGATTTGATAAAAAAGATGTTAAGTGGACAGACTGAACCTTCGCTGCAAGTGATTGGTGAAATGATATCGGATCAATTTTTTTACGAATGGAAGAGCAGCAAAGCGGGAATGGTACACATTCTCCTGATTGTGATTGTGGCGGCAGTATTTACTAATTTTTCCAATGTATTTCAGAATAAACAGATATCAGAAATCAGCTTTTACGTATTATATCTGCTTTTGATCACAATCGGGCTTAATTCGTTTCGTATTTTGATCGTGTCGGCAAGTGAGAATCTGGAGCGCCTGATCGGGTTTATGAAAGTGCTTGGACCTGTCTACTTTCTGGCGGTCGCTTTTGCGGCAGGAAGCAGCACTTCCATTTTGTTTTACAACCTGGTATTGCTCTTGATTTATCTGGTTGAGCTTGTTATTTTGAATTTTTTGATTCCATTTGTACAAGTCTACATTGTGGTAAAAGTTATGAATAATTTGTCGGAGGAAGACTATCTTTCTAAATTTGCAGAGCTTTGCGAGACGGTGATCGCATGGACGTTAAAGACACTGCTTGCGGGAGTGACAGGGGTAAACATTATACAGGGACTTTTAAGTCCGGCAATTGACTCACTGAAAAGAAGTGTGGTGGGAAGAAGCGCGGAGGCGATACCGGTTGTAGGTGATGCAATCGGAGGGGTGACGGAGGTGATGCTAGGGACCGCAGTATTGATTAAGAATGGAATCGGAGTTGCAGGAGCATTGGTCTGTATTGGAATCTGTCTGGTTCCGATTATACAGATGGCAGTAGTGACCCTGCTCTATAAATTGATTGCCGCAATGATACAACCTGTTTCGGATAAGAGAATAGTAGGCTGTATCAGCAGCATCGCAGATGGATCTCAGATGCTGCTTCGTATTATATTTACGACGGGGGTGCTTTTTTTATTGACAATCGCAGTAGTGACAGCGACCACTATGGCAGGTTAGGAGGGAAAAATTGATTGCGTTTTTTTATCAATGGCTGCAGAATATTGCGTTTTATCTGATTTTGATTACAGCCATCATTCAAATTATTCCGAATCACAGCTACAAAAAGTATATTCGTTTTTTTACCGGATTGATTCTGATCGTGATGCTTTCAGAACCAATCATGAAGGCAATCGGAATGCAGACGACATTTTCGGAATTGTATCATAATGCCTCATATCAGCAAAAGATCAGGGAAATCGAAGAGGCGACCAAGTATCTGGAGGGAATGTCGCTTGAAGATGTAGGAAAAGAAGAGACAGATGAAATCGAGGTGGAGGAGATTCAGATTGAAAACTAAGTTTGAATGGAAACTAAAAAAAATCAATTGATGCTCACGCTTTTGGTGGGGATTCTTCTGATTGTCATTGCAATGCCGGTAAAAAAGACAAAGACAAAAGATGTGCCTGTCGAGGCGGGAACAGAAAACAGTTATGAAGATGAGTACGAAGAAGCGGTGGAGAGGAAACTAGAAGAGGTGTTGCGGGAAGTAGAGGGGGTGGGAAACGTAAAGGTGATGGTGACGTTTCAGTCTTCATCGGAAAAAATTATTGAAAAGGATCAGGCGACAAACAGTCAGACTGTAACAGAGAGCGACAAACAGGGAGGAAAACGCGAAACAAAGGAAGCGCAGGACAGTGAGGCGACAGTGTACAACAGCACGTCCGGAGGTGAGCAGACACCGTATGTAACAAAAGAAGTCAACCCAAAAGTGGAAGGGGTTGTCGTCATTGCAGAAGGGGGTGGAAATGCAGTAGTCATAAAAAATATTACAGAAGCAATCCAAGCATTATTTGATGTAGACACGCATAAAATTAAAGTAATGAAACGAAATCAAACAAATTAGGAGGAGTTACATTTTGAAACGTCTATTCAAGAAAAACCAGATTATTATCACAACACTCGCGATTATGATTGCGGTTGCCGGATACCTGAACTATTCCGGTCGCATTTTTGGCGAGTCAGGAAAAGCAGAGGCGACAAATGGTGAACTTGCAAATCAGGAGCTGCTTGACATTACTTCGGAAGACGGAGCGCAAGAAACTGCCGGTGATATTGAAAGTCAGGATCAGGAAGTGGCAGACGGAACGGTGGAAGGAACGCCGGGAGAAGCAGTGCTTACCAATGGAGATGTGACAGGAGTTGTTGCGGAAGCGAAGGTGACAAGAGAGCAGGTGCGTGCAAAAAATAAAGAAACTTTGCTTGAGATTATAGATAACACAAATTTGTCAGATGAACAGAAACAAGATGCGATCAACCAGATGATTGCGATGACGGAACTTGCGGAAAAAGAGGCTGCGGTTGAGACGATGCTTGCATCGAAAGGGTTTTCAGATACCGTGGTAAGTCTGACGGCGGAGACAGCTGACGTGGTAGTAAACAGTGCGGAACTGACAGATGCTAACCGTGCCCAGATTGAGGACATTATCACAAGAAAAGCAGAAATCGCTCCGGAAAATATTGTCATCACACCGATATACAGTAAAGACAGTGCGCAAAAAGAGACAGAGAAAAATTCTGAGAATGAATAGATTTTTGTTTGCAGAGAGATATTACTTGTGATAGACTAAATAAGTATGTATAGAATAATAAAAAACAGGAGATTATTATGTCAGGAATTACAGATGAGATAAAGAAAAGAAGAACATTTGCGATCATATCGCATCCCGATGCAGGAAAGACAACGTTGACGGAAAAGTTTTTATTATATGGTGGTGCAATCAATCAGGCAGGTTCAGTGAAAGGAAAAGCGACTGCCAAGCATGCGGTGTCGGACTGGATGGAGATTGAAAAAGAAAGAGGTATCTCGGTCACTTCCTCCGTGCTCCAATTCAACTATGATGGATATTGCATCAATATTTTGGATACGCCGGGACATCAGGATTTCTCGGAAGATACTTATCGTACATTGATGGCGGCAGATTCTGCCGTCATGGTTATTGATGCATCGAAAGGTGTGGAGGCGCAGACGAGAAAATTGTTCAAAGTATGTGTGATGCGTCATATTCCGATTTTTACATTTATCAATAAAATGGACCGTGAGGCAAGAGATACGTTTGATCTGTTGGACGAGATTGAAAAGGAACTTGGAATTGCGACATGTCCAGTCAATTGGCCGATTGGTTCCGGAAAAGAATTTAGAGGTGTATATGACAGGGAACACCGGGAGATAGAGTTATTTTCCGATACGCAAAAAGGAACTTCTATTGGGGAAGTAAAAAAGATCGCATTGGATGACCCGTCGGTGGAGACAATGATCAGTGAAGAACAGCTGGCTCAGCTTACGGATGAAGTGGAACTGTTAGATGGTGCAAGTGCGGAATTTGATATGGAACTTGTGAGCAAAGGAGAATTGTCGCCGGTATTTTTTGGATCGGCTCTTACAAACTTTGGTGTGGAGACATTTCTTCAGCATTTTCTTCAGATGACAAGCTCTCCCCTTCCGAGAATCTCGGATAAAGGAGTTATTGATCCTATGACAGAAAAGGAATTTTCCGCATTTGTATTTAAGATTCAGGCAAATATGAATAAGGCTCACCGTGACAGAATCGCGTTTATGAGAATATGTTCCGGAGAATTCGAAGCTGGAATGGATGTGTTTCATATTCAGGGTGGGAAAAAAGTGAGACTTTCTCAGCCACAGCAGATGATGGCAAGTGAAAGAAAAATGATCGAAAAAGCATACGGTGGAGATATCATTGGTGTGTTCGACCCGGGAATTTTTTCAATTGGAGATACGCTTACCAATTCTCCTGAGAAATTTGCATACGAAGGAATTCCGACTTTTGCACCGGAGCACTTTGCCAGAGTTCGCCAGGTGGATACGATGAAACGTAAGCAGTTCATCAAGGGAATCAATCAGATCGCACAGGAAGGTGCAATCCAAATTTTTCAGGAATATAATACCGGTATGGAGGAAATTATAGTAGGTGTGGTAGGTGTCCTGCAATTTGATGTGTTAAAATACCGTTTGGAAAATGAATACAATGTGGAGATTCGAATGGATACGCTGCCATATGAACATATCCGCTGGATCGAGAATAAAGAAATTGACTTAGATAAAATTGTGGGTACTTCTGATATGAAGAAGATTAAGGACTTAAAAGACAGACCGCTTTTATTGTTTGTGAACAGCTGGAGCATACGTATGACACTGGAGCGCAACGAAGGGCTGGAGTTATCTGAGTTCGGAAAATAGTTTACAAATTTCCCTATTTGCAAACGGATATAAATTTGTTATAATAACAGGAGATAATTCCATCTCTTGGCAAGAGACGGCAATCCAGACTAGGAGGTTTTGAATCATGGGAAAAGACGAAAGAAATAGTTATACAATAAAGGCAGATGATAATCTTGGAGAAGTACAGATTGCAGATGAGGTTGTTGCAATCATTGCAGGGCTTGCAGCTATGGAAGTGGAAGGTGTCGCTTCGATGGCAGGGAATGCAACGAGAGAACTGATCAGCAAGCTTGGAATGAAATCTTTATCCAAAGGTGTGAAAGTAGATGTGCTTGAAGGTGTAGTGACAGTTGCGCTGGCGCTGAATTTGAAGTATGGCTACAGCATCATGGATGTTTCTGCCAAGGTACAGGAGAAAGTAAAAGCTTCGATTGAGAATATGACAGGTTTGACAGTTGCAGATGTGAATATTCGTGTAGCTGGAGTGGACATGGAAAACTAGATCTGTGAAGACAGAATGGGAATCAGAGTGGAGTTTTAGCTCCACTCTTTTTGGTTGCCAAGAGGGAATCACATGTAGTATAATAATCAATAATGCAAAAAAATAGAAAAATCCAAAGAATAAAGAGGTAGAAAAATGAATAGATCAGAACTTAGAGAACATATTTTTAGAATGTTATTCCGTATAGAATTTAACAGCGAAGAAGAGATGAAAGAACAAGAAGACCTCTACTTTGAATTGCTTGGCGAGACTGACGAACAGGATAAGACTTATATTTTGAATAAATATAAAGCTGTTGTCGACAAAAAAGAAGAGATTGATGGACTTTTGAATGAGTATACAACAGGCTGGAAGACATCTCGTATGAATCGGGTAGATCTGACAATTTTAAGACTTGCGGTTTATGAGATGAAATGGGATGAGGAAGTTCCGACCGGTGTGGCAATCAATGAGGCGGTAGAACTCGCGAAGAAATACAGCAGTGATGAAGGTCCTTCGTTTGTCAATGGTGTGCTGGCAAAGCTGGCGGAATAAGGTGATATGATGCGCAATGTGTATTCTGTTGGACAGGTCAATGCCTATATCAAGAATATGTTTACACAGGATTTTATGCTGAACCGGATTTATGTGAAAGGGGAAGTGTCAAATTGTAAATATCATACGTCCGGGCATATTTACTTTTCACTGAAAGATGAGTCCGGGATGATCGCATGTATTATGTTTGCAGGACAGAGAGGCGGTTTGCCGTTTCGGATGCGGGAAGGACAGCAGGTAATTGTGCTTGGCAATATAACCACATACGAGAGGGATGGGAAATATCAGCTCTATGCAAAAGAGATTATTCTAGATGGAGCCGGAGCACTTTATGAGAGATTCGAGGCATTGAAACAGGAACTGGGCGAGATGGGAATGTTTGCCGAGGAGTACAAGCAGCCGATTCCGAAGTTTGCAAGAACAATCGGCGTTGTGACGGCGCCTACAGGCGCGGCGATTCGGGATATTATCAATGTTGCAGGCAGAAGAAACCCGTATGTGCAGTTACTCTTATACCCTGCATTGGTTCAGGGAGAAGGGGCGGCTGCAAGTATTGTAGAAGGAATTGCGGCGCTTGAAAAAAAGGAGTAGATTTGATCATTGTAGGGCGCGGCGGCGGTTCTATAGAAGATCTTTGGGCGTTTAATGAAGAAATTGTTGCGAGAGCTATTTTTGAATGCCGGATTCCGGTTATTTCAGCGGTGGGGCATGAGACGGACACAACTATCGCAGATTATGTGGCAGATTTGCGGGCGCCAACGCCTTCTGCGGCGGCTGAACTTGCGGTGTTTGAATATGAGACATTTTTAAACGGAGTTGAAGAATATCGAATAAAGATACGTAAAGCAATACATCAGAAAGCAGAATGGGAAAAGATAAAAACCGGGCAGTATGCATTGAAATTAAAGTATCTGCATCCGCAAAATAAACTGCGGGACAAACAGCAAAGAACGGTGGAATTGGAAGAGCGGCTCAGACAGACAATGGAAAGAAAGATTGACGATAAAAAACGCCGATTTGGTTTTTATATCGAACGTATGAAAGGACTTTCGCCGCTGGCAAAGCTGAATCAGGGATTTGCTTATGTATCAACGGAAAATGGCAAAGTGGTGAAGACAATCGCAGATACGGCAAATGGAGAGACACTGAATGTATATGTGACAGACGGTGTGATCAAAGCAAGAGTAGAAGATACGCATAAGGAGGAACATTGTGGAAGCAGAAAATAAAAAAGATCAGACTCTGGAGGACGTATTTGAACAGTTAGATGAAGTAGTAAAAAAATTAGAGGGAGAAGCTGTTTCGCTTGAGGATTCTTTTCAATTGTATCATGAAGGAATGGAATTGCTGAAGATATGTAATGATAAGATTGAGACGATTGAGAAAAAAGTAATGATATTGGATAAAGATGGTGAAGAGCATGAATTTTAAGGAAGAAAGAATCGGAAAAATAACAGCGATAGAACAGATTTTAAAAAATATCTGCCGGTCAAAAGAAGGTCTCCAAAAAAGAGATCATGGAGGCGATGGAGTATAGTCTTCTAGCCGGTGGAAAACGTCTCAGACCGATGCTGATGAGAGAGACGTATGTATTGTTTGGCGGTGATGAGGAACTCATTGAGCCGTTTATGGCAGCGATTGAGATGATCCACACGTATTCACTTGTACATGATGATCTTCCCGCGATGGACAATGATGATTACCGCAGAGGGAGAAAGACTACACATGTTGTGTACGGGGAGGCAATGGGGATTCTGGCGGGAGATGCGCTTCTTAATTTTGCCTTTGAGACGGCTGTAAAGGCGTTTGCGATGTGTCCGCAAAAGAGTATAGAGATTGGTCAGGCGATGCGAGTCCTTTCTGAGAAAGCCGGAATTTACGGTATGATCGGGGGACAGGTAGTAGACGTGAAGAGTGCAGGACAAACTGTTTCCAAAGAAGTGTTGGATTTTATTTATGAGCTGAAGACAAGTGCTCTGATCGAGAGCTCTATGATGATCGGGGCAGTGCTTGCCGGCGCTTCGAACACAGAAGTGCAAAAGATAGAACAGATTGCAAAATATGTGGGAATCGCTTTTCAGATACAGGATGATATTTTGGATGTGACAAGCACGGTGGAAGTGCTTGGAAAGCCAATTCACAGCGATGAAAAGAATGAAAAGACGACATATGTGACGTTGCTTGGAATTGAAAACGCAAAGGAGGCTGTGGAGAGCCTTTCCATGGAAGCGATTCATTTATTACACAGCATTTCAGGGGAAAATCAGTTTTTGGAGATGCTTTTAAAAGAATTAATTTACAGAGAAAAATAAAAGGGGTGCTCTTATGGTATTGGAGCGAATTCAAAAAGAAGATGATATTAAAAACTAAAGGAAAGTGAATTAGATACGCTGGCAGAAGAGATTCGTCAGTTTTTGGTTGAAAAGATCAGTAAAACGGGAGGACATCTGGCTTCCAATCTAGGTGTAGTGGAACTGACGATGGCGATGCATTTGGCGTTTTCACTTCCGAAAGATAAAATTATATGGGATGTGGGACATCAGGCATATACACATAAGATTTTAACAGGAAGAAAAGCAGGATTTGATGATCTGCGTAAGTACGGGGGGATGAGCGGTTTCCCGAAACGAAAAGAAAGTGCATGTGATGCATTTGATACGGGACACAGTTCTACTTCAATCTCGGCAGGACTGGGATATGTGGAGGCAAGAGAGATACTGAAAGAAGATTATCAGGTCATCTCAGTGATCGGAGACGGTTCTCTGACCGGAGGTATGGCTTATGAAGCGTTGAATAACGCCTCTCATCTGAAGAGCAATTTTATTATTGTATTAAACGATAATCGGATGTCGATTTCTGAAAATGTCGGAGGAATGTCGAACTATCTGGATGGAATCCGCACAGCACATGCCTATACAGATTTGAAGAAAAATGTAGAAAAGACATTACAGAAAGTGCCGTGTGTTGGAGATCAGATCGTGTCACATATTCGAAAGACAAAAAACAGTATCAAGCAATTGCTTGTACCTGGGATGTTGTTTGAAGATATGGGAATCACTTATCTGGGTCCTGTCGACGGTCATGATATCAAAAAATTATATAAAATTTTTCAGGAAGCAAAGAAGATTGACCATGCTGTGCTTGTCCATGTCTTGACAGAAAAGGAAAAGGATATCTTCCGGCGGAAAAGATGCCTTCCAAATTTCATGGGACAGGTCCGTTTGATATTGCCACTGGACAGCAGAAATCTTCTGGTGACAAAGACACATATACCGATGTTTTTGCAAAGGTGATGTACAGGATGGGAAAAGAGGAGCCAAAGCTTGTTGCAATCACTGCAGCAATGAAAGACGGGACGGGTCTGACACCGTTTGCAAAGAAATATCCGGACAGATTTTTTGATGTCGGAATTGCAGAAGAGCATGCGGTTACTTTTGCAGCAGGACTTGCAGCAGCAGGGCTAAAACCTGTATTTGCTGTATATTCTTCCTTTTTACAGAGAGGGTATGATCAAATGATACATGATGTCTGTCTGCAAAATTTGCCGGTCGTCTTTGCGGTAGATCGGGCGGGACTTGTCGGAAATGACGGGGAGACACATCAGGGACTGTTTGATCTTGCATATTTAAGCGGAATCCCGAATATGACAGTGATGTCCCCGAAAAATAAATGGGAGTTTGCGGATATGATCCGGTTTGCAATCGAATTTCACGGACCGATCGCCATCAGATATCCAAGGGGAGCGGCGTATGACGGACTGCAGGAATTCCGGGAGCCGATCGTATATGGGAAAAGTGAAGTTATTTATGAGGAACAGGACATCGCAGTTTTTGCTGTTGGGCATATGATGGAGACTGCGGAGGCAGTGTGTGCGCAGCTAAGAGAAAGAGGATATCATTGCAGTCTGATCAATGTGCGCTTTGTCAAACCATTTGATCAGGATATCCTGAAACAGATGAGCAGAGCACACAGACTTTTTGTGTCGATTGAGGAAGGCCTTTTAGATGGCGGATATGGCGAGAAAATTGCCAATTATGCTGCAAGAGAAAGAATGGATGTCTGCGTATTGCAAAATGGTATTCAGGATGAATATGTGGAACATGGTAATGTGGAGTTGTTGAGAAAAGAAGTGCATCTGGATGCGGATTCGATTGTTGAGAAAATTGTTGCAACATATGACGCATTGAAATGAAGATGATTTAGGAGAGTATATGAAAGAACGATTAGATGTATTACTGGTAAAAAGGAATTTAGCAGAGTCCAGAGAAAAGGCAAAGGCGATCATTATGTCCGGTAATGTGTTTGTGGAAGGACAAAGAGAGGATAAAGCAGGGACAACATTTTCGGATGAAGTGCAGATTGAGATTAAAGGGCATACGCTTCCGTATGTCAGCCGTGGAGGCTTGAAGCTTGAAAAGGCAGTTGCCAATTTTGACGTCTGTCTGGAAGGGAAAGTCTGCACGGACGTGGGCGCTTCGACTGGTGGTTTTACAGACTGTATGCTGCAAAACGGGGCAAGAAAAGTGTTTGCCATTGATGTCGGAAAAGGACAGCTTGCGTGGAAATTAAGACAGGATGATCGTGTTATCTGCATGGAGAAGACAAATATCCGTTATGTGACACCGGAGGATCTGGGAGAAGAAATTGATTTTTCTTCGATTGATGTCTCCTTTATTTCACTTACAAAGGTATTGCTTCCGATTCGGAATTATCTGAAAGAGGATGGTCAGATCGTGGCACTGATCAAGCCGCAGTTTGAGGCTGGAAGAGAAAAGGTAGGAAAGAAGGGTGTAGTACGTGAAAAAAGTACGCACTATGAAGTGATTGAGATGGTGCTGTCCTATGCACTGTCTATCGGATTTTCAGTGCTAAATCTTGACTTTTCTCCAATCAAAGGTCCGGAAGGAAATATCGAATATCTTGTGCATTTGCAGAAAACAGAACAGACAGATACAATCGAACACGTGGAGATTGACTGGAAGCAGATTGTGGAGAATGCCTTTTCCACATTGGCAAAATAAAAATAGAGGATAGAAGATGGATAAGTTTTATATCATTACAAACCAAAGCAAAGACAGGGAGCTTGTGACAACACATCGGATTCAACGATATATCGAACAGCATGGCAGACAGTGTATTGTAGCGTCAGATGGTAAGAGTGTGCCAAAGGATACGGAATGCGTCCTGGTACTTGGCGGCGATGGAACTTTAATTCGTGCTGCAAGAGAATTGCGTACCTGCAAAGCACCGCTTCTTGGGATTAATTTGGGAACGCTTGGGTATTTGACGGAAGTGGAAGTGCAAAATATTGAGCAGGCACTGGAGCAGCTTTTTGAAGAGACTCCGGAGATTGAGGCAAGAATGATGCTCAAAGGAGTTCTGAATAAAGGTCAGGAAGATGTAGCGCTCAATGATATTGTTGTGGGAAGAGCAGGAGCTCTTCGGATCATTCATTTTAATATTTACGTGAATGGAGAACTTTTGAATTCATATCAGGCGGATGGAGTGATTATTTCTACCCCAACCGGCTCGACCGGATATAATTTGTCTGCCGGTGGTCCGATTGTAGAGCCTACCGCATCTATGATTGTTGTGACACCAATCTGCTCTCACGCCTTAAATACAAGAAGTATTGTGCTGTCGGCTGAGGATGAGATTGTTGTGGAGATTGAAAAAGGAAGAGATAACCGGACAGAGATTGCAGCAGTTTCGTTTGATGGAGAACAGACAATTGAAATATATACAGGGGATCAGATTGTCATAAGAAGGGCGGAAGATACCACGAAACTTTTTAAGCTGAGCAAAATAAGCTTTTTAGAGACGTTGAGGAAAAAGATGAAAGGAAGCTGAAAAAATGAAGGGAAAAAGACATGCAAAAGTAGTTGAGCTCATCAATAAGCATAATATAGAGACACAGGAGGAGCTGGCAGAGCGCTTGAATCAGGAAGGATTTCAGGTGACACAGGCAACAGTTTCCAGAGATATCAGAGACCTGAAGCTGACAAAGGTTCCAACTGAGGGCGGAAGACAGAAATATACGATTTTGAAGACACCTGAAACGGCGATGAGCGAGAAATATATGAGGGTTTTAAAGGACGGATATGTTTCCATGGACATGGCTCAAAATATACTGGTGATCAAAACTGTTTCCGGCATGGCAATGGCAGTGGCGGCGGCAATTGACGCGATGAATTGGAATGAAGTGGTCGGTTGTATTGCAGGAGATGACACGATTATGTGTGCAATACGGACGACAGATGATACAGTGAACGTGATGGACAAAATCAGAAAAATTGTAATGTAAGACAAGATGTGTCAAAAGAGAGTCTGGGAGAAAGAATATGTTACATAATTTGTATGTGAAAAATCTTGCATTGATTGATGAGATTGAAGTGGAATTTACAAAGGGGCTGAATATTTTGACAGGGGAGACAGGTGCCGGAAAATCAATTATTCTTGGTTCTGTCAATCTTGCATTGGGAGGAAAATATTCCGCTGATATCATACGAAAGGGTGCAGAATATGGATATGTGGAACTAACATTTTTTGTGGAAAATAAGACACAGGCGGAGGCGCTGAAAAGAAAAGATATTTTCCCGGAAGATGGGGTTGTTGTTCTTAGCAGAAAACTTATGAGTAAGAGGAGCATCAGTAAGATCAATGGCGAGACGGTTCCAATTGCGCTTTTAAAAGACGCAGCATCGATTTTAATCGATATTCATGGACAACATGAGCACCAGTCTTTACTCTATAAAAAAAATTATCTGACAATTTTAGATGCATTTGCAAAAGAGAACATTAAGCAGGTGAAAGAAAAGCTTGCGAAGGCTTATTTGATTTACAAAGAGCAGAAAGAAGAGCTTGAAGAGGCGTTGACAGATGAAAAGGAACGCAATAAGGAGATTGGGTTCTTAGAGTTTGAAATTCAGGAGATCAGACAGGCGAAGCTTTCAA
>ENA-OQIF01000564-OQIF01000564.1-human-gut-metagenome-genome-assembly--contig:-NODE-564-length-12816-cov-5.799511_pt1 | contig 12816 bp, 12 predicted proteins | sample MGYA00242574_ERZ504738 | MGnify/ENA primary metagenome ERZ504738 (study PRJEB26092, sample SAMD00036437) | human gut metagenome | host: Homo sapiens | study: EMG produced TPA metagenomics assembly of...
AGAAGTACATCGGCAAGACCGGCCGCAAGCTGTTCCTGCTGTTCTGCTGGCTGTTCTGCGGCATCGTCATTGCAGCGTTTGCTGACATGGTGGCCGGTACCTTCAACGCCTTCGGCGCCGACGGTGCTCTGGCGGAGACTGCTCAGACCAACGGCGCTGCCGGTATGGTCTCCATCATGTTCATGGTCTTTGCTGTCGTCTTCGGCCTCATCCAGAAGAAGTTCAACTTCTCCGGCTGGAAAGAGAGCGTCATCAGCATCGTCTTCATCGTGCTTTCCTTCGTCATCGGTGCAAACCTGCCCCTCATTCTGGGCAAGGCTGCATGGAGCTACATCACCTTCGTCTACATCTTCTTTGCCGCTGTTCTGCCCATGTGGCTGCTGAAGCAGCCCCGTGACCACATGACCACCTTCATGTTCGTGGCCATGATCGTCGGCGCTGTGGTCGGCCTGCTGGTCGCTCATCCCACCATGAACCTGCCCGTCTTCACCGGCTTCACCAACGAGAAGCTGGGTACCATGTTCCCCATCCTGTTCGTCACCGTGGCCTGCGGTGCTGTCTCCGGCTTCCACGGCCTCGTCTCTTCCGGCACTTCCTCCAAGACCGTCGAGAACGAGAAGGATATGCTGAAGGTCGGCTATGGCGCCATGATCCTCGAGAGCCTGCTGGCTGTTCTGGCCCTCTGCGTCGCCGGTGCTGCTGCCGCTGCTGACGGCACCCCCGCCGCCGGCACTCCCTTCCAGATCTTCAGCCGCGGCGTCGCCGGTTTCTTTGAGATGTTCGGCGTCCCCGCTTATGCCGCTACCGTCTTTATGACCATGTGCGTTTCCGCACTGGCTCTGACCAGCCTTGACGCCGTGGCCCGTATCGGCCGCATGAGCTTCCAGGAGCTGTTCAGCGTGGACGATATGGAGCACGCCGAGGGCTGGCGCAAGCTGCTCTGCAACGTCTACTTCTCCACCTTCCTCACTCTGGTGTTCGGCTTCATCCTGACCAAGATCGGCTACGCCAACATCTGGCCGCTGTTCGGTTCTGCAAACCAGCTGCTGAGCGCTCTGGTCCTGTCTACCCTGTGCGTCTTCCTGAAGGTCACCGGCCGCAGCAACAAGATGCTCTTCCCCCCGCTGATCATCATGCTCTGCGTCACCTTCACCGCTCTGGTGCAGCGCCTCATGGCGATGGTCAAGGCCATCAGCAATGCCGCCGCTGTCACCATCCCTGCCGGTGAGACCACTTGGGGCGCTGTGTTCATCGCCAACGGCCTGCAGCTGATCCTGGCTGTCCTGCTGATCGTTCTGGGCCTGAACATCGTGTTCCACTCCTTCTCCGCCTACAAGAAGGCAGAGCACAACAGCGAGGCCAGGGCCTGATCCATTGACCACTGCTGACTGAATAAGCAAAGCGCCGCTGACGGTTCGAAAGCCGTCGGCGGCGTTTTTGTTCTGTTCCGGTTACAGCATCTTCACCATGATGATCTCATCCCGGTAGGTGCCGTCCTTCAGCTTAAAGGCCCGGGGCTGGATGCCATAGCTCTCAAACCCAACCTTCTCATAGAGATGGATGGCACGGCTGTTATCGCTGTACACCCCCAGCTCCAGCTGCTCGAAGCCGTTGGAGCGGGTCTGGTCAATGGCCAGCTGTATCAGATAACTGCCCAGACCGCAGCCCCAATACTCTTTCCGGACAGAGATGCCCATTACGGCACGATGGCGGTATTTGATATGCGGCCGCACCTGTGCAACGCCAAACTCCCCCACCAGCTTTTCTCCGGCAAAGGCGCCTACCTCAAAGTTCACCGGGCTTTCCCCGCAGCCTGCGAGGCTGTTCCGCATCGCTTCCAGATTCGCCCCTTCCTCCGGGTATCGGGCCATAAAATAGGTCTCGCTGTAGGTCGCATAGCGGAATGCATTCAGCGCCTCTGCATCGTCCGCGCACAAGCTGCGCACCGTCAGCACTTCCCCGCTGGGCAGGGTGAATGTTCTGGGTTCGATCTTCATGATTTCTTCTCCCCTCTTTTATATAGCCCTCATAATAGCACATTTGCCGCGCAAATACAAACAAAAGAGCCGCAGCGCCCTGTTACAGGCACTGCGGCTCTCGTATGCTTCAGCAGCAGAAGCTGGCTTACTTCACCATGCTTGCGACTTCAGCAGCGAAGTCGTCAGAACGCTTCTCCAGGCCCTCGCCCTTGACGAAGTGGCTGAACTTGACGACCTTGATCTCGCCGCCCAGGTCCTTTGCGACCTTGGCAGTGTACTGACCGACAGTCATGTCGCCGTCCTTGATGAACTCCTGATCGACCAGGCAGTTCTCCTTGAAGTACTTCTTGATCTTGCCCTCGATCATCTTCTGCTTGACAGCGTCGGGCTTGTTGGCGTTCTTCGGGTCGTTAGCCATCTGAGCGAGGAGGATCTCCTTCTCCTTGGCGACGACCTCAGCGGGGACAGCAGCCTCATCGACGTAGCTGGGGTTGGCAGCTGCGACCTGCATGGCAACATCCTTGCCGTATGCAGCGAACTCGTCCTTAGCCTCGATGCCGTTGGTGGTCTCGAAGTTGACCAGGATGCCGTGGGTGCCGCCGAGGTGGACGTATGCAGAGCAGACGCCCTCGTAACGGACGAAACGGCGGACCTTGATGTTCTCCTTGATGACCAGGATGAGGTTCTTCAGAGCCTCATCGACGGTCTCGCCGCTCTCGGTCTTGCATGCCATCAGAGCCTCGACATCAGCGGGGTTCTGCTTCATGATGACCTTGGTGGCCTCCTTGACGAAGGCGACGAACTTGTCGTTCTTGGCGACGAAGTCGGTCTCGGCGTTGACCTCGATGACGACGCCCACCTTGCACTCGGGGCAGTAATCAGCGTAGACCATGCCCTCGGCAGCCACGCGGCTTGCCTTCTTGGCGGCGGTAGCCAGACCACGCTCACGCAGGATCTCGATTGCCTTCTCGAAGTTGCCGTCAGCCTCGGTCAGAGCCTTCTTGCACTCCATCATGCCGCAGTCGGTCTGCTTGCGCAGTTCCATAACGTCCTTTGCAGAAATAGCCATTTTGGTATTCTCCCTTACACAGTATTTGTTGGTTTGTGAGAATTTCGGGAAATCAGGCGTTTGCTGCGTCCTCAGCGGGAGCGGCCTCCTGGTTGCCCTGCTTGCCTTCCAGCACAGCGTCAGCCATAGCGCCAGCGATCAGCTTGACAGCGCGGATCGCGTCGTCGTTGCCGGGGATGACGTAGTCGATCTCGTCGGGGTTGCAGTTGGTATCAACGATAGCAACGATGGGGATGTTCAGCTTGCGGGCCTCAGCAACAGCGATGCGCTCCTTGTGGGGGTCAACGATGAACATGGCCTTGGGCAGGGTCTTCATGTTCTTGACGCCGCCGAGGTACTTGTCCAGCTTCTCCATCTCCAGCTCCAGCTTGGCCACTTCCTTCTTGGGCAGCAGCTCGAAGGTGCCGTTGTCCTTCATGTTCTGCAGCTGAGCCATACGGTCGATGCGCTTGCGGATGGTGCGGAAGTTGGTCAGCATACCGCCCAGCCAGCGAGCGTTGACGTAGTGCATGCCGCAGCGCAGAGCCTCGTCACGGATGGACTCCTGAGCCTGCTTCTTGGTGCCGACGAACAGGATGTCGCCGCCCTCAGCTGCAACTTCCTTCACGTAGTTGTAAGCCTCGTCCAGCTTCTTGACGGTCTTCTGCAGGTCGATGATATAGATGCCGTTGCGCTCGGTGAAGATATACTTCGCCATCTTGGGGTTCCAGCGGCGGGTCTGGTGACCAAAGTGAACGCCTGCCTCGAGAAGCTGCTTCATAGAAACGACTGCCATAGTAAAATTACCTCCAAAATTTGTTTTGCCTCCGCACACCGTGATCCACTGACATATCGGATGTCCGTGAACTGCCCTCAACTCATCAGAGCACAAAAGGGCATAGTGATGCGTGTGTAATGCTAAGTAATAATAGCACAAACCTCTGGCCGTTGCAAGGGGTTTTCCTGCTTTTTTCTAAAAAGAATCGTAGTTTTTCGTCAATCTGCGCCCTCGGACAGCTCCTCGAGCCCCATCCGGCTCAGGGCATAGCCTTTGCCGAACATGAGGTCGTACTGGAGCAGCCAGTGCTCATCGCTCCACTTCTGCTGCAGGGGGGTCAGCTCGTTCGAGGCGGTGCCGTCCTTCTCCAGAATGGTGCCGCGGGTGTTGGCCCGGTAGGCGGCCCGGAGCTGACGGCCAAGGAACTGGAAGTAGGCGGGCTGACGGAGGCCGAACAGCTCCATCATCACCGGCGAGATGTCGTAGGCGGCGATGGTGCCGAGGTCTACCGCCCGGTCGGAGTAGTTCGACCAGATCAGCAGGGTGGTCTGATGGAGGCGGGGGTCGGCGCTGGACCCGCTGGCATAGCCGCTGCGGGTGTAGATGTCGTAGCCCGAGTCGATGGGGTTGTAGTGGTCGCCCCAGAACACGAGGATGACCGGCTCGTCCACCTGCGAGAAGTAGTCCGTCAGCCTGCCCAGCATGGCGTCGGCGTCCCGGATGCCGGTGGCAAAGTCTTCCAGCGCACCCACGGTGCTGGCCTTGAGGCCCGCCGGGGCTTCGGTGACCTTCACCCGCTGGTCGTCGGGGTAGTTATCCTTATTATAATTGGTATGGTTCTGCATGGTGACGGCGTGGAGGAAGACGGGGGCGTCGGACTGGGCCTTCATGGTCTCGTACTGGCCGATGATCTGGTCTGCCATGGAGTCGTCGGTGACGAGGCCGGTGGTCCAGTAGTGGCGGCGCACCTTCTGGACGCTGTGCATCTTCTCGAGGCTGATGAAGTCGTCGAGGCCGAGGTTGGGGTAGGCCGTGTCGCGGCTCCAATATCTGGCCCAGAAGCAGTGGACCGCCGCCGTCTGATACCCTTCGGTCTTGAGGTAGCTGGGCAGGGCGAACATGGGCCTCGTCACATGCTGCTGGTAGGGCTTGCTGCCGCTGGGCAGATAGGACACCGAGTAGCCCGTCAGGGCCTCGAACTCCACGTCACAGGTGCCGCCGCCGAAGCTGGGGCTGTAGACCCGGCCATAGGCGCTGGTCTGCTGCAGGGCGTGGAGGTTGGCCGAGACGTCGGTGTCGAACCGGAAGCCGTACTGTTCCAGCTCCGAGACGTCCCAGTAGGACTCGTCCATCACATAGAGGATGGTGGGCTGCTTCACCCGCTCGTCTGCCGGGGTCTGGGCGGCGTAGGAGCCGGGCCAGACCGGGCCGGTGGTGTACTTCTCCCCTGCCTCCACGTCGTCGAGGATGGCGTTGACGGCCTCCTCCGAGTAAGCCTCGGGCTTGTCGATCTCCAGATTGGTCAGGTTGGTGAGGAAGCTGGTGATGACGCCGTAATAGCGGTAGTAGCGGTCCTGCATCCATGCGTCGGGCAGGATGCCCAGCGACTGGGTGACGGCAGGCTGCAAAAACACCCCGAAGATGAGGGCGCAGGCGGCCGCTGTGCTGGCCCCGAAGCCCGCCAGACGCTGCACCCAGGGCAGCTTCTGACGCCCCCGGTAGAGGAAGAAGGAGCCGACGGTCAGCGCCAGCACCACGACGCCGGAGACGACCATGCTCTTCTGGACGTGGATGCCCGCCGCGGAGGCCACGCCGGCGGCCTCGGACACCTGCATCAAATCCCACGGGAGGAAGGGCTCGCCCCGGAGCTGGAGGATGTAAAAGTCCACCGTGGCGGGCAGACAGCCCAGCAGGGCCGACAGGAGGGTGGCCAGCGGGGCGAAGCGGGTGAGCCAGTCCACCGCCATCCAGACGAGGAAGAGCAGCCCCCACGCCAGCAGGTAGGCTTCTGGGTGAGGGAAGATGTACTGCACAAAGGTATCTCCGCTCAGGGCGCCGCGGGCGATGTACTCGGTGAGCACCAGGAACAGAAGGGTGGCCGCAGGCGGAAACAGCAGCCGCGCCCCGTGCAGCCGGAGGGACGCAGCACTCGGATGGTGTGTCATAAAGAAGTTCCTTTCACTTCTGCTTTTTTATCATTTGAGGCGGCAGATTCCGCCCCAGTCCTCTATTATAATCCTTCCGCCTCCAAAATCCAGCCCTGACGGGCAAAAAACGGGTGAAAATCTTTCATCCGTTCAGCCACTGACGCAATTTATCCAGCAGTCCCCCGCGGGAGGGCGGCGGGGCGGGGATGTCGGTCCGCACGAGGATGGCGTCCAGACCGATCCGCTCGATGTCGGCCCAGGGGATGGTCAGGGTCTCGTCCCGGCCCAGCAGCCCGAAGAGCCGGGGCCGCCCCAGCAGAAGCAAACTCCCGATGCGGGCCGTGTCGGCGTCCAGCTCCACATCGTCCACCCGGCCAAGGCAGGCCCCGTCCTTCAGCTGGACGACTTCCTTGCTGCACAGCTCCCGAAAGGTCATCTCCCCCGCCCCCTTACAGTCCCATCCTATGCCGGTGCGGGCCGGACCATGCAAAAGGACTGGAAAACACTGCCCCGGATGTGCTATACTGGGCGCAGGGAGAACCCAACTTTTTTTAAGAGGTATCATCGATGTATAAAAATATCGTGTTCGACTTCGGCGGCGTCATGGTGGATTTCGACCCCCACAAGTACCTCATCGACCTGTTCGGGAACCGGGGGCTGGAAGAGGAGGTCTACGACCTGACCTTCGGCAGCAGAGAATGGCGGCTGCTGGACGCGGGCCGCATCACCCGCCGGGAGGCCAACGAGCGGATGCTCCAGCGGGCCAGAGCCGTGGGCCGGGGCTTCGAGGCGGAGGGCGTGCTGGACGACTGGATGAGCATGCTCCGCCCCCGCCGCCGGATGCAGACGCTGGTGGAGCAGCTCAAGCAGCGCGGCTACTGCGTCTACTACCTGAGCAACATCCCCGAGGACGTGCTGGACCTGCTGACGCACCGGGACTTCGAGGGCCTCTTCGACGGCGGCGTGGCCTCCTACGAAGTGAAGGTCAACAAGCCCGACCCCCGCATCTATCAGGCCCTGCTGGACAAGTACCGTCTCCGGGCCGATGAGTGCATCTTCATCGACGACCGGGCCGAAAACCTCCTGCCCGCCAGCGCTCTGGGCTTCGGCATCTACGAGATGCACGGCGTCGGCACCCTGCTGCGCAGCCTGCCCACCTTCGGCGTCAGCCTCCACTAGAGAAGCCGTTTTCATAAGCATTGCACACCGCCTATGAAAACAGCTTCTGACAGCAAAAGACCCCTGCCCGGCAAGGCCGCCGGGCAGGGGTCTTTTATTTTGCAGAACTTACTTCTTCTCGTAGCTCTGGCAGTAGTGCGGGATGTCCACCTGCTGAGAAGAGCAGGTGCAGCGCTCCGTCACCGTGATCTCGGGCAGGTCACACTTGCTGCTCCCCACGTTGTGGCGGCACTCGCAGACATCACAGCGGACACCTGTGTTTTCCATTCATTCATCACCTCTTTGTCCCTAGGTTGCCCCAAAGACGCGGGATGATGCAGGATGGGCCGGTGTTATTTTTTACCAGTTGGCCAGATCAGCGCCCAGCTTGCGGCAGGCAGCCTGAGCGTCGTCGTCGGGCGTCTCGTTGCAGATGAGGCCCTCGTCGCTGAACAGCTGTGCGCCGTCCTCCTTGACACGCTCGCACCAGTCGCGCATCCACTGGCCGTCGCCCCAGCCGTAGGAGCCGAACAGGGCCACCTTCTTGCCGTTCAGAGAGCCCTCGAGGCCCGCGAACATCGGCTCGAACTCGCTCTCCTCCAGCTGCTCAGCGCCCATGGCGGGGCAGCCGAAGGCCACCACGTCATACTCGCCCAGCTTTGCTGCGTCCATCTCGGCGCAGGGGACGATGGTGGCGGCAGCGCCTGCACCCTCTGCGATGCAGTTTGCCATGGTCTCGGTGTTGCCGGTGGCGCTCCAGAATACGATTGCTACTTTGCTCATAATATTCAGCCTCACTTTTGATTTATTGGGTTAGGTGCTTCTAACTTTTTGCTCCATAAAAATGCGTCGGAAGCAGGCTCAGACGCATCTCTTCAGTTAGATTTCTCTAACTGTCCATAGGATACCACAGCGCCGCCGCTTTGTCAAGCGGTCACAGAGGCTAACTTTTCCAGAAACTTTACCCCCCTCTCACCAGCCGGAACACCGCCGTCAGCACCCCCAGGATGACCGGCTGATGGAGCAGATAGAGCACCAGCGAGTGACGGCCCATCCAGCCCAGCGGCGGGCAGACCGACCGGCGCAGCGGCGCGAGGCGTCCGCGGCCCAGGAGGTGGTGGAGAAAGTACCCCGCCCAGAACAGGAACAGCCAGGGCAGCAGCGGGAAATAGTCGGTGGAGAAAAAGCTCTTGGGCATGAAGCCCAGATAGGCCGTGGTGTAGCTGGCGTAGAGGGCCTGCGGCAGGGCCAGACGGCGGCCCGGCAGGTTCCAGAAGCCGTTCATCGTGGGGTAGGTCCCCCAGAACAGCAGGGCGCTGAGGGCCACGCCCACGGCGGGCGGGACGCGGCGGAGCAGCGGGTCCAGCGCGGCGGTGAGAAGCATGGCCGAGCCCAGCAGAGTCAGCACCCCGAACCACACCACGTCCTCGGGCAGGAAGAGCAGGGTGACGGCTGTGACCAGCGCCCCTGCCCCGAAGACGACGGCTCCCCGCCGGAACGGATGATGCCCCAGCGGCAGGCAGAAGCCCGAGAGCAGGATAAAGACCCAGCAGATGCTCTGCTGCCACACAAAGCCCGGGCGTCCGGTGTACCACTTCTGGGCCACGCCGAAGAGGAACACCACGTCCCACATCCCGTGGTAGAGCATCATGCTGATGAGGTCGAGTCCCCGCAACTCGTCCAGAAGACGATAGCGGGCGGCAGTTTGCGGTTCCATAGAGTCCTCCTTCCCTCTGATAAGACTGGGAATATCATAGCACAAAAAGACCTCCCTGCAAAGACAGGGAGGCCGCAGTGCGCCAAAGCTTACTTCTCGTCGCGGGGCAGCAGGCAGTTGAGCAGGATGGCCACGAAGGCAGCCGGCACGATGCCGCTCTCGCCGCAGATGAGCTGGACGAACTGGGGGTGTTGACAAGGATCTTGGCGTTTGCGCCCATGCCGTAGCCCACGCCCAGCGCCACAGAAACGATGGTCAGGGTGCGGGGCGTCATCTTCTCCTTGGTGATGAGCTGGATGCCCGACACCACGATGGAGGAGAACATCATGACGGCAGCGCCGCCCAGAACGGCCTGGGGCATGATGGAGATGAGTGCGCCCAGCTTGGGGATGAGGCCGCAGAGCATCAGAAAGACGGCGCCGGTGGCCAGTGCGCCCCGGTTGACCACCTTGGTCATGGCCACGAGGCCCACGTTCTGGCTGAAGGAGGTGTTGGGCAGGACGCCGAAGCAGGCGGCGACGGTGGAGCCGAGGCCGTCGCAGATGATGCCGCCGCTCAGCTCCTTATCGGTGGCCTCCCGGCCCATGCCGCCCTCCATGACGCCGGAGATGTCGCCCACCGTCTCCACGGCGGTGACGATGAACATGATCATGACGGGCAGGATGGCGCGGAGGTCGAAGACGATCCGGACCGGCACCAGCTTGGGGATGGCGAACCAGCTGGCCTCAGCGACCTTGTTCCAGTTCAGCACCCATGCCTTGGTGAACTCCACGCCGTCGGCGGTGACGCCGGTGGTGGGCAGGACGAAGCCCATGACGATGGCTGCCAGATAGCCCGCGACGATGCCCACGAGGATGGAGGAAGAGCTGAGGAAGCCCTTGGTCCAGTGCTTGAAGAGGAGGATGACCACCAGCACGAAGACGGCCAGCAGCAGGTTCTCCACCGAGCCGAAGTCCTTGGCTGCGTTGCCGCCGCCGAAGGAGTTGACGCCCACGGAGATGAGGGACAGGCCGATGGACAGGACGACCGTGCCGGTGACCACCGGCGGGAACAGCTTGCGCAGGGGCTTCAGAAAGACGCCCAGCACGCTCTCGAACAGGCCGCCCAGAATGGATGCGCCCATCATGGCGCCGTAGGCCGTGACGCCGCCGCCCATGGTGGCAGCCACGCTGTTGAACACGCCCAGAAAGCCCGAGCTGGTGCCCATGATGATCGGCACCTTGCCGCCCACAGGGCCGAGGCCGTACAGCTGCACCAGCGTGACGATGCCCGCCACGAACATGGCGTTCTGCAGCAGGCTCACCTGCAGGTCTGCGAACTCACCGCCCACGAGGCCGCAGGCGCTGGTGATGATGAGCAGCGGGGTGAGGTTGCCCACGAACATGGCGAAGACGTGCTGCAAGCCCAGCGGGACAGCGTGGCGCAGCGGCATTTTCGCCTCAAACTCGTATGCCGAATTTTCCAGTTCAGCGCTTTTTATCATACTCCTGGCTCCTTTACTTCACTTCAGGTTTTTGTAACAAGCATAGAAAATTATAGCAGACCGGAACCGGGAACGGTAGGGCTTTTTCGGGTTTTTGTTCATATTTTCGTAATAAGTCGTACTTCTGCGCCCTCCGCGAGCCAAAGCCTCTCCCCTTGGGAGAGGTGGCACGGCGTCAGCCGTGACGGAGAGGGCAAGCCCGTCTCCCGGGAGCCGCCATGCAGCGATAAGCTGTCTCTTTGGCAGAGCGATGCTATCGCTGCGCCTGCGATTCTTCGTCAGCGGCCTTGCCCTCTCAGTCACCTTCGGTGACAGCTCTCCCAGAGGGAGAGCCACTGGCGTGCCGGGTAACTTTCCACTGGACGCCTGAGGCCCGATATGGCGCAAAAGGGCGGGCCTTGCTACAGAGGGCAGCAGCTTCTTGACAAGCGCTCCTTGTCAAGCTGTCGCTGGCCTAGACAGCGGAGCACTACCGTTTCCGGGACATCGTGCTTCGCTCGTCCAGTGGAAGCCTGACCGACACGCCAGTGGCTCCCCTTTGGGGGAGCTGGCGGGCGCAAGCCCGACTGAGAGGGCAAGGATGCTGCCAAACAGCTCTGCACTGCGATAGTATCACTCTGACAAAGAGCCTGCCCATCGCTGCGCAGCGGCTCTTTCGTGCCGGGCTTGCCCTCTCCGTCATTGCTTCGCAATGCCACCTCTCCCAAAGGGAGAGGCTTTGGCATTCCGCATCGCTTCCTCTATCTTTTTGCCGAAGTTTATGGTATACTTGTTTTGCGGCCTTGCCCGCCCATTGACACCTGATCAACAGGACGGTATGAGGGGAAAAACCTGCTGCTGTTGCAGAAGAGCTTGTTTTTTCAAACTCTATGCCGACAAGCCGGAAAAACGGCGCTTTACCCAGAATGTCCAGCCGCAAAAAAATTGCGGACTACTTTGGCATTACCGTTGAAGAGCTTATGGGCACAAAAAAGAGCCCGCCGGGATGGGCGGGCTCGACAAACAGATGCAGGAAATTGTGGAGTTGCTTTTTGTTGTATCTATAATTTCATGTTACAACAGCTATAAGCTGAAATCCAGAGGAAAGAGGAACATCAAATGAAAATTACAGAAAAATGCAACGTTCTTGTGGCAAGCGCAATTGTGGCTGCGCTGATTTCGGGTACAGCGTTGCCTGCGCTGGCCGCCAGCCCCGCCGGGGACGTTCCCTTTGCGGTGCTCGCGCAGCAGAATAGTGCTGTGACCCCGGAGCAGGCAGAAGCGCTGATCAGCCAGATCGGTACTGTCACGCGCAGCAGACGCGCGGCAATCGTGGCCGCTTTGGATGCCTATAACCAGTTGGATGATGCAGGAAAAGCTGCTGTCACCAATTTTGGTGTGCTGGCAGAAGCACAGCAGATTCTTGGTATTCAGGATGCACTTGCAAAGTGCAATGTCAACTACGATGCAGTAGAAGACTGCTGGGCGATTACGACCCCGCATGATGACAGCATCGATAAGCGCAAGACGTGTGGCATTGGCCCCAACCTTTATATCTGGGACAAGGGGAACACGATTGTTTTCTGGGAAGATTTTACTTACATGGGCTCTTCCGAGCTGGATATCAATGACATCATTCTGCGCGGTGGAGATCATAAGTACACTTACATTTGCGATTATGATAACTCCGGTTATGGATACGACAAAGAGCTTGGTAAATGGTTTGCATGGGCCACCTTTGAAATGGAAGACAGTGAAGTCGAATGGTTGCGAAACCTTTTGAGTGCCGATACCGTTATCATGCGTTTCGAGGGAACGGATTATAGCAAGTTTGATTACACATGGACTGCCGACGACCGACAGGCCGTCACCGATATTATTGACCTCTATAATCTTCTGAAAGCAGCGTCACCGGAAGTGCGTGAAAAAGCACTGTGTAACTAATACGTTCGGCCTGGGGAATAGAAGCTTGGAAGATTTTTATGCGATTAAAGAAAAAGCATATTGCATTGAGCGTGGCTATTTGCGTAGGTGCTACCGGTTGTAAATCGGAAGAAGTCAGGAACACGGTGGCGTTTTCATCAGAAAGCAGGATACCGCCGGAAGAAAAAGTCTCTTCATGCCAGTGAACAGGAGCGTTCCCGGTGTGGCGCAGAAGAGAAAAGACCGGAACGGCCTTATATCTGGATTCAAGGCAAGTGACCTTGTGTTTCTGGATGAAAGCGGATGCAATACGGATATGACAAGAAGGAGCCCGGGTTGCGGCTCCCAGCGTCTGCCGCTGGCGCTCGCATCCTGCTGGCCGCTGCCCCAACAGCTCCTCCCTGTTTCCGCCACTGGCGGCGGTCGTCGCCGTTGCAAGTGGCTTGACGGATGGTTCACGGGCCGTAAGCACTAAATAAAGAAGACCCCCTTTTGGAGCTGGCACTCCAGGAGGGGGTTTTCTTTCGCTTTGGTGAGAGCAATGAACTACATTGCTTCTATCTTTTGTACTTTTATTATATGCCATTCCCCGCAAAAGTCAAGC
>ENA-OQIF01000569-OQIF01000569.1-human-gut-metagenome-genome-assembly--contig:-NODE-569-length-12761-cov-5.150625_pt1 | contig 12761 bp, 10 predicted proteins | sample MGYA00242574_ERZ504738 | MGnify/ENA primary metagenome ERZ504738 (study PRJEB26092, sample SAMD00036437) | human gut metagenome | host: Homo sapiens | study: EMG produced TPA metagenomics assembly of...
CAAAACTTAAATCATTAAAAATATAGGTTGGATATTTAAAACGCAAATGTCTGTAAATATTTCTGTTGAAATACTCAGATGTGGAATACTTCATCCCTTCCTCTAATTTTACAAGTTCTGTTGTCTGTGTCGCCATATCAATTCGGATATATGCCGGAATTCCCTCTGACTGATTTGTCAGCCATTTGATTGGGTTCGCATAACGAAGCGGTGATACTCTCACCGGCTTATCCCGGTAGTTAATCTGGGTGTAAATATCGTCCACTTCAAACTGAGATACCATATCTACCATACTTCCCATCTTACGGTTTCCGAGAATCGTAGCAGAGTCTTTATCCAAAAGCGGAATCTGATCAAACGATAACTCTTCAATATCTTTCGTGAATTCTCCGTCTTTCACAGTTAAAAGCTTTTGATATTTCTTTGCATTGACAATCGGGGAGGACAGTAATGTTCCCACTCCATAAATCAACACAACGCCTAGCAGAACAAACAGAATTCCCTTCACAACCTTGGACTGCTTAATCTCATCTTTTCCAAGACGCCTTTTCCATATATAATACACCAAAAGCGCCACAATCAGTAAAATGATAAAAATCCAAAATTCTGATGAATGGATATTGATTGCCGGAATGGTTACGTAATAATAAATACATGCCAGCAAAATGACAATCAATATTCCGATAAGTTTCTTACTTGATTTTTTCATAATCTTCTCTCCCTTAAAATTTTCTTCTCCACAAGTTCGATGAAAACAACATTTAAAACGGGAAAATTTCCAATCTTCCGACCAGCATATCAAAACAGAATACAATTTTTGATAACACAGAAAATTTCGCAAAATTCTCAACCGGACCAACCGCAGCAATTCCTGGTCCCACATTATTCAATGTTGTGAGCACGCCGGTAAATGTTGTTGCAAAATCAAAATTGTTGATGGATACAACAAGAACAGATGCTATCACAATAAAAATGTATGCCATAAAATACACATATACCGCATGCATCGTCTCACCACTCACTCTTTTTCCATTGACCTTTACAACACTGACTGACTTCGGATGCAGTGTCTTTTTCACTTCCTGCTTGATACTTTTTAACAAAATTAAAATTCTCGATACTTTCATACCACCACCGGTCGAACCTGCGCACGCCCCGACAATCATGACCATGAGCAGTAAACACTTCGACAGCTCTGGCCAAAGGTTATAATCTGCGGTCGCAAATCCGGTTGTTGTGATAACGGAAGCCACCTGAAATGCCGCATAGCGGAATGATTTCAGCGGTGTCTCATAAATGTACATAATGTTGAATGTAATGATAATCGTCGTAGCTGCGATGATTCCCAGATAGGCTCGGACTTCTTCATTTTTAAATACAGCCTTTACGTTCTTTAACAGCAACAAAAATACATATTGAAGTTGATTCCAAACAGAATCATAAATACTGTGATCACACCATCTATATATGCGCTGTCATAAAACGCAACACTGTTATTCCGGTTGTTAAACCCTCCGGTTCCTGCAGTGCTGAATGCATGGATGACACTGTCATACAGATTCATTCCCCCCGCAAGCAAAAATCCAACTTCTATCAAAGTCAGCGCAAGGTACATTCCATATAAAATTTTTGCTGTTCCTCTCACCTTGGGAACCAGTTTATCCGCTTCCGGTCCCGGAACCTCCGCGCGCATCAAGTGCATCGTATTCTTGTCATCTAAAGATGTCAGTACCAGCACAAAGACAAGCACTCCCATTCCGCCGATCCAATGCGTCAGACATCTCCAAAAATTCATGCCCATCGGCAAAGATGCAATATCCGTCAAAATAGTAGAACCTGTTGTTGTAAAACCGGACACAGTCTCAAACAGTGCATCGATATATTTCGGTATCGTTCCCGAAATATAAAACGGAAGTGCTCCGAATACGGACCATAGAATCCATGCCAGCGCCACAATCACAAATCCTTCCTTTGCATAGATCATCGCATTCTCCGGCTTTTTGCGCCCGAAAATCAAAAACAATACCATTAAGACAGCACTTGTGATTAAAAACGCACGCATCGTCTCTTCTCCGTATATCGCGGAAACAATCGCCGGAATCACCATCACAAGCGCCTCTACACCTAACATTCTTCCTAATATAAAACTCGTCATTCTATAGTTCATAATTGCCTCTTCCTCTAACTCAAAATATCTGTGATATCATGAATCTTTCTTTCCAAAGTTACAACTACGACACTATCCCCTACCTGAAGGCTGTCTTCACCATTCGGAATAATAATCTGTCTCTTTCTTCCAATACAGGCGATCAGATTATTCGGCTTGATCGTTATATTCTTAAGCGGTATATTCGTATAATTGTTCTCTTTTCTGATAATAAATTCTAACGCTTCCACCTGACCGTCAACCAGACGATACATCGTCTCCACGTTTGCACTGCGCAAAGAATTCTGTCTTGCACGCACATAACTTAAAATAACATCTGCTGTTGCACTTTTTGCAGATACAATACTATCGATTCCAAGACCTTCGACCATCTGCGCTCTTGTGTCCTCATTTACCTTTGCGATAATCTTATGCACGCCCTGCATCTTTGCAAACAATGCCATAATGATATTCTCCTCGTCCATACCAGTAAGTGAAATAAGTGCATCCGCCTCCCGAATACCTTCCTCGATCAAAAGATCATGATCTGCTGCATCTCCATGAATAATGGTCGCCTTAGGCAGAGACTCACATAACGCTTCGCATTTTTTCAAATCCTGCTCAATAATCTTAACCTGCATTCCCAAAGACAGAAGCTGCTTTGCGAGGTAAAATCCTACGCGTCCACCTCCGCAAATCAAAACTCTTCGGATCTTATTCTTACAATCTCCCAAAGATTTAAAGAAGAGCTCAATCTCCCGATGGGATGCTGCAATGTGAAGCTTATCGCCTTCCTGTGGAACAAACTCTCCGTCCGGAATATAAACTTTCTTTCCTCTTTGTACTGCGCAGACAAGTATCTTAATCTGATATTTCCTATAAATCTCCGCCAGACTGTGACCAATGATCGGATTCCCTGAGCGCAGCATAAATTCAACCAGTTCCACTCTTCCTTTCACAAATGTCTCAATCTTACTTGCCACCGGAAAAATCAGCACTCTTGAAATCTCATTTGCAACTGCCAGTTCCGGATTGACCGCCATACTCAACCTCAAATCTTCTTTCAAAATATCTATCTGCTGATAGTAAATTGGGTTACGCACTCTGGCAATCGTATGTCTCGCTCCCAATCTTCTCGCGATCAGACAACTCAGCATATTGAGCTCATCTGTAGATGCGCATGCAATCACTAAATCTGCATGCGGTACATCTGCTTCTTTTTGCACTTCTGCACTTACACCATCCCCGGTAATACAAATGATATCCAGCTTATTAATCGCCGCCTTTAACTTTCCCGCATTATTGTCAATCAGCACTACATCATAATTGTCTTCAGAGAGTTGCTTTGCAAGTTTATATCCTACTTTTCCATCTCCAATAATTACAATCTTCATCGATATTCCCTCAACTTTTATTTTCATTCCTCTCGGATTCCCATACAGAATCCAAACAGCATGGCAATTATAGCACCTTTATATCAAAAGTACAATACATTCCCAAAAGGTTGTCCCACACAGATAAAAAGGTAAGGACATCTAAAAATGATGCCCTTACCCGCCTTACTTATTCTTCTGCTGCACGTTTTGCAATCTCTTTTTCCTGCACATCAGAAGGAGCCTGTTCATAGCGTACAAATTCATATTCATAAGCCCCTCTTCCACCTGTCATAGACCGCAGCACGGTGCAGTATCCAAATACTCCTGTCATCGGAATATCCGCTTCGATAATCTGCGCTCCGCCCGCAACCGGCGTCATTCCAAGCACACGTCCACGACGTTTGTTCAGGTCTCCCATCACGTCTCCGGTATACTCATCCGGCACCGTCACTTTAATCTTTGCGATTGGCTCCAATAACACAGGACTTGCTTCCATAAATCCTTTTTTGAACGCCTGCATTGTCGCTGTCTTAAATGCCATCTCAGAAGAATCCACCGGGTGATAAGATCCGTCATATAAAACTGCCTTCACACCTACAACCGGATATCCTGCCAAAGGTCCTTTCAGTACAGATTCCTGCAAACCTTTTTCTACTGCCGGGAAGTAATTCTTTGGAACTGCTCCGCCAACTACAATCTGTTCAAATACATATGGTGTCTCTAAATCTCCGGAAGGTTCAAATTTCATCTTTACATGACCGTATTGCCCATGCCCTCCAGATTGTTTTTTATATTTTGTATCTACATCTGAATTCTTTCGGATAGTCTCTCTGAAAGCAACTTTCGGTGTCTCCAAATCCACATCTACTTTGTAACGGCTTGCAAGCTTGCTCACAACAATCTCTAAATGTTGATCTCCCATACCATACAATAACGACTGACGATTCTCACTGTCATTTACCGCTCTCAACGTCACATCTTCTGCCATCATCTTTGCCAGCGCCTGAGATACCTTATCTTCATCTCCTTTTGCCTTTACAACATATTTCATATATGTATAAGGTGTGGAATATTCTGTCTTTCCGAACAGAACCGGCGTATTCTTTGTAGAAAGTGTATCGCCTGTCTTTACGCCAGAAAGTTTTGCGATCGCACCGATATCACCTGCGTGTAATTCTGAGACTTCCACCGGTTTATTTCCCTGCATCGTATATAATTTCCCAAGTTTCTGTTCCGTGTCATTCTCTGTGTCAAACAGTGTATCTTCGCCTTTTAAGACACCCGAACATACTTTTACAAATGAATATTTTCCAATAAACGGATCTACCATTGTCTTAAACACATATGCCGTCTTCGCTTTTGCGAAATCATAATTTGCTTCAAAAATATCATTTGTCTTGCGGTTGATCCCCACACAAGTTCTCTTATCCGGGCTAGGGAAGAAACGCACAATGTCAGACAACAAATTTGCCGCTCCCTGCGCCTCTATATTTGATCCCATCGCAACAGGTACGATATCCCCATCCATTACTTCCGTGCGCATCGCAGAACGAATCTCTTCAATTGAAAATTCTTCTCCTGCAAAATATCTTTCCATAAAGTCTTCACTCGTCTCGGCAACCGCCTCCATCAGTGAATCTCTTAAAAGCTGTAAGTTTGGCAAACAATATTCCGGAATCTCACACTCCTCTCTCTGCCCGATACCTGTATATCTTCTTCCGGCATTCTTGATGACGTTGATATACCCTACAAGCTTTTCATTCTCACGAATCGGCTGGAAATGCGGCGCAATCTTCTTTCCGTATCTTGCCGTCAAATCTTCCACAACCTGCCGGAAACTTGCATCATCCACATCCATCTCTGTCACATATACCATTCTCGGAAGATTATATTTGTCACATAACTCCCACGCTTTTTCCGTTCCTACTTCTACTCCTGCTTTTCCTGAAACAACAATTACGGCTGCATCCGCTGCACTTACCGCTTCTTCTACTTCTCCAACAAAATCAAAGTATCCCGGTGTATCCAAAATATTGATCTTTGCTTTTTCCCATTCAATCGGGATCAGACTTGTACTAATCGAAAACTCTCGTTTTTGTTCTTCTTTATCAAAATCACTAATCGTGTTATGGTCTGTTATCTTGCCCATTCGATTGGTTGCTCCTGATACATAAGCCATTGCTTCGACTAAACTAGTTTTTCCGCTGCCTCCGTGTCCTAAAAGTACCACATTTCTAATTTCGTCTGTTCTGTAAACTTTCATATTTTGCTGCCTCCTTATTTTTGTAGTTTCTCATGTGTATATTGTACTAAAATTTCCACAAAATTACAACTCTTTTATTAAATTTATACAATTTATTTGTCTTTTACTTTAGTGTACAATAATTGATAAGTGAAAATAAAGAAAGGACAGCAAATATTATGAACAAACCTTACAAAATCGGGTTTATCGGGCTTGGATTGATTGGCGGTTCCATCGCCCGTGCGATCCGTCAGTATTACCCTGATTCCGAGATTATCGCCTTTGACAAAAGCAGAGAGACACTCGCGCTCGCCACGCAGGAATCTGTAATCAACGTAGCCTGCACTTCCATCGATAACAACTTTTCCAACTGTCACTATATTTTCCTATGTGCACCGGTCTCATATAACACTGCGTATTTAAAGCAGATCAAACACTATGTTACCAAAGACTGTATTCTCACTGACGTAGGCAGTGTAAAGACTTCGATTCACGAGGAGATCATCGCTCTTGATATGGAAGAAAATTTTATCGGAGGACATCCAATGGCTGGTTCTGAGAAGTCCGGTTTTTTAAATTCCAAATCGATGCTGATTGAAAATGCGTACTTCATCCTGACTCCATCTTCGACCGTATCGCAAGATAAAGTGACTGCATACAGCACTTTTGTAGAATCGTTAAAAGCACTTCCGGTCATCTTGGATTACAAAGAGCACGATCTGATCACTGGAACAATCAGCCATCTGCCGCATATCATTGCATCCACCTTAGTCAACTTTGTAAAGGATACGGATACAAAAGATGAGTTGATGAAACAGCTTGCCGCAGGAGGATTTAAGGATATCACGAGAATTGCCTCTTCTTCTCCGACAATGTGGCAGCATATCTGTCTGAAAAACGGAGACAATATTGTCAAAATTTTGGACGCTTACATTGACATGTTAAAAAATGCAAGAGATTCTGTCGCAGAAAGCTCCGAGCAAAAATTATATGATTTATTTGAGACATCTAAAAATTACCGGAATTCCATTCCGGAAGGTTCCTCCGGACCGATCAAAAAAGTGTTTGCGATCTACTGCGATATCATCGACGAAGCAGGGGGAATCGCAACAATTGCGACCATACTTGCATCAAACAATATCAGCATCAAAAATATCGGCATTATACATAACCGTGAATTTGAAGAAGGCGTTCTGCGTATTGAATTTTACGACGAATCTTCTTCCCATAATGCAACTGAATTGCTGCAAAAATACCGCTATATTGTATATGAACGTTAAAAAGACGGGATTCCCGTCTTTTTTTCTTGCACAATATACTAATCATAAAATTCCGTTAAACAGTTTTATCAATACCGGAACCGCTGCCGAACAGATAATTCCATTCAAAACTGCCATCATCACCACTTCTCCTGATGTATATTTCATCAGCATCGGAAGTGTCGTATCCTCACTCGTAGCTGCTGCCGGAGCAATCGCCGCATATCCGTTAAAATATTTTACTACAACCGGTATGATCATAAACGAGAAGATTTCCCGCAAAAGATTACACAGAAACGCAATCGTACCAATTTTTGCACCTGCAAGCTCCGTCACCAGAACTCCAGAAAGACTGTACCAACCAAGCCCCGACACAATCATCAGACTATCCCGTAAGCTTTCCCCTAAAAACAGACTGCACACAACACCTCCAAAAATACTTCCCAAAATAACCCCTGTTGGAATCAATAAGATTTTCACATGATGCTCTCTTAATTTCTGGAACACACCTTTGTTCGCTCCAACGCTGATCCCGACAGAAAACATCAGCACATACAACACATGCTCTGAGTGTCCGGTCAGAAAATCAATTATATCCTCCGGAAGAATTCCATTTCCCAGAAACACTCCCGCTGCCAGACAGCACACTGCGATCACAACCATCATATTTCCGCATCCTCCTTACTTTTCATAAATACTTTCGTAAGTCCATAGACGATCAAAATAGATCCTGCCACCGCAGACAACATATAGAGCACACTCTTCCAGCCAAGTTCTGCCAGTTCATTAAAAAAGTTTTCTCTGCTTCCAAGCGAGACTCCCATAATAAAAATCAAAATCCCGGTTAAAACAATCTGAAGCACTCCATTTACCTTCAATGTTTTCTTCAAATTCAGTTTCATACCGATAATAACTCCAAGCATCATAATTACAAGTATTAACATATTTCCTCCAACTAGTAGTATTTTACGCACACCTGTTTTCCCATCTTCCTTGCCACCTCCTGAAGCTGTTCTACCAGATTCATTCGGATACTTAAGTCAAATGGAAGATTGGAATTTTGGTGCGCTTCATTCGTTGCCGTCCCCACAAATAAATGAATGTCCGTACATTCTTCGATTAACAGCCTTGCAAGTCTGGACGCTCCATTATCCGCATCCAACTCATCAAAAAATTCCACGTCAAAATCATCTCTCTCATATTTCTTGAGCAGTTTTAATGCTTTTCCAAGTGTCAGAACTCCCTCTGTCACCAAATCCAAACCTTCAATCGCAGCAGTCGGCGGCACTGATGAATCTTGATAATTCACCGATGTGACAATGTTTTTCTGCAAAACGCGCGCCATAATATTTGCGCTCGTCCCTCCTGACACAACCTTTGTTCCCTCTTCTGACATAAATTCCCGCACCATACGCTCATCATCATCTTTGCTTTTTGGCGGACCGGTAAAAATGTTCACGATTTTTCGATTGATCACACGCATGACTGCAATCGTCGTGTCATCACCCGGACGGTGGGCATACAATTCATTGCACAGATCACTCAAAAGAACGGTCAATCTCGAAGCAGAAAGTGTATCTTTTGTGCATTTCAGCGTATATTCTGCCATCTCGTTCCACGTCCAGCTCAAATTCATAAGCTCTCCTTCCCCGGCGTAGATCACACCATCGCTCATCAAAACGAAGCAATCATTGAGCTTTACCTGAAAACGATATTCACGTATTGTTTTCCCTTCGATTATACGTTCTTTGTACGGATAATCCACAATCTTTTTATCCCGGATAAAAATGCAGCTTGGATTGTCAAATTCGACGAGATACGCTTCTCCATTGTGAGCAATCTGAAGAATGCTAAACGTTGCATACGCCGCTTCCCGCACTTTGCAGATCGGCAGGGTCTTTGCGATCGTCTCCACCGCAAGCTCAATGGAAGCTCCATCCCGAAACATTGTCTTTAGGATTTTTGAAGTGAGTGTTGCAAGTATGTTCGCTTTCACACCGCTTCCCATCCCATCAGCCAGAATCAAAACATCTGCCTTATCCGTCTTCAGCACCTCCACCTTATCTCCGCAGAGTTCTTCCTGATATTTGTTCAGACTTTTCCACGCAACATCCACACTAACACTCATGCTACTCCTCCTCATCCATCAGGATTGAATCCCGTAATTTCGTAAGCGTAACCTTTGTCTCCGCCGTTGTTTCTCCTAAAAGTCCCGCAATTTCCTGCGCCACCATCATCTGCTTATCAATAACCTTCTGTGCAGCATCGATCGTCTCCATCTTTAAACGGTACCGCTTTTCCTTCGCCTTCTCCTCTTTCGTGATATCCTGATAAATGACAAGCACTGATGTAAGATTCGGAATATACACAATTTTTTCTTCCGCCTTCAAGTGAATCTGCGGTAAATCTACTTTTTTACTCATAATAGACTGTTTCGTTTCAAGCACCATCTCGATATCTTCCGTCTCGATAAACTCGAATATGTATCGCTCCAGCGCTTCTTCCCTGCTGACTCCCAAATACTGCTGCGCCATTCGGTTGCACTCTCGAATCCGCATCTCATCATCTATGATGAAAATCAGATTCGGTGTCACATCCAGCACAATATTCGACATCGATTCTGCCTGTGCAATCGCATACGGAAGACACATCCCAAGTTCTGCCTTCTTCTGAAATACCGCTGTCGCTTTCGCCCGACAGGTCGAATACCCGCATGCACCACAATTCAATTCATCCTCTTTTTTATACTTTCCGATTGCCTGCAGCAATTCTGTCAATTCCTCCTCTGTCGGAACTTGTTCGTGCTGACTTCGATCCAAAAATGTTTTTTGCATTGATATGCAATCATATGGAATATCCTCGGAAGCGGGCGCATGTTCCACCTGTGCTTCAATCTGCACCTTCGCTTTCACAAAAGAATTCTGCCACTGGTCCGATGCAGGTCCTTTAATACAGCCTCCGTCACATACATTTGCCTCGATAAAGCAGTGGCTGAGTTCCTCCTTCTCCATGCTTTTAAATAGTTCCATACAGGCATCCAGACCGTCCACGTAAAGTTTGTGATATGTATCCTTCATCTCTTTCTGTTCCATCACCGACTTTACAATTCCTCCTCCAACCGGATAAATGCGGTTGATCCTCGGATCCGGATTTCCAAACGGCTTCTCTTCGCATTCCGATATTGTGATTCCTTCTGCCTTCAACCATCCGCCAAGCTCCTCAAATGTCAGAATTGCATCGACAGCCCCAAACACCCTGTCATCCCCAACTGCCTCTTCTTTTTTGCAATGCAAGGCCCTAAAAAAACAACCTTCACATCCTCACCATAAATCTTTTTGATCAGTCTCCCATGCGCGATCATCGGAGATACTACCGGGGTCATATATTTTGTCAGACTTGGGTAGTATTTTTCGATCAGATCATTCACACTTGGGCAGCAGGTTGTAATCAGGTTTTTCATCGTTCCTTCTTCCAGGAGTTTCTGATATTCACGTGTGACAAGCGCCGCTCCCTCTGCCGTCTCGCGCACTTCAAAAAACCAAGCTTTAACAGTGCATCCACAACCTGCCCCGGATTTTTATACTCCAACACACCAAGATAAGACGGCGCAATAGAAATCACGGTTTTCATCCCCTGTCTCAGATACCCTTTGACACGCTCCATATCACTCGCAAATGTTTTCGCATTCTGCGGGCAAACTTCCAGACAATGCCCACAGTGAATGCAGGCTTCCCGAATAATATGCGCCTGTTCATTCCGGACTGAAATTGCTTTTACACTGCAATTTCGAACACATTTATAGCAATGCCTGCAATTTGCATCCTGAAAATCAATCACTTTCATTTTCAATCTTCTCCCCTTTCCCAGAGTCGCATTTTCTTCTTTTTAGTATACTCAATTTCTCCGGTTCCCGCAAGGAAAACCCCTTCATACCGCTACCGATATGAAGGGGTTCTCTCATTCTTAATTATCGTCTTTTTTTTCTACGTCCCAAGATATAGCCGCTCGCTAAAATCATGGATGAGAAAATGCCAAACACGCTTGTCGGATCTCCTGTTTTTACCGGTTTCTTGTTGTCTGGTTTGTTTTTATCCGGTTCTGTTGGAGTCGTTGGCTTCGTAGGTGTTGTTGGCGTTGTAGGTGTGGTAGGTGTTGTTACTTTCTTAAGTGCTCCACACATCTCATTCAACACTTTTAACGCTTGATCGACATCGTCCTGCGTTGCATTCTCATTTTTCAATACCGCATTGGCTTCTTCAAATGCTTTCGCAAATCCTTCCCAGCTTGCCTCTGTGTAATCTTTTTCATTTAGTTTGCTGCACTCATCTACCTTTGCCTGCAGCGCTGTCTTGTCTACTTCCGGCTGAGGATCCGGTGTCTCTGCCACTTCCAGCTTACCATATGCTTCTTCCAAGCTTTGAAGCATTGCATCAACCGTTTCCTGTGTTGCTTTCTCATCTGCTAATACCGCATTTGCATCTTCCAATACGTCTACAAATGCCCCCCAGCTCTCTTGTGTATAAATATCGGAATCTAACTTACTGTACTCATCCACTTTTGCCTGCAATTTACTCTTATCTACTTCCGGAGTCTCAGGCTCTGTCGGTTTTTCTTTGAGACCTGCAATCGCGTTCTTCAAAGTCTCTGTCGCCTGATCCACAGCCTCTTGTGTCGTCGCATTCTCTTTTACATTTTTCGCATTGTCATATGCTGTTTTAAACGCATCATAAGACTCTGTTGTATACTTATCTTTATACTTATCTTTATCCTGTTCTTTTCCTGCTGCAATCACAAGTTGTTCATCCAATGCTTTATAATCGAGTTCTTCTGTAGGCTCACCTTGTACTACTACATTCACGCTCGCCTTTTTATTCTCTGCATTTGCAACTGCATTTAAACTCAGTGTTCCTTCCAACACATATGTATCTACTTTACCGGTATCTAGATTATCTGTATTCCATGTCACCGGAACAAGTACTTTGATTGTGTCAGTCATTTCTTCCACTGCAACCTGAATTCCATTTACAGCCGGAAGCTTCGCAGCATCAAATTCACTGTCTTTCTCAATCAGGATATCTGTATTTGCAGACACACTCTGTACAGAGGATTTCTCATATACATATCTGCCAAGCACTTCTGCCTCATTGATTCCAACGCCGTGTCCACCTGCCACATTGTTCAATTCCTTAAAGAACACTCTCACATAGCGTGCTGAAACCGGAGTTTCAAATGTAATCTCATCAGTCGGATTCACCGGACCGTTATGTTCTTTTGATAAAGTCTTCACCGTTGTCCAGTTCTCATTGTCATTGGATACCTGCACCTCATAATCTGTAGGATATACTTTATTGAAGTATGATACCTTCAAACCGTCAATCAGATTCATCTGCTCCCCAAGATCAATTGCAAACCATGCATCGCCAATGTCCTGTGCCTCATCACCTGTTCCACTCTTGATAAGATCACTGTCCCATTTTGTGGATGCATTTCCATCATTGATGGATTCCTTGACGCCATTGCTTGTACCAGATACCGTCACTGGTTTTTTCAATCCAATATTCTGCTTTTCTGTCACTTTCACTTGAAGTGCGTTTACTGCCTCCTGCAATTTTGTAGTCGCCTTTGTCACCTCGTCCTGTGTCGCACTTGCATTCTCTGCAACTTTCTTTGCCTCTGCAATGACTGCTTTTAAGCTTTCCTTGGAAGCTTTCGTATACTCTTTGGATTCTGCTTTCCTT
>ENA-OQIF01000576-OQIF01000576.1-human-gut-metagenome-genome-assembly--contig:-NODE-576-length-12655-cov-4.750399_pt1 | contig 12655 bp, 17 predicted proteins | sample MGYA00242574_ERZ504738 | MGnify/ENA primary metagenome ERZ504738 (study PRJEB26092, sample SAMD00036437) | human gut metagenome | host: Homo sapiens | study: EMG produced TPA metagenomics assembly of...
ATAGTATTTGCGAGAGACACCTTCTTTCGTAAATGTTGCAAATGTTTGTTTTGGCACTTTCATTATACAACACATGGAATCGAGGTGTCTTTCTTTTATGCAAAATCACGAACTTGCTCATTTATAGTTGTATAATAAAAATCATCTCCGCCACAATTATCACTATTAAAGAAAGAGACAGCCTCTTTATCTGAATAAACTTTTAGTAAATCCAGTCTATCCTCCTGTCTGACCATTCTCAAAATATAGTCATTATTCTCAAATTCAGGACAACTTCTATAAATCTCTTCCATACTGGTCTTCCTCCGTAAATTCCGATTGAGATTTCACCTGTTTTAGGAAATTTAATAACTGTTATATTTTGTTATTAAATTCACTGTAAACCTTTGAAAACGCTGGATTTGTCGCAGGTGAGCTTTCCCTTATTGTTTCCCTTGTGTTATATCTTCCCATATAAGTTTACGAACTCTGATAAGGGAAAATACAAGGGCAAAAAAATCTGATAACACATTATAACATAAAATGAAAATGACATGGTGAACTGATTGAAATGCTTCTATATTTTTATTGATTTGAAGGAGACACAACATGAATACCATTTACGCAAAATACAACATGTATCACAACAGCATTGACATTTATACATCTGCCGGATATATGTTACGCATTGACTGTAATAAGGCAGAGGATGGACTAAAAGCCACTCCCCGCTCACAGTATTCGTTATATGCACTTGCTGCTTTCCAATGGGGCAGTGGAATCAATAATCTGTCTTCCGATTACTTTTTCAATCTCTAAATAGTTCATAGCGATATCTCCTCATATTTACTCAAGAACCAATAACAGTGCCATTTTGAACTGCTTTGTTGCACTTACTGAGTGCTTTCCAAACTTATCAAACTTAAAAGTTTCTCCTGCGTGGATCACCTGCTCCTGTCCCTCATATCCAATCACAGCCTCTCCATCAAGTGCCATCACAAGGGCTTCTCCCGGAGCTGCATGCTCTGAAAGACCTGTTCCTGCATCAAAACTCATAACAACAAATTTCATCTTGTCATTATGCGCCAAATCCATATTTACAATCTTTCCTTCCTGATATGGAAGTAACTCTGCTAACTTAAATACTTCTCCCGCCTTGATTACCTCGTTCATAATAGTCTCCTTTCGAAATTCAATCTCTTTATATATAGAATCTTTTATTGCACTAACTCCAACCGACCGTTGAATAGGTGTTAGAATACTTTCTCCAGGCAAAAAATTGATATCCCTGTGCCATTCTCATGATAGATTTGCTTCGAGATGGTACACCCTGGCACTGTTCTGTTTTCTCTTACAAAATCTATAATTTTTCCAGCTTGTTCTTTCATCGTTTCCACCTCTCTTTCTCTTCTTTACATCTATTATTTTATCCATAGGCCTCTTGTTTTTCTGTTGCTGTAGCAACAATATCGATGATATGATAAAATTTCATTTGAAAGGATGGTAATAAGCATATGAAGAAACTAGATGATTATCAGAAGTATTTTCCGATACTATCGAAAGCAAAGCTATTTGAAGGAATTCCTCTTGAACACTATCCGCAAATTTTCAACTTCCTCCAGGCCTCAATTCTCTCTTTTGAAAAAGACGAATTAATTCAACACCTAGGAGAACCTTTGTTATATTCCGGAATTGTGCTTGATGGAACAGTTGAAGGATCATTTATCAATGAAAACTACAGCAAAATCAATATGAATCATTTTGAACGTGGTCGATCATTTGCAGAAGCCCTGGCATGCGTGCAAACACCATACAGTCCAATACAGCTAAAAGCATTGACTAACTGCACCATTATGTTAATTAATCTTAAAGGTATTATAAGCGGTTCTTCCTGTCCATGCTCTTACCAACTGAATTTAACCACTAACATGCTCAAAATACTTGCCTCACAAAATGTTTTTTCAAATCTAAAACTAAGAATTGCAAATCAGAAATCTTTAAGAGATCGAATTCTAATCTATTTGCATAGTTTAGCGCCAGACTCAGAAGGGTATCTCCATGTTCCCTTTACACAGACAGCACTTGCAGAATTCTTAGGTGTAAACCGAAGTGCACTGTCCAGAGAACTTGGTCGTATGCAAGATGAAAATCTTATAGAAGTTAACGATAAAAAAATGAAACTTTTACTATAGAAAAAAGGGGATGCGCCCATCCCCTTTGCCAAATACGCTGTATGCGATTTCACAACAATTTTATTCCAATGCCTCTTCCAGCACTGATTTCAGTGTTTCAGCTGATTTGTGTAATGCCTTGATTTCATCTTCAGATAGTGAAATGGGAACCTTTGATATAAATCCTTCTGCACCTACAATACTTGGCATAGACAGAACTACATCCTTGATTCCGTATTCTCCATCCATCATTGTTGAAATTTGAAGTATCGAACGTTCATCTCTGATTATAGCTTCACATATTCTCTTTACCGACATTGCTATTCCATAATAAGTAGCACCCTTCCTTTGAATAATTTCATAGGCGCTGTTTTTTACTTTCTCCGCAATTTCTGACGTAGCTCCTTCATGGTCATGATGCCCTCTCATCTCGCAGAAATCATGGAGTGGAATACCTGACACGTTGGCACTTGACCAAGCGGCAATCTCACTGTCTCCATGTTCTCCAACAATAAACGCATGAACACTTCGACTATCTACTTCCAGATGCTCCCCGAGACGTTCTTTTAGTCTTGCTGTATCCAGAACCGTTCCTGATCCAATCACACGATTCGGTGCATATCCGCTTAACTTTAGGGCTGTGTAAGTAAGAATATCAACCGGATTTGCTACTATAAGAAGAATTCCTTGGAAGTCTCTTTTCACAATTTCAGGAATAATCGACTTAAAAATATTAATATTCTTATGCACAAGATCTAAACGCGTCTCGCCCGGTTTCTGTGCTGCTCCTGCTGTAATAACTACAATCGCTGTATCTGCCAGGTCATCATAATCACCAGCATAAATTTTTATTGGCCGTGTAAATGGAACTCCATGAGATATATCAAAGGCCTCTCCTTCTGCCTTTTTAAAGTTTGCATCAATGAGTACCATCTCTGAAAACAGGCCACTTTGCATCAGTGCAAATGCTGATGCTGATCCAACAAATCCACAGCCAACCACTGCTACTTTTCTTGGATTCATAACTACTTCATTCTTGCTCATATCCTTGCCCTCCTTATTGTTCAAAATGCTCTTTTGCAAACTGCATATCCTGTACTACTTCAACCGTTCCAAGATAATTGCCTTTCTTATCTCTTACTGCCATATATGTTACAAGGAATGGTTTTCCATTCTTCTCCATCCAAACTGGAACTCTGTCACGCTTATTATTTCTAAAATCATCTAAAATTGCTCGCACCATCGCTTCTATCTTAGGTGGATGGCAAGAAAATACTTCCCTGTCAATCGCCATCTGAGGGCGTTTGAACACCTTTGGTCCTTCGTTGAAGAAGCGATTGATATTATTATCATCCACAAATGTAATCTCGATAGGCAATGTATTGAGAAGTGCTTCCAGCTGTGGAACTGTCATATGACCACCACCTAATATGATTTCTCCATCGCTTAGAGCCGCCTCTGTTCTTGCTTTTTTATTCAGCACTATATTTTTCTGCCTCATCCCAGATCATTTCTACTCCAAATACAGGTGCATAGTCCTTAGCATCCTCGTAAATGCCATACCACTCTTCCCTGCTGAAATTCACTGCGCAGATAGGGTATAAAATATTATTTTCTTTATAGATCATCTCATCTGCTCGTTTGAGAACTGTCTGAAGTCGGTTCATCCATTCTTCATCATAATCTGATATTTTATCAAGTGCAGCTAGCTCATCACGAATTTCATCATCCACTGTCCACATCACATCCGAAGGTCCTGAGATCTCATAGCGTACCTTTAATACCGGATAGACAAGATCTCCTTTTTCTGCATAATGAATAGAAATCTGTCGAAGCTCAGATAGCTTCTCTCCTACATCATTCCCAGACTCAATATCTCCTTGAATTTCATGAATCAATGCGGCTATCTTCTCGTTTTCAAGAGCCCATCGATACATCGGATGTCCAACAGTTTCTCTAAGAGTCTTTGCTGCAGCATGCTTCTGATTGTATGCATCCGGCATCAGTTTCTTAGATGTCTCCTCTTTCTTAAGTGACTCTTCTACTGCTTTTTCTGCATTTGCAATCTTTTCTTCCTTTGTTGCACCGTGAAATAAGGCACTGTGAACATCGCACAATTTCTGCACTTCTGTGATTGGTGTGCCTTCCTTAATTAGCTCCTGCTCAGCTTTCATAATTTCAGATGCCTCTACCTCTGAAAAATTCTCTACGAAGTCTTTGCGCACACTCTCTAAGTCTTCGCCTTCTCCAAGTCGCTTTAAATAGCTCTTTATCTTTTCTCTTGTATTTTCCTGAAAAGCCCCATCTTCACTGCTGGTCTCGTCTCCTGCATTATTCTTTCCAAGTGCAAAGATATTTGGCATCTTCCCAATAAGTTCAAACCCATTACTCATAAGTGCCGGCACAACCTTCATCATGGATATGTTTCTCATCTTAGCTCCCTTTGGAATTGTTGTGATGCGTCCCACAGAGTTAAGCATTGCAGGCTTTGTAATCTCTGAAAATCCTAAATCCTTTAAAACATCTACAAGCTCAGGATATTCCTGAACCAATTCAAATACTGGTTTGTTTAAGTCTAATTTCTTTGCCATATAAACATCCACACCTTTCTATCTTTCCTTGTTACAAAATAGAATAACCTAAATTCCCTAAAATAATCTGTTGCTCCAGCAACATTTCTCAATGTCTCTGTTGTGTGTCCAGCACCTCCGACAATAATATTTTTCTTTGCCACTTCGTTCTGAATGGCTTCAGCAAGAATATCACCACCAGCTATAATGCTTCCTCCAAATAAAACCATTACATCAGCCTGATTGATTCCAATTTTTTTCTAATACATTTTGTGTAAATTCTTCTATATCACGCTTGGCACAAAATTCTCCCAAAAATATTAATTGCTTTTGCTTTTTACATAACTCACCTCATAAAATTCCGAACAAAATCGCTGCGCGATGGCCTGCCAAGGCTGTGGCGCAGTTTTATTTTTATTAAAAAGCAGTGGAATTACTTTTCATAATCCGTTATTGTTAAGTTACCACACGAAACAACTGAACTAAGAAAGCTCCACTGCCTATGATAAGAATAACATTTTCCAGTCTCTTCCGCAATCGGAATTATGACGCTAATGCACCTCCGAATTAGGTAGATGTAATTATTAACACTACTTATTCTGGAGGTTTTATTATGTATAAAGATATTTTTGAATCCATCCGCAATGAAGCGGAAAAACGTAACCTGCGTGAAAGAACTATTCAACTGTATTGCTCTGATGTCAGTTACTTCCTTCGTTGGATTGGAAAAAATGTTTCTGATCTTACGCTTGAAGATGCGGAAAGTTTTCTTACTGCAAAACGTCTGGAAGGCAGGTCTCCTGAAACTCACAATCACTATCGGTCTGCAATCAAGTTCTTATATAAAAAGGTGCTGAAGATTCTCTGGGATGATGACACTGTTCCGGCTATGAAAAGAGAGCGAAATCTTCCTGCTGTTCTATCCTGCGATGAAATAAATGCAATCATTGACGCCACTCCGAATCTGAAGCATAAAGCGATTATTGCAACTATGTATTCTTCTGGATTACGTGTATCAGAGGTTGTTCATCTTCATTATGATGACATTTCACGTACCAACATGACAATTCATGTTCGTGAAACCAAAGGCAGAATTGACAGGTATACAATTCTGTCTCAAAAGAATTTAGACCTTCTCACAGGAGTATTGGTACAAATGTGGTCGCCCCTAAAGATATCCTTTTCCCAAGTTCCTGGTCCGGTGGATATCTTGATATAGCCAGTGTTAACCAGTTCTTTAAGAAAAGTGCTAAACTCGCCGGCATTAACCGTCATGTTTCCTCTCATGCGTGCCGTCATAGTTTTGCCAGCCACTTATTCGAAAATGGCACAGATATAAAATATATCCAGTCACTTCTGGGACATGTTGATCCTCGCTCTACAGATGTTTACCTTCATGTGAGCAACAAGACACTTCTTGGAATCCGCAGCCCGTTCGACAACCCGGAAGGTGGTGAATCATGAGTAAAGATTGTACGATTCAGGATGTTTTTCATCGTTTTTACTCATCTTTTGAATCCACACATAGTATTTCTCCCGCTCAGCGAAAGGCCGCCTATCACATCATGAATTGCAAAACTGGTGCCTTTGGTGTGAATGTAAGCGTATGCGAGGACTGCGGCTGCATATCAGTCCACTATAACTCCTGCCGTGACAGGTGCTGTCCTATGTGTCAGGAATTTCCAAAAGAAAAATGGGTAGATGCACGGCGGGAGGATATCTTAGATGCTCCTTATTTCCATGTGGTTTTTACAGTTCCGGAAGAACTCAATCCCATTATCTACAGCAACCAGAAATTCTTATACGCTGCTCTTTATCATGCGGCTTCAGATACTCTCAGTGAACTTGCTACTGACAGTAAATATCTTGGGACTGATATCGGCTATATTTGTATCCTCCATACATGGGGAAGTACCATGAACTTTCATCCTCATATCCATGCGATTGTTCTTGGTGGAGGGCTGGATGTGAAAAATCATTGGAAAGACAACGGGAAAGAGTTTTTTCTTCCGATTAAGGTGATCTCCAAAATATTTCGTGGAAAATATATGGCTGAACTTAAGCAGCTCTGGGAAAATGACAGGCTTGAAATTCATGGATTGGCTGCACCTTACAAAAACTACTATACTTTCAAGGAATTGTTAAATACCTGCTATACAAAGGAATGGATTCCTTATTGCAAGAAACCATTTGACGGTGCCGAATCTGTCATCAGATACCTTGGAAAATACACCCACCGGATTGCTATCAGCAACTACCGTATCAAAGACATGACAGAATCTACAGTTACATTTTCTGCTAAAGATTACAAAAACCAAGGGCTTTGGAAAGAGATCACCTTATCCGGCGAGGAATTTATCCGTCGATTTTTAATGCATGTTCCTCCAAAACGCTTTGTACGTATCAGGCACTATGGTCTTCTTTCATCCAGAAATAAGAAGAAAAAATTACCCTATGCAGAAACATCCTTGGTTGCAAAAAATATATTTCCAAGCTGAAAGATATGGATGCACCTGCCATTATCCGTCTTCTTTATAATAAAGATATATGCAAGTGTTCTTCCTGTGGTGGTAAGATTATTCCTCTGCCTACAGAACAACATTTTATAAAACCAAAACCACATATGCTCTGTTAACGTATCATAACTGTATATTTTTTTAGCTTCCTTAGGGAGGCTTATTTCTGGTGTCATAATACAGGACTGAATTATAAATTCTATGTGTTTCTATGTGTACACGCTATCCAATTATAAATAGAGTGTCAGAATTAAAAGTCCATATAGAGTTGACGCGCTTTGTTCAACCAGAAAAAATCGAAATTGATGCAAACGAAAGGGCAGTTAATGAAAAGTCTCAATACTGCTTTTTCGTTTGCACCACCTTCGATTCTTTCCTTAACGATTTCACGATATCATTTCTAATACTAATTTTACCGTATTTTTCAGATTCAGTCCATCTTTTAATCCCAGTCGGTAGAAAAATTCTTCTGTTTCTGCTCCACTGCTAAAAATTGCATTACAGTATTCCGTAATCACTTCTTCCTGTTCTGGTGATAACGTTTCCAGTAATTCCTGGTATTTCTTTTCAATCTCACTTACTGGCTCTTTATCCTGATTTAAATTCCATTCTGAATATGCTTTCCCCATATGCTCTGTAATTGTCAGATTTACAAATTCCTGCACTTCCTTTGATATGGTACTCGCAGATTCCTGTTTGTCTTTCTTTTCCTCGTTTGATTTCTCAAGTGTTGTATCATCAATATAACGAATGATTTCTCGAATATTTGACTTCATTGACTGCAAATATCCCTTGATTAACACCACAAGTTTTCTCGCTTCTGATGCTTCTGTTTCAGGATCTGACAAATAAAGTTCTTCCAGTTCCTTTAGAATATCCATCCCTGCTTTCATCTGAAATTCCACCTCAAGCAAATCATCCATCACTTTATATAATTCTTCCATCATTTATTTCTGCCTCCATATAGCATCACTATATTTTCTACAATCATCCAAAAATAAAGTCCTGTAATCCACATTTCACAACTTCAATCACTGCAACTATCCCCATACCGATATGTGGGAGTAGAACAAACACTACTGTCGTAATAATTGCTGATTTTATTGTCCAGTCCGTACTGATTCCAAACCCAATACTCAAAACTTCTGTCACAGCAGAGATTCCGGCTATCAAATAGCAGAATCCAGCAGATAATCCAACCAGGAACACCAGCACAATATTCACCGCTGCAAGTACCAGCCAAACAGGAGCTGCAATAATTCGAAATGGCAGTTTTATCAAAAATCTCAACATAATTTTTCCTCCTCACTTTGTGCCCAGTGGGCACAAGGTTATTTTATCATATCTGCCGGATATGACTATCTCTTTTTAAACTTCGTGCCCACTGGGCACAAAGTTCTTACCCATCCGGAATATCCTTGCCCCAGTACATATCATGTCGAACTTCAGCATCATAAAACTGATTGATCGTTGCTGGAGCGTTATACAATACCGTCAACATATACTGCCGGATATTCTTTACTTTGCTTGTACTCCTGTCAAGGCTGAAAAACACATACTGGATATGTTCATAGCCGACTTTGAGCAAACGACTCTTGACCACCTGTGTAGGCACAGCTTCCCCATTGATCTGTTGATATGTCTTTGTCGAACATATTGCATCCAGCATTAGCTCTACCAGCTCTTCTACTCTTCCAGTTCCATAGCTCTGACAAAGAATCTCATATTCGATATTGTCATGAATTAACTGTCGATACTCATTTCTCTCCTGTATCCTATCGTTCCCTTTCTCTTGTTCAGATAGATATTGATAAGATTCATTCTCACTAAATTCAGTATAATTATATTCAGTATTATTACAGTTTGTTTTTGAAACTTCTTGAAGTTTGTTTTCTAAACTTCTTGAAGTTTGTTTTTCAAACTCCTTGTAAGTTTGTTTTTGAAACTTCTTGTAAGTTTATTTTTCAAACTTCCTGTAAGTTTGTTTTTCAAACTTCTGTGTATTTACGGGCTTTTCCGGCTCTTTTTTCGCATATTCTTCTATTTCTGTCTCTGTATTTTCTTTTCTCTCTGCTACATTTTCCGGTGTTTCTTCCGAATCAAAGATTGCTGGCTCATCTGGATATTCTGTCAGGCTGAAATTTTTCACGTAAATAACATTTGTTTTCCAAGTCCGATTCGCCTCTTCTCAATCAATCCAATCCCTTTTCTGATCCAGCTCTTTTAGACAATTCACAGCCTTATTCCTGCCACAGTTAAGCATTTTCCATAATCTCTTCCACCGAAAAGAAAATATATGCCCCTGTCCTCTTCATCAAACCACCGGTTCTTGATGGACAGTGACATCCGGTCTAACATCAGTCCGTACAGCACCTTTGCTTCACAGGAGAGATTTTTAAAATATTCACTTGTAAACAGCAGTTTGGGAATACGATAAAAACTGTACATATCGCATTCCATTCCTTGAAAATAATGGAATGTTGCTCTTATACTCATGACACATCCCTCCCTTCGTAATTATCAATGATTCTGATTGCTCCATTCCTCCAAAAGCTGACATATAACAGTCCGTATCTTCTGTTCATCATACTCTGGAGGAAAATACTTCTTAATTTCATCCTGTTTTAATGTTACCGTTGTTTTCTTTTTATGCTCTCCTATAACCAGGAGCCGCACAATCTCTTTTGTCAGCGTTTTTTCTTCTCGATGTTGCCTTATTTTTTTTGCCTGTTCCAGACTTGGATATTTTCCGGTACTCTCATGCACTTCCTCCACCATCTCCTGTTCTGGAACCGTAAGATAGGAAAGCTCTACGCCCACCTGCAATCCGATCACATCACGGTCTACTGCGTTTAATAAGTCATTCATCAGATACGTGAGCCGGATATAGCGATACACCTGCCTTGTACTGTCATTTCCGTTCTTTCCAATGTCTTTCGCACTGATACCTCCTGACGTTCCCTGATGACTCATTGCTTCCATTTTCATACGGTATGCAAATGCCTTTTCACTTGGAAGTATATTAGGTCTCTGCAGATTGCTGCCTACCATTGCACGGACAGCTGTATCCTGATCCATATTTCTGATAATAACCGGAACCTCTTTAAGACCGGCAAGTTGTGCTGCATGTCTCCTTCTGTGACCGGCGATGATTTCATATTCACCATCACCCATCGGTCGGACCAGTAATGCCGTAAGGATTCCCTCTTCTTTGACACTTTCCACCAGTCCCGTCATTGCCTCATCATCATTTACTTGAAATGGATGGTTCTCGAAAGAATGTAAATGCTCAAGTGCAACCTGTTGGATATCGTTCGTTTCTTCTCCTCCACCAAGTAATTCATCATAGGATGTCAGTTTTATCTTCGATGCACTTCTACCTTTCATCCAAAAGCACCTCCTGTGTCATCTGCCAATATGCAGCCGCTACTTTTCCTTTTGGATCATGTTCAAATATGCTGATTCCTTCTGCACTGATCTCAGCTGCTCGTACTGAAAATGGAATGCTTTGTGGGAAAATCTTAATCTGGTTTCCATATGTATCAAAAATTAGATCAGATATATCTCTTGCATAGTTTGTTCTGTTATCCACCATTGTGATCAATATGCCGCCAATTTTCAGTTGTTTGTTAAGCTGTCTTCGCACCTTTCCTATCGTCCGTATCAGCTGTTCCAGACCCTTTACAGGAAGATAAGCCGCCTGCACAGGTACGATCACAGCATCGACACTGGCAAGTGCATTGATCGTCAGCATTCCAAGTGAAAGCATACAGTCAATCAATATATAGTTGTATTCTTCTCTCATTCTTTCTATATATTGTTTCAAGACAAGTTCCCTGCTCATAATATTCACAAGTGAAACTTCCATTCCAGAGAGTTCGATGTTTGCCGGAATCAAATCAATTCCTTCCTGGTGATGCAAAATTCCCAGTGTATTTTCAAATGGTTCATCTTCTACAATCTTTGTCAGAATAGTAGCCAGTGTGATCGGTAATTCATCTGGGTTATGATACCCAAGGCTTGCTGTCATACTTCCTTGCGGATCATTGTCAATCACAAGCACTTTCTTCCCTGCTTTTGCAAGTCCGACTGCCAGATTCACGCAACTTGTTGTCTTGCCAACCCCGCCTTTTTGTGAACACAATGCCAGCACTTTACAATCCTTCATTACTTTCTCTTCCATCCTTTTTATCCTCCCATAAATAACTTGAACCCTTCAGCATCCATAATGCTACTTCCAAAAATGCAAGATACCGTTCTGTCATACTATCCAGAGCTGGTTCTGAGATAACTGGTTTTTCCGACTTCAAATCTTTTGCCACATCTTCCAAAACCAAACTCATTTCCCTCATTTCTGACCGGATAATCTCAATCGTTTCTTTCTTTCCAACAACACATACATGATTGTAAATGCATGACCGGACGATATAATCCTGCTTTTTCATTCCGCTCACTTTCACTCTTTCTTCAATCGTTGCTTTTTCATAAGAATTCACCCGAAAAGAAATGGTCGTTGTGTTGTGTTTTCCATGTCTGTCACCAGCCATCGCTTATTCCTCCTCTTCCTCATGTTTCTTATCCAGCAAACCTGCTAATTTACTCTGTGTAGACGGATACAGATGTGAATAAGTATTCAACGTGGTTTCCACCTTTTCATGTCCAAGGCGTTCTGCAATCTCCAATGGAGCCACTCCCATATCCACCAGCATACTGGCATGGGAATGACGGAGATCATGCAAACGAATCCTTTTTACACCTGATTTTTCAATTCCAGCCGCCATACAATGCTCCATATGGGATTTTGTGAAGTGAAACAAACGCTCATTTTTCATAATTCCGTACAGATGGCTGCAATACTCTCGGAACTCATTCGCCAGAAAATCTGGCATGGTTATAATCCGGATACTTTTCGGTGTTTTCGGCTGTGTTATCACATCTTTTCCTTTTAATCGCTGATAAGATTTCGTAATCGAAATGGTCTTCTCCTCAAGATTGATGTCGTCATAAGTAAGGGCAAGCAATTCACCGATACGCATTCCGGTCCAGTACAACAGAAGAAACGCCATTCTTGTCTCAGGTTTGTCACTTACTGTCTCCAGAAAATCATTGAACTCTTCCTGCATCCAAAAATCCTTCGGTTCCCCTTTGCTCTTGCCTATCGCTCCTGCCTTCCTGCATGGATTATCCTGCAGGTTATAATATCGGATAGCATAGTTGAAGATTGCAGTCAGCTGACAGTTGATTGTTTTCAAATACGTCTGCGAATAGCCTTTTCCATTCTTATCCTTATATATCAACAACTCATTTTGCCATGCACGTACATCTGCCACCGTAATCTCACTAAGAATCTTTTTCTCAAAATATGGTCTGATCTTCAAGTCAATGATGTAACGCTTTGTATACATGGTGTGTTCACGAA
>ENA-OQIF01000577-OQIF01000577.1-human-gut-metagenome-genome-assembly--contig:-NODE-577-length-12652-cov-11.185389_pt1 | contig 12652 bp, 11 predicted proteins | sample MGYA00242574_ERZ504738 | MGnify/ENA primary metagenome ERZ504738 (study PRJEB26092, sample SAMD00036437) | human gut metagenome | host: Homo sapiens | study: EMG produced TPA metagenomics assembly of...
ACATCAAGAGGGCTACTGAAAAAGGACGACAGTATCTTATGAACGCTCTGAAAAATGACCCATTGGGTATGAGGGCGATTGATACTGTTAAGCAGTCGGACGCTAAAGAATGGGCTATCAGAATGAGCGAAAAAGGATACGCCTATAAAACGATTGATAACTACAAGCGTTCCTTGAAAGCGTCATTTTACATGGCGATACAAGACGACTGTATCAGAAAGAACCCGTTTGAATTTAAGCTAAGTGATGTTCTGGAAGATGATACGGAGCAGAAAGTTATCCTTACACCAGAGCAGGAAGAACGCCTGCTTGCCTTTATGGAAAAGGATAAGATTTACAGCAAGTATTATGATGAGGTTGTGCTTCTGCTGGAAACGGGACTTCGTATTTCTGAATTTTGCGGACTAACGACGCATATTGATATGCAGAACAGAATACTCAATATAGACCACCAGTTATTGAAAGACAGCGAAATCGGCTACTATATTGAAACGCCAAAGACCAAAAACGGAAAACGAGAACTTCCATTGACAGAACGGGCTTATCAAGCAATCCAAAGAATACTAAAGAACAGAGGAAAGGCACAACCGTTGATTGTAGGTGGTTATAGCAATTTCCTATTCTTGAACCGTGAGGGCTTACCTAAAGTTGCAGGAAACTATGAGGGCATGGTGCGAGGACTAATTAAGAAGTATAACAAGTATCACACGGACAAGTTACCGAACATCACACCACATTCATTCCGACATACTTACTGTACGAATATGGCAAACAGAGGAATGAACCCAAACACCCTGCAATATCTTATGGGACACGCTAACATAACCATGACACTTGGCTATTATGCACACGGTACATTTCAATCTGCAAAAGCAGAACTGGAAAGACTGGCTTGTTAATATCGGAGCTTATATTTACTACTCATTTACTACTTTTGGTTGCATTTTCATGCTGGTAAATGCCAGCTTATGCAAGGTATCTTCCAAAAAGAAAATACCGATAAAGCCCTAAAATACGGGATATATCGGCATTTACCAACTTATGAAAAGATAATCAGAAATTTAGTAAGTTTTTGATTAAAAAACTTTAGGAATAACAGCAGGGGAGAGTGAAATGAAAAAATATTTTTAATGAGGCATTCCATCCCGGAAAAAGGGGATATGCCGAATGAGCAGATTCCTCTATCGGAAGAGGGAAAAGCGCTTGCTGTATCAAAAAGAAATATATTTTCAAATGTGGACAGATGCTTTTCTTCACCTTATCGGAGAGCAATGGAAACGGCTGAATTCATCGCAGATCACCCGGTCATTGTGAAGGAGCTGCATGAAAGAACGATCGGGGATGCCAGGGAGGATTTCTGGCTGAAACAGTATGAAGATCACGATTTTCGCAATCCGGGCGGGGAATCGTTAAATCAAGTGAAGGTGCGGATGAAAACCGCGATCGATTCTATCGTCGGACAGATGGAAGAAGGAGAAACAGCACTCGTGGTTTCTCATGCGACGGCGATCTGTGCATATTTGCTTTCTTACTGTGAAATTGAAGTGAAAGATGCGGAAAACAAAGTAAGAAAAATATCCTTCCATGGAAAAGAAATCCTGAATGGCAGATTTCAGCCGGCAGATGGATTTGAAATCCTTTTTGAAAACGATATTTTTTCGGATATTCGTGTTATGGGGAGAGAAAAATGAAAACATTATATTTGATCGGCGGAACGATGGGCGTTGGCAAAACGACAGTAAGCCAGCAACTGAAAAAAGAGCTGACGAACAGCGTTTTTCTTGACGGAGACTGGTGCTGGGATGCCGATCCGTTTCAGGTGACGGATGAGACGAAAGCGATGGTGATGGACAACATCTGTTATCTGCTGAATAACTTTCTGCACTGCAGCGCTTATGAAAACGTTATTTTCTGCTGGGTGATGCATGAGCAGAGTATTGTTGATGAAATCGTCAGTAAGCTGGACACGGAAGAATGCAGAGTGATTAAAATTTCGCTGATTGTGGATGAAGCAAATTTGCGGAAGCGGTTATTATCCGACATCGCAAATAAGATTCGTACGGAAGAGATTATGGACAAAAGCATTGCACGAATTCAGATGTATCAGGTACTTGATACGGTAAAAATTGATACGAGTAATAAGAGTGTCTGTGAAATTACAGAGGAAATTGCAGCACTTTAAGATCAAAAAACAAGGAGCCAAACCAAAATGACCGAACGAATCATAGACAATGAACTCCGGCTGATCCCATATTACAGGAATGACGAGGCCTCTCTTCCGTGGTATCAGGATCTGGACGTGTGTAAGCAGGTGGACAACCGGGAGGAGCCGTATGATGTGGAGCTGTTGCATCGGATGTATGATTATCTTACCGCGCACGGTGACTGCTATTATATAGAATATAAGGGCGTGCTGGTGGGAGATGTTTCGCTGAGAGAGAATAGTGAAATCGCTGTCGTTGTCTGTAAAGAATACCAGAATCAGCATATCGGAAGACGGTGCGTTCTGGAGATGCTGAAGCTTGCAAGAGAAAAGGGAATGGAGCGGGTAAAAGCCAATATTTATTCTTTTAATGGACAAAGCCAGCGCATGTTCCAGTCGGTCGGATTTGAGAAAACGGCGGAGGAATGGTATGAGTCTAAGCTGTAAGTGATTGCAGAGAAAGAGAGAAGAAATGAACATAAAATACAATCAGCTGTGCATTAGAAATGCCGAAAAGAAAGATTGTGAACAATTAGCCGTCTGGTGGAACGATGGAACCGTCATGGCCCACGCCGGATTTCCAAACGGGCTTGGGACAAGCGCAGCGGAAATTGAAAAACAGATTGCCGACGACAGCGATGAAACAAGACGAAGACTCATCATAGAATACAACGATGTGCGAATCGGCGAAATGAGTTTCTATGTATTCGAAAATCATCGATATGAAATCGGAATCAAAATCTGCGAATCCGATTACCAGGAAAAAGGCATTGGAAGAGTTGTACTGAGCATGCTCATAGAAGAATTGTTCCGCATGGGAGCCAACGTTATTTTTCTTGATACCAACCTCAAAAACACAAGAGCACAGCATGTCTACGAAAAACTCGGCTTCCGCAAAACCGCAGTCCATTACAATTCCTGGAAAAATCAGCTGGGGGAAATGGAATCTTCTGTCGACTATGAGCTGACGGCGGATGAGTTTTGCAATCTGAAATAGAAATTGTAAAATAAATGAGGGACGAGTGTAAAGAAAGTTCGATGGGAGAAAGAAGTATGGTATCTTTGACATTGTCTAAAAAAGAAATGGGTTTTCACTGGGTAAGGTTTATGCCTGACAGGACTTGCTCGTTTCTTTTTTTGCTTTATAAACGATTATGATTTATCCATTGCGGCAGTGTTAATGTAAAAACAGCAAGTCCTCTTGACAATGTGATTAGCCTGAACTAACATGAAGCTATAAGAAACATAAACGGTAGTCTGAGGAGGAATGTGAGATGCTGTTGTTGCAAAACATATTATACTGTCTTCTGTTTATTCTGATGGTAAAGTGTCTGGTAAGAAATGATGGAATGAACTGTGTTTATTTTTACCCCAAAGGAATATATAGAAGAAGCCGATAAACGTGGACTGATCGACAAAGATGCGGTCATGAAAAAAGGAAAGCAGGTTATGATTCCATTTTGCATCATTTTGTTCGTGGTGCTGATCGCGATCATTTTTGTCTGGAATAAAGTCACCGATTTCAAGACGGCATATCTCCAATCCTACCTCTTCCTTGTGGTGATGAACTGGTTCGACGGAATTATGCTTGACCGGGTGTGGGTTGGACACAGTAAAATATGGGAGATCAAAGGAATGGAAGGGATTCCGTACATAAAACCATGGAAAACCGTGCTGACAAAACGAGGCCTGGCGACGATTCTGTATCTGATCATTGCACTTGTGACAGCTGGGATTGTAGTGCTGGTTGGGAAAATCTGTTAAGAGACAGCATTGAAAAAAAGAGAAGAATATTATATACTACTCATGAGTAGTATTTTTGCGTAAGGGACTTTCGGAATATATAGGAAGTTAAATATCTCTGTTTTACTGGAGCAAATCAGTAAAACAGAGATATTTTTATGCCGCAGGCGTACCAAATTTGATTCGAAAAATTTTTGGCATTGAGAACGAAGGGCGGAGACGGTATAATGGAAGCAGAATTTTAACATCAGTAGACAAGAAGTCCCCCGCTTCTAAAGCGGTGGGATGAATTGTTAAAAGAAACATAACAGCAGTGGCGGGCGGAGAGAAATCGGTATCCTCCACTGACATGAGGTAAGTCACAGTCGAACTATTTTCGACATGTCAGACTCCGTGAAAATACCGACTGTGAGGTTCACACAACAGAAAAGGTATAAAACATGAGATATCAGATCAGAAATGCAAAAGTACAGTTTGGCGCGGATACGATTTTAAACAGTGTGAATTTCGAAATTCACGATACAGAAAAAATTGCAATTGTCGGTAGAAACGGCTGTGGAAAAACGACGCTGCTGCGGCTGATTGCTGGGGATATTGAGATGAGTAATCTGGACAGCGACGAGACCTGCGGGATTACAATGAGCGGAAAACAGAACATCGGTTTTCTGCGCCAGATTAATTTTACCGATGGAGATGTGCCGGTAAAAGAGGAGCTGGAGAAGGCTTTCTCAGAAGTCTTTGCGTGCGAGGCACGAAAAAAGGAAATCGAAAAGCTGCTCGCCGAGACGGAAGATCACAAAAAGCTGCTGGCGGAGTACGATTTTCTGGAGCGGAGAATCGAGAGTCTGCACGGGTACAGCTGGAAAAAAGATATGGAAACGATGTTCCAGAAATTTGGTTTTGCGCTCGAAGATCTGGAAAAACCGATCGGTGAATTTTCGGGCGGACAGCAGACAAAAATTGCCCTAATTCAGCTCCTCTTACAGCGCCCGGACATCCTGCTTCTGGACGAGCCGACCAACCACCTCGACATCGCTGCAGTGGAGTGGTTGGAAAATTATCTGAAAAGCTACGAAAATGCCGTTATCATTGTATCACATGACCGCATGTTTCTGGACCGCGTGATTGATGTGACGTATGAAATCGAATACGGTGACATCAAACGGTATCCGGGAAATTATTCGGCATTTGTGAAACAAAAAGAAGAAGCACAGATCAAACAGGAAAAAGACTATGAAGCGCAGCAGAAGGAAATCGAGCGTCTGACGGCGTGGATTGAAAAATGGAAAAATACACCGACAAAAGTTGCGGCCACCCGTTCGAAACGAATGGCGATCGAGCACATGGTAAAAATTGAGAAACCGCGGCGGTTTGACACGAGGACATTCCACGCCTTATTCCATCCGGTACGCGAAAGCTATACGGATGTGCTCACGATGAAGAAACTGAAAATCGGATACGATACCGTCCTGAGCGAGGTTTCGGCCGTCATCAAAAAAGCAGAACGGATTGTGATCATCGGAGAAAACGGAAAAGGAAAATCGACGCTTCTGAAAACCGTTGTGGGCGAAATCAATCCACTGGGCGGAAGTTATCAATTTGGAAACCGCGTGGATTTTGCCTACTTCGATCAGCACAAAGCAGTCAACCAGAAATTCGACCCGGAGCAGACGGTGCTCGACTATTTCTGGAGTCTTTATCCGAACCTGCTTCGCAACGATGTCCGAAGCGCACTGGGAGCCTTTCTGTTTTCCGGTGAGGATGTCGAAAAGAAAATGGGGCAGCTCTCCGGCGGTGAAAAAGTGCGGCTGGAGCTCTGCCGGATTTTCTATACGAAACCGAATTTCCTGATCCTGGACGAGCCGACGAATCACATGGATCTGGCGGGAAAAGAAGCGCTGGAAAAAATGCTGACCAGCTACGAGGGAACCGTTTTGTTCGTATCGCACGACCGTTATTTCATCAACCAGGTGGCAACCGGTATTCTGGAGTTCGGCGAGAGCGACGTACAATTTTACGAAATGAATTATGCACAGTATCTCGAAGAAATCAAACGGCAGACGCCGGGCAGAGAAACGGGAAATGCGGGAGGAGCTGTACGAAAACCGGCCGACGTTCCGACGCTGGATGATGTGTTTGACAAAAAGAAATATTATAACCCGGGAAAAATTCTGTCCCGCTTAAAACGGCAGCTCGAAAAATACGAGGAGCAGCTTGCGGAGAGTGAGAGCAGAATGTCAGAACTTCAACTGGAAATGATGGACCCGGAACTTTCCGCAGATTACGAACGGCTGATGGAGCTTCAGACGAAAATAGACGAAGAAAATCAGACACAGGAATCCCTGCTGGAACGCATGATGGAAACGGAACTGGAACTCGAAGAGATGGAAACACAGGACGAATAGAGAGGTGAGTACCATAGAAAAGATAGATCAGTCTAAAAATGGACTATCATGAAAATGAAGTTTTTCTCGTTTTAGGATATTCGGTTTGTTATATTTTGTAAAGTATTCTGCACCCATGACTGGTATGCATTCGTAAGCGGGGCTGAAATCTTTCGGATAAAAAAGTCAAATTTTGTTGACAACCCCGAAGACATTTGATAGTATTTATCAAGTAATGTAATATTCCATGAGGGAGTAGTTAGCACGAATGTGTGATTTGTCAACATTCTGATTATAAGAAAAGAGTATAATCTGGCAAATCTTAAATAATGAGACTCATGTATATCGATGAATCACCGGTGTATCGCATATCGGATGTTCCTTGATATACATGAGTCTTTTTTTGCGGATAATGAGTAAAACCTGCTTCTGTTAACGATACTATTTTGGAATATATGCTTGGAAAACAAAGGAGGAAAACATGGAAAATTTCATCAACAACGCCCCGTTTGCTCTTGTGCTTGTCTGTCTCGTCATCGGTTTTGTCCTGCTGATCAAAGGTGCGGACTTTTTCGTAGAAGGAAGCTCAAGCGCAGCAAAGAGACTGCACGTTCCGTCGATCATCATCGGACTGACCATTGTTGCCATGGGAACATCACTTCCGGAGACCGCGGTCAGTGTATCGGCTTCACTTACCGGCAACAACGAGCTTGCCGTCAGTAATGTCATCGGTTCCAATATCTTTAACCTGATGGTTGTCATCGGTGTCTGTGCCGTACTGACTACTGTAGAAGTTGCAAAGGAAACCATCAAAAGAGACATCCCGCTGTCCCTGATCTGCGCCGGACTTTTAATGGTTTTGGGAATCAGCGGACTCGGCGATAAATCCGGTATGATGCTCGGTCACCTGGACGGCGTGATCTTAATTGGATTCTTTGCAGGTTACATTGTCTACATGGTTCAGATTGCATTAAAGGCAAACCGAGAAGGAAAAAAGTTGAAATTGAAGGCGGTTTGGACGAGGATATTAAGCTGCTTTCCGTTCCGAAGAGTATCGTGTTCATCGTCGGCGGAGCAGTCGCCATTGCAGTCGGCGGAGATGTGACCGTAGATGCCGCAGCGAGAATCGCGGGCGATCTCGGAATGAGCCAGACTCTGATCGGACTGACCATTGTTTCCATCGGAACTTCCCTTCCGGAACTCGTAACTTCTATCGTTGCTGCCAGAAAGAATGAAGTTGATATGGCACTTGGCAACGCGATCGGTTCCAATATCTTCAACATTCTTATGGTACTTGGCATTGCATCCGCAATCAGCCCGATGGCCATTATTACGGAAAATATAATTGATTTGTGTGTATTGATCGTATTCACGGTATGTGTATGGATTTTTGCAGGAACCAAAAGAAAATCGGAAGAGTCGAAGGTTTCTGTATGGTCGCATTTTATGCCGCATATGCCATTTATATCATTATAAGATAAGGGGAATGGAAAATGGTGTTATTTCTAAAGGTGTTTCTTACCGAGTTCATCGCAGAGATGGGCGATAAGACGCAGCTCATGCTGATTGCGCTTACTTCGAAGTACAAGCTGAAAGACATTATCCTGGGAACCGCAGCCGCGATTCTGGTACTGAATGGAATGGCGGTTCTCGCAGGCGGCCTCGTCAGCGAATTCATTCCGGACTGGCTGATTAAGACGATTGCAGCACTCGCATTTCTTTACTTCGCAGCATCCACCATTTCCGGTGATGATGACGAGGAAGAGGAAGAAGGCGGCAAATCCAAAATTCGGTTCGCACCGCTCGCCGTTTTCTGTACGTTCTTCGTAGCAGAGCTCGGAGACAAAACACAGCTTACCGCAATCACCTTTGGTGCAAATGAAGGTATGGGATCCGCATTCGTTGTATGGATCGGATGTTCTCTCGGACTGTTCGCAGCGGATATTCTCGGAATGCTGGTCGGCTATCTCTTAAAGAGCAAGACACCGGATGGGCTGCTGAATACACTGGCGTTTGTCATCTTTTCAATTTTCGGTGTATACACACTTTACCAGGGACTGAAACTGATCAGCGCAAGCGTCTGTCCACTGCCGGTATGGCCGGTACTGATCGCTGCAACGGCTGTTTTTGTTGTTGCATGTGTCTGTCTTTTTGTGAAAAGAGAGAAGAAAAAAGCAAAATAAAAACTGCGCACCGCATACTCATGATTTTGATGAGAAATGCGGCGCGTATTTTTTATGCGGCAAAATGAAAGTTTACCATTGAAGCATTTATAGGGTATAATATTTTGTAACTATTCAGAGTCCCATCTCGCCATATGAAATTCCAGAAAAATAGCTCATTCATGTAAACATGATTCGCGATTTTTCTTCCATTTCGCATGGCTCTGAATAGTTACAAAATTTGCCAAAACAGAATAAAAGACCGCCCATGTCATCCAGCGGATGACCGGGCTGTCTTATATTCTGTCTGTTTCAATATATTTTATTATTTTTTCTGTACATATTTCAGACAGTCAAGTGTTACGGCTGCCAGGATGATGATACCTTCAAAGATGAACTGAAGGTTGGTATCAATACCCAGAATCGTCAGGGAGTATGTCAGAGATGTAAAGATCAGTACACCGGTTACAACTCCGGAGATTTTACCGATACCACCGGTAAAGGAAACACCACCAACTACGCAGGCTGCGATGGCATCCATATCCCATCCCTGTCCATAAGCTGCACTACCGGAACCAACCATACGGTTACATTCCAGCCAGGAACCAAATCCGTACAGGATACCTGCCAGAATAAATGCTCCCATAGTTACTTTAAATACAGAGATACCGGATACTGCTGCTGCTTCCGGGTTTCCACCTACAGCATACAGGTTTTTGCCAAATGTTGTTTTGTTCCAGATAAACCATACAATGATAACTGCTGCAACTGCCCACAGAATGATAGTCGGGAATTTGCCGATCTGCGGAATAAAGGTGTTCGGGATTGCAGAATCAATCGCACCGAAAGATACACCCTTGGTGGCATAAGTTACCAGACCGAAAATAATCAGCATGTTAGCCATTGTAGAGATAAACGGATGCATTTTGAATCTTGCCATGAAGAAACCGGCAATCATGGAAAATACAGTTGTAAAGATTACACACATCAACAGTGCGAACAGTGCTTTCGCTGTGGAAGGCATGGTAGAGAAATCAAATACCTGTCCGAATACGGCACCTGTATTGATTCCGTTATGCATGATAAATGGTTGCCGTAACCATACCCATACCAACCATACGTCCTACGGAAAGGTCGGTACCTGTTAACAGGATCAGACCGGCAACACCAAGTGCAAGGAACATACGCGGCGATGCCTGCTGTAAGATATTCAGGATGTTGGTAACTGTCAGCAGCTGTGTATTTTTGACGATTGGTGTGATGATACACAGTCCGATAAAGATCAGGATGATTACGATATACAGACCGTTTTTGTACAGGAACTGAGATAAATCGAAAGTATATCTGTAATTTTCCAGTTTCTGTTCTCTCTGCTGAAGGAATGTGAACTTGGAGGTTCTCAGCAGATCGATCAGATGATATTTATGCATGAATGCATCATGTCTTCTGTCTTTGATCTCCTGAATTTTGGATTCGTGAGCCATCTGTGCGTCAAACAGTTTGTTTTTGAACACATATTTCTCAGCCTTGATATCTTCTGCATCTTTCAGAGAAGCAATCTTTTTCTGGTGCTCGCTCTTCAGATCTGCTTTGACTTTCTCATATCTGCTGTTTTCTTCTGCTTTTGCAGCTTTGCAGCTGTTGTTTACTACATCGTAGTAATCTTTCTTGTAGTGTTTCGCCAGATAGTCCTCAGCTTCTGCAACCAGCTTTTTGATTTCTTCTTTGTTGGCTGTTTCTACTTTTTTTGCACTTTCCAGCTCTTTTTTACTGTTTTCAATGATCTTATCTCTCTGGATTTTGGATAAGTTCTTATTTTCTTTTGCGATAGCAATCTGGTTTTTCAGATCGTTCACTTTATCAGATCCGTCTACGCGTAATGCATCGATTTTTTTCTGGACCTTTTCCACATATTCATCGATCGGTTTCAAAAGTTTTGCTTCTTCTTCAGCCGAAATAATAACGCTGTTTTCTGCCATTTCCAATTTCCCTCCTGTTACAGATATTTAGCACTGAGTCTCAATAATTCTTCCTGGTTTGTTTCTTTTGTGTTTACGATTCCGGCAAGGCGTCCGTTAGACATAACACCGATTCGGTTGGTAATACCAAGAATTTCGGGCATCTCGGAAGAAACAACGATGATTGTTTTTCCCTGTTTCGCCATATTGATGATCAGTTCATAGATTTCATATTTTGCTCCGACGTCAATTCCTCGTGTCGGATCATCCATCATGAATACGCTTGGTGAACGCTCCAGCCATTTACCGAAGATGACTTTCTGCTGATTACCACCGGAAAGATTGGCGATCATATCATCCGGTCCCATACATTTTGTATGCATGATCTTGATTTCTTCAGCTGTTGCACGTACCATCTTATCATGTGATAATGCGATTCCGCTCTTATAATGATTCATATTCGCAATGGTAGTATTGAATGTAATATCACCCTTCAGGAACAGACCATTCGCTTTTCTTTCCTCTGTGATCAGCGCAAATCCGTGATCCATAGCATCCTTCGGAGATGAGAAGTTCAGCATCTTTCCGTCATATACGATATTTCCTTCTGCTCTTGTACGAATTCCGAAGATCGTCTCCAGAAGTTCTGTACGACCGGCACCAACCAGACCATAGAATCCGAAGATTTCTCCTTTTTTGATATCGAAAGAGATGTTCTGCAGTTTTGGTGCATATTTTGTTGATATATTCTGTACAGAGAGAATAGTTTCTCCCGGTGTATTGTCTACAGGTGGAAATCTGTTGTCCAGAGAACGTCCAACCATGGCGGCGATCAGTTCATTCATATCTGTTTCTGCACTCGGCTTGGTCATAACCAGACTTCCGTCTCGCAGTACTGATATTTCATCACAGATTTCAAATATTTCATCCATTTTATGTGAAATGTAAATCAGAGAAATCCCCTGAGCCTTCAACTGACGCATCATCTTAAAGAGTTTTTCAACCTCCGGTGCAGTCAGAGATGAGGTAGGCTCATCCAGTACGATGACTTTGGAATGATAGGAAATTGCTTTGGCAATCTCACACATCTGTCTCTGAGATACAGACATTTTCTTCATTGGCTGTGTCAGATCAACTGTGATTCCCAGCTTTCTGAACAGGTCTGATGTTTCTTTTTTCATTCTTCCTTCGTCGACAACCCCAACGGAATTCTTCGGGTATCTTCCAAGGAACATATTGTCTACAACACTTCTTTCAAGACACTGGTTCAACTCCTGGTGTACCATTGCCACCCCGTTCTCCAGTGCATCCTTTGGTCCGGAGAAGTTTACTTCTTTTCCGTCCAGTACGATGGTTCCTTCATCTTTCTGATAGGTTCCAAAGAGGCATTTCATCATCGTCGATTTTCCGGCACCGTTTTCACCCATCAGTCCCATAATGGTTCCAGGTTTGACATTCATACTAATATGTTTCAAAACCTTATTTCTACCGAATGATTTGCTCATGCCGTTAATCGATAAGATATATTTGTTCTTATCTTCTTTCATAGCTGCGCTTCCTTTTCTTAGTAAAGAAGGGTATCATTGCTGACACCCCTCTGTAATTTCATCAATTTACGCTTTTATTCTGTCTCAAATTATTTGGAGAGAAGTGATGTATATGCTGCTGCATTGTCGGTCTTAACCATGTTAATTGCGAAAGCATCATACTCGCTTGGGTTTCCGAGACGGTTTGTGATATTAGACTCTGTCTGTCCGTCTCCACCGATGTAATCTACGTTCAGGTTCAGCAGATCATCATAGTTCTCCAGCAGTGGCTGGTACGTAGAACTCAGGAAGTTATCAGATGCATTGTAGATATCCAGCCATACTTTTTTGGATGGGCTCTTGCTTTCATCCAGCTGGTTAGCAACTTTGTCATAAACCTTTGTGGAATCTGTGAAGTCGTTGTAGTTATCAGCTGTTACCGCAATATTTAATGCATAGTAAGATCTGTCTTCTTCGCTGTATCTGTAATCTTCACCTTCTGTCAGGCAGTTACCTGCTTCATCAGCTGTACCGATACCTGTATCGATGTCTACACCGTCCAGTGCGTTACGCAGAACTCTCAGTGTCAGGTAAGCCTGAACGTCTGCATGCTGAGAAATTGTTCCGCCATATCCTTCACCGATTGCTGCTACAGCATCGCTGTTTGCATCATAAC
>ENA-OQIF01000581-OQIF01000581.1-human-gut-metagenome-genome-assembly--contig:-NODE-581-length-12542-cov-6.501087_pt1 | contig 12542 bp, 13 predicted proteins | sample MGYA00242574_ERZ504738 | MGnify/ENA primary metagenome ERZ504738 (study PRJEB26092, sample SAMD00036437) | human gut metagenome | host: Homo sapiens | study: EMG produced TPA metagenomics assembly of...
TCCTGTGTGAATTACTTTGTTTGGAATTGTTTAACGTGTTTTTCCAACACGAAAATAGGTTCCGTTACAAGTTTTTCGATATTGTTCAATTTTCAAGGTCCTGTAGCGCCTCAGCCATGCGGCTGACAGCTTATTTATTTTACCACCGAAGCGCCAGATTGTCAAGCACGTTTTTGAAGGTTTTTTGAAGTTCTTAGGAGAACCAATCGACCTTCGTACTTTTCCTGTCGCTTTTTGGGAGGTATTTGTGCCAGACGTCCGCCTGACAGTAATGTATTTTAGCACAGGCCCCCTCAAAAAGCAAGTCCTTTTTTCACTTTTTTTGAATTATTTTGCGGTTCGTCCTTTTGCCCGGTTTTTTCTCTCAGATTTGGCCGCTCTGTCCATCATTCGTCCAACAGCCTGTCCCGCATCACCTTTAATATCTTGCGCTCCCGCCGTGAGATCTGTACCTGCGTGGTATGGAGCAGTTTTGCCGTATCACTCTGGGTCTTGCCCCCATAGAAACGCAGCTGGATAATAAGCCTGTCCTCTTCGGGCAGGCTCTTCAATACCTCCGCCAGGCCTATCTTATCCGCAAGCTCTTCCTCCGGCGACTCTACCGGAATATCCATCTGACGGTCGCCCTCTTCCCGATTCTCCGGCGTCAGACTCACCGCAGGCTGCGCCGCCTGGATAGCCAGCGTGATATTCTCCACGCTTTCCCCCAGCTCCTCTGCCAGCTGCGACAGAGTAGGCTCTGCTCCGCAAAGCTTGCTGTGATGCTCCCGGGCTGCATTGATGCGCAGGCTCAGCTCTTTGAGTGACCGGCTCACCTTTACAGTGCCGCCGTCCCGGAACAGCTTTTTGATCTCGCCCAGAATGACCGGCACGGCGTAGGTGGAAAAACAGACGCCACGCGACTCATCAAAGCCGTCGTACGCTTTTACCAGCCCCATACAGCCGGCGCTGTAGAGGTCGTCGTATTCAATGCCTCTCCCCCGGAACCGTCCGGCACAGGAATGCACCAGCCCCAGATTCTGCTCGATGAATGCGCTCCGCCGGGTCTTGTCCGTTACCATTGCGACGCCCTCTTTCTCTTTATTATGTAGAGCGCTCATCCAGACGCTTGGTCAGCACCACCCGAGTCCCCTTTCCGGGCTGAGAGGACACCTTGACCTTATCCATAAAGCTCTGCATCACCGCAAAGCCCAGACCGGAGCGCTCTTCCGGGTTGCCGGTGGTGAAAAGAGGCTCCATGGCCTTTTCGACGTCCGGGATGCCGATGCCCTTATCCGTCACCGTTATCTTCACCAGCCGCTCCGGGTAGACGGCGATGCTCAGGGTCACGGGACCGATGGCATCCGGGTAGGCGTGGACGATGCAGTTGGTCACTGCCTCGGACACCGCCGTCTTGATGTCGGCCAGCTGCGGCACGGTGGGGTCATACCGAGCCAGAAAGGCCGCCGCTGCGCCCCGGGCAAAGGCCTCGTTGGCACTGAGCGAATCAAATTGGATCTTTGCACTGTTTTCCGCTTTCATTTATATCCCTCCTGATACTTCCCCGCCCGGCTCGGTGCAGGGGATGCTTGCGAGCTGTAAGACCCGCCGGAGCTGTTCCGGCGCGTGCTGGATGCGCAGACTGCCGCCCAGCGTCCGGGCGCAGCGCTGCCGCCCCAGTATCAGCCCGATGCCCGACGAATCCATGAACCCCACTCCGCCGAGGTCCATCACCAGAATGCGCGGGCTGCGGGTGAGCAGGGCGTCGTCCAGCTGGATGCGAAGCCCCTGCGCCGCGTCGTGGTCGATCTCGCCGGCCAGATAGGCGTAGAGCACATCGTCCGCTGCGCTGAAGGTCACTGTCGCCATATCCTCATCTCCTTTTTTCTGGCATAAAGAAAAGACCTGTACACCTTTTCAGTGTACAGGTCTTTCGGGTTATTTTTTAGAGAACGGTGTCGCTCAGCGGTTCTCCAGCAGCTTCTCAGAAGCTATTTCGTAAGCGGGGTGCAATGCTTATGAAAATAGTTTCAGGGCCTCGAGGGCGATGGCCTCACTGCCGCAGACCAGCAGACCGCGGCGGCTGTTGGCTTTCGCCTGCTCCACGGCCTCGGCCAGCGTCGGGCAGAACACCGCGTCGAAGTGATACCGTGCCTTTTCGGTCAGGCGCTCTGCCAGCGCCGCTTCCGTTCCCGCCGGGGCGACGAGGAAGACTTTGTCGAAGGGGTTCTCGCCCATGCCGGGCATAGTGCTCTTGTCCTTCTTCTGCTCTTCTGAAGTCAGTCCGGTCTCCAGTGCGGCAAGGAACGACTCCGCGCCTTCCTCCTCCGTCAGGCCGATCACGGCGCTCATGTGGCGCACCTTGGCCATATTGAGGACGCGCAGAAGGGCTGCAGCCTGCTGCGGGGTACGGCAGGCGTCGAGGATGATGAGGGGCTTCTGGGACAGGACGCGGATGCTGCTGCGGTTCTCCACAGCGGCAAGGCCCGCCAGAATGGCCTCATCGGGGATCTCAAAGCCCTTGCGCCAGAGGGCCAGCGCCAGCTCGACCGCGACGGCGGCATTGCCCGCCGCATGACGGCCCAGGAAGGCCAGCGGGGCGGTGTATCCGCCGTAGTCCACCTTACTGGTGAACTTTTCCGCCTCGAGGAAGGTGATGTCCTCGGCGTCGGGGACGACGAGCTCACACTCGGCCTTGGCCGCCGCCACCACCAGCTCACTCAGAACAGCCTTCGGCTGCTCCGGCGCGGTGACGCAGACGGCGTCCTTCCGCATGACGCCTGCGGCCAGCGCGGCCAGCCGCTCCACCGAGCGGCTCACACCGTCCGGGCCGATGGCCGTGACGGCGCAGACCGGCATCTGGGGCAGGGCCGATGCCAGACCGGCATCCGGCAGCTCCACCACAGCCAGCTTGCAGCCCGCCGCACCAAAGCAGCGGGCTGCAGCCGCCAGCTCTGCCGCCTCACGGGGCAGAGGCTTTGCGGCATTGAGAGCCTCAGCAGCCTGACAGAGCAGCACCGGGTCCACCGACACGCCGCCGATGGCGATGCGGGCCGACAGCGGCTCACAGCCGGCGCGGTAGAAGCCGACGTGGAACGCCGCCTCCCGCAGGATAGCCGCCAGCAGACCGGCAGCTGCGGTCTTGCCCGCCGTGCCGGCCACACCGACGAACTGCACCTTTTGGACATCCGCCGTCAGGGCAGCGCGCAGCTCCTCCGCCGGGGCAAAGCCCTCGGGCAGAGAAGAGAAATATTCGTTTGCCTGTTCGATGGTCATTGTGTCAATCCTCGTTTCGATGTTTGTAGAGCAGCCAGCACATCCTGCACAGGGCCAGACAGAACAGGCCCACCAGAATACCGGCCATCCCGCCCGAAAAATCCAGCCAGACGTCGGTGAGCTGGCTGCTCCGGCCATCGCTGAACATCTGGATGGTCTCGTCCGTCAGGGCCGTGAGCAGACCGCCCAGGATCGGCCACGAGATGTGAACGAAAAAGTGCCGGGTGTAGACCCGCAGGCAGAGGGTGAGCAGGAAGCCTTCCAGCGCATACTCGCAGAAATGTGCCAGCTTGCGCACGATGTGGTCTGTCAGATGGTTCGCCGCGCCGGGCATTCCCAGACGGGTGAACACCTTTTTCATCAGAAGCAATACTCGTCCGCTTGCCGATTCCGAGACGTCACCGATCTGCATGGAGTTGGAAAAGATGAAGACGATGCAGGCAATGAGCGCAAAGGTAAAGATGACTCGTGCCGCAATGAGCCAGGGAGAAGTTTTTTGCATATCAGGACCCGTTTCCCGCATCAGCCCAGGGCCTTGATGCTCTGCTCAATGTTGGCAAGCTTATCCTGGCTCTTGGCGTGCTTATTGCGGATGTCCTCCACCAGAGCGGCGGGAGCGCGCTCGACGAACTTGGGGTTGTTGAGCTGGTTCTCGAACATGGCCAGTTCCTTCTCGGCCTTGGCCTTTTCCTTGTTCAGACGGGCCAGCTCCTTGTCGCGGTCGATGAGCTCCATCATGGGGATGAAGCCGCGGGCGGCGTGGGTGGACACCTGCACCATGCCGTCGGTGCTGCCCTCATACTTTTCGGTGAAGGTCACATCGGTGGCGAAGGCGAACTTTGCCAGATAGACCTCGGCGCTCTGGAAGGGAGCCGGGTCAGCCGTCTCGATGATCATGCTGGTCTTCTTGGCGGGGTGGACGTTCATCTCGGTGCGCATGGTACGCACAGCCTTGATGTAGTCCATCACCTTCTCGAAAGCTTCCTCTTCGTCGGCCCAGTTGTGAGCTTCATCGAAGGTGGGCCAGCTCTGGGTCATGATGGTCTCGGCAGAGCCGGGCAGAGCCTGATACAGCTCCTCGGTGATGAAGGGCATGAAGGGGTGCAGCAGCTTGAGGGCCTTATCCAGCACATACACCAGCACGCGGCGGGCAGCGTCGGCCTGCTCGGCGTCGCCGGAGTTCAGGCGGGGCTTTGCGATCTCGATGAACCAGTCGCAGTAGACGTCCCAGATGAAGCTGTTGATCTTGGCAGCGGCCAGACCCATCTCGTAGTGGTCGAGGTTGTCGCTCATGGCGCCGGCCACCTGATTCAGCTTGGTCAGCACCCACTTATCGCTCATGTCCAGCTTCTCCTCGCCGGGCAGGCCGGGCCGGAAGTCCTCGGGCAGGTTCATCAGCACGAAGCGGGTAGCGTTCCACAGCTTGTTTGCAAAGTTGCGGGCAGCCTCCACCTTCTTCTCGCTGTAGCGCATGTCGTTGCCCGGGGTAGAGCCGTCCACGAGCATGAAGCGCAGGGCGTCAGCGCCGTACTGGGCGATGACTTCCAGCGGGTCAATGCCGTTGCCAAGGCTCTTGGACATCTTGCGGCCCTGGCTGTCGCGGACGATGCCGTGGATGCAGACGGTGTCGAAGGGAGCCTTGCCGGTGTAAGCCAGACCGGAGAAGATCATGCGGCTGACCCAGAAGCCGATGATGTCGTAGCCGGTGACGAGGGTGTTGGTGGGATAGAAATACTTGAGGTCTTCGCTCTCCTCATTGGGCCAGCCCAGAGTGCTGAAGGGCCACAGAGCGGAAGAGAACCAGGTGTCGAGGGTATCGGGGTCCTGGGTGAGCCTGGTGCCGCCGCACTTGGGGCAGGTGCAGGGTGCGCTCTTGGCGACCACAGTCTCGCCGCAGTCGTCGCAGTACCAGGCCGGGATCTGGTGGCCCCACCACAGCTGGCGGCTGATGCACCAGTCGCGGGTGTTCTTCATCCAGTTCATATAGTTCTTGGTGAAGCGCTCCGGCACGAACTTGATGTCGCCCTTCTCCACGCTCTCGATGGCGGGCTTGGCCAGAGGCTCCATCTTGACGAACCACTGCTTGGACACCATGGGCTCGATGGTGGAGTGGCAGCGGTAGCAGGTGCCGACCTCGTGCTTCAGCGGCTCGATCTCCTTCAGGAAGCCGCCCTCCTTCAGGTCCGCGAGGATGGCCTTGCGGGCCTCGAGGGTGGTCATGCCGGCATACCTGCCGCAGTCCAGCACATGAGGCTCGTTGACGGTGTTCTTGTCCGCGGCAAACAGAGCGTCGGCAGCAGCCTTATCGGCGGCGCCGGTCATGCGGCCGTCGTAGGTAAAGACGCGGACGATGGGCAGGTCATGGCGCAGGCCGACCTCAAAGTCATTGGGGTCGTGGGCCGGGGTGATCTTCACGACGCCGGTACCCTTGGTCATGTCGGCGTGCTCGTCGCAGACGATGGGGATCTCCTTGTTCAGCAGGGGCAGGATGACATGGCAGCCGTGCAGATGAGCATAGCGGGGGTCATCGCCGTTGATGGCAACGGCGGTATCGCCCAGCATGGTCTCGGGACGGGTGGTAGCCAGCTCCAGCATCTCGCCGGTCTCCTTGACCGGGTAGAGCAGGTGCCAGAAGCTGCCGTCCTTTTCCTCATACTCCACCTCGGCGTCGGAAATGGAGGTGTTGCAGTGGGGGCACCAGTTGACCATGCGGTTGCCGCGGTAGATGAGTCCCTTGTCGTACAGGCGGACAAAGACTTCCTTGACAGCCTCAGAGCAGCCCTCGTCCATGGTAAAGCGCTCGCGCTCCCAGTCGCAGCTGCTGCCCAGCTTCTTGAGCTGGCTGACGATGCGGTTGCCGTATTTGGTCTTCCAGGCCCAGGCGCGCTCCAGGAAGCCGTCGCGGCCCACCATTTCCTTGGTCAGACCCTCAGCACGCATGGCCTCCACGACCTTGGCCTCCGTAGCGATGGAAGCGTGGTCCGTGCCAGGCACCCACAGGGCGGCATAGCCCTGCATCCGCTTGGTGCGGATGAGGATGTCCTGCATGGTGTTGTCCACGGCGTGGCCCATGTGGAGCTGGCCGGTGACGTTCGGAGGGGGCATCACGATGGTGTAGGGCTTCTTGTCGGGGTCGGCCTTGGTGTGGAAGTAGCCGCCATCCAGCCAGAACTGGTAGATGCGGTCTTCCACCTGGCTCGGATCATACTGTTTTGCGAGTTCTTTCATAGTATCCTCCCAGATGAATTGATAGAAGTTGTTTTCGTAAGCAGGGTGCGCCGAATGACGAGAATTTTTGTCCGCAGACAAGGCGATTTTCCGCAGCAATCCTGGGCGGATTGCAAGGAAAATCAACGCAGTATGCGGGCAAAAAGGCCGTTCAGACGGTGTGCAATGCTTATGGAAACGACTTCTTGTGAGTGGGACGAAAAAAGCCGCCCCACGGAGCGTTCCATGGGACGGCTGTAATATAACCGCGGTACCACCCAAATTGCACACGGCTTTCTGCCGCATGCCCCTTGATGCCCCGATAACGTGGGGCAGACCCGGAGGCGACTACTCTTGTTTCCCCGCCTCTGCTCAAAAGCGACAGCACGCCGCACCGCCATACCGGGTTTTCAGCAGCCCCCGGCTCTCTGGATGGCGAAAACGACACACACTCTTTTTCCTTGCATTTATAAAAAGAATATAGCGTTTTTTGTGCGTTTTGTCAATCTCTTTTTCATCGGAACAAAATTTTCACAGCTGCCGTTCAGCGCACGGGCCGCGCTCAGACCGCCGTTCTTCTGCCGGATGGGCCGGACGCGGCTGTCCCGCCGGGTCATTCAGCCTTTTCTCCTTTTCAGGACAGCCGTGACACGGCCCTTGAGCCGATCGAACTCCGGCGCGTTCCGGTGGAGCACCACCATGACAGCCCCGAACAGCAGCGTATACAGCACACCGTCCACCAGAAACCAGCCGATGTTCTTCGCCGGGCAGAAGCGCACCCATCCGTAGGACACAGCGGCCAGCACTGCGACGACTGCGGCGCGTTCGGCGTAGCGGACAAAGTAGTCTTTCAGCTTGCCCTGCCAGTCTTCCCGGATGCCGTAGCGCATCAGGATGTAAGGCTCCATCCAGAGGCAGGTCGTCACGGTGCTGATGACCGTTCCGCCCAGAATGCCTGCCACGCCGAACTTCTGCACCAGCAGCAGGGACGCTGCCAGATTGATGACCGACTCGAGCAGCGGCTTGTACCGGTCGTACCAGAACAGGCCCTTGGCCTCACGGAAGAGCAGGTTGACCTTCCGCTGACCCGAAACATAAAATTCCGTCACGAGGACGGCGACTGTCGCCGTGGAGAAGCAGTATTCCGCGCCGAAGCAGAGGGTGATAAAAGCGTTGGACAGCGCGAACAGTCCCGCCGTCCAGTAAGCGTAGATGACGAAGAAGAGCAGGTCCAGTTCCCGGTAGATGCTGTACACCCGTGTCTCATCCTCAATGGCTCCCAGATTGCCCAGACTTCCGGTAAAGGCGTTCGAAAATTTGTCCATCAGGTTGTTGATGCCGGACAAGATGAGCTTGTAGTTGGAGTAGATGCCCACCGACAACAAACCCACGAAGCTGGACATCAGCAGGCTGTCCGTGTTCCGGACGATGACCGTTCCCAGCTTGTGGAAGCTCATGGCACCGATGTTCCGCAGGATGCCGTGAAATTCTTCTTTTTCCGGCAGCTCCCCGCACTCTTTCAGGTAGGGAAATTCCTTATCCGCCTTGACCGATACGATGATGTTCGGGATGAACTGCATCACGAACTGCACCGCCAGATAGAGGATAAAGTTTCCGGTCAGCACGATGAGGACGATCTGGAGCAGCGTCTTGACCGCGTCGCAGAGCTGCGCCCAGAGGTTGCGGACATAGGCTTTCTGGTAGGCCAGATAGATGGAGTTTTTATAGCTCAGCAGATAAGAGCAGACCGAGTTTGCCACATACATCAGATAGATGAGCCGCAGATGCTCGATGCCGCTGCTGTCCTTGATGAAAAAGCCCAGAAACGGCATCAGTGCAAGGCCCACGAGCAGCACCACGACCGCCACGATACGGTAGAGGAGCCGGTAAAGGTTCATCAGCTGCGCCAGCCGATGCTCGTCATTCTTCGCAGCCGGCTCATACAAGCTGTATATCATCGCCGTGCCGATTCCAAGCTCTGCAAAGTTCAGGATGCCCAGCACATCGGTGAACAGTCCGTTGACCCCCAGATATGCCGCCGACAGGTAGTGGATGAACACCATCCGGCTGATGAACAGCAGTGCCTGATTCATGAGCTGTCCACCCACATTGACGACCATATTGATAAGGGTATACCGTGTCCGCATTTTTCTTATGTCCCTTCCTTTTCGAGTGTGGCCCGCCGCATCCGCTGCATCAGGGTCCGCAAAGGCCCTGTTCGTTTTTCTTTATTAGAATATCATCTCATTGCGGCGCTTTCAACGATTTATCCGTTTTTCAGCCCTCCGCGTCCAGAAGCTCCGTTTTCAGCCGGGCAATGAGCCGCTCCATCAGGGCCACACGGTTGAAGGGGGTCATGAGATAGAAGCCGTCGGCGTAGGGCAGAGCCTCCCGGGCCATCTGCATCGACACCTCAAGGCCCAGCGCCTCGCCCTGCTCCCGGTCGAGGCCCGCGAAGCGCTGGATGATGTCCTCCTCCACATGGATGCCGTTGATCTCGTTCTCCATGAAGATGGCGTTCCGCTGGCTGACCACCGGCATGATGCCGGCCAGAATTTTAGCACGTTCATCCAGTGTCTGGCGGGCCTTGCGGAGATTTTCCACCGCCTGTGCCGACAGCACCGGCTGGGTCAGGAAGCCCGACATCCCGTTTTCCAGCTTTTCCACGGCCCGGCGCAGCTCCACGTCAAAGTTCCGGGCGTTGAGGTTCAGCGCACCCAAGACGGTCATGGCCGAGGGCATCTCCCGGCCCTCCCCGGCCAGCGAGACGATGTACTGGGCCAGCTTGCGGGAGTTGAACTGGTAGACATTCTTCACCTCGTCCCGCTCTGCGGTGGGGATGGGGTCGCCGGTGATGGCCAGCACCTCCCGCACGCCCTCGGCGTAAAGGCCCAGCAGAAGGGCCTTGGTGGCGTTGAGGTTGCGGTCGCGGCAGGTCATGTGGGGCAGAGCACACATTCCCAGTTCCCGGTGTACCCGGCAGGCCACGAGGGAGGAATCCATCCGGGCCTGCGCGATGGGGCAGTCGGCGATGGTCAGCAGGTCAGCGCCTGCGGCCTGCAGCCGCCGTGCGCCGTCCAGATAGCCGCTCAGGTCGGCCACCCGGGGCGAATCCAGTTCAATGGCGATGACCTTCTCACCTGCGTTCAGTTTCCGCAGGAAGGCATCATCTTTTTCCACCGCCGGTGCAGTCCCGGTGGAAAGCTTCGCTGCCGGAGCGGCTTCGGTCTGCCGGGGCAGGGCATCCAGCTCCGCACGCAGGGCCGCGATGTGGGCGGGCGTCGTGCCGCAGCAGCCGCCCAAAATACGGACGCCCCCAGCGGCGATCTGCCCCATCTCCCGGGCAAAATACGCAGGCTTGCCCTGATACAGCACCCGCGCCCGGGTGACCACCGGATAGCCCGCGTTGGGCATCACCGACAGGGGCAGCAGCGTCTTGCCAAGGCCCTGCACCAGTTTCTTCATCGCGCCGGGGGCCGAGACGCAGTTCAGGCCCACGGCGTCCACCACGCCGCTCTGCTCCATCCGGCGCAGCAGGTCGCGGAACAGCAGGCCCTCGCGGGTGTAGCCGTCCGGCAGCACCGCGAAGGACACCATGACAAAGGCGTCCGGCACTGCCACACGCAGTGCCTTTACCGCCTCCACAATGCCCACATCGGAGCTGAGCGTCTCGAACAGAAAGTTCTTTGCCCCCAGTGCGGCGAACTGCTGCGCCACGAGGCCGTAGGCGCTGCTGGCCGGGGCAGCCTCGGTGTCCGGGGCAGGGCCAAGGTCAGCAAAGACGGCAGCATCCTTCTCAGCGGCAGCGTCACAGGCCAGCTTCCAGCCCGCCTCGGCCAGCTCTTCCCAGCCCGGCATCTGGGCCGCCGCCATCCGGGGCAGACCGAAGGTGTTGGTCTTGATGGCCTGTGCGCCTGCGGCCAGATATTCCGCATGGACCTTCTTCACGCCCTCGGGGTCGGTGAGGTTGGCCATTTCGCAGTCCGCGCCCGGTGCCGCTTTATAATAGGTACCCATGCCGCCATCGAACAAAAGCGGCTTGTGGGCAAGATACTCTCGGATGTCCGTCATAGAAAGGTTCTCCTTTTTATTTTCCTTGATTTTATAAAGAAATTCAGGTATAATTTTTGTATGAAAGTGAGGTGCTTTTGGATGCCCAAGATTCGTTCCAGCGCAGACCTGCGCAACAACTACAATGAGATCTCCACCTTCTGCCACGACTACGCCGAGCCGGTGTTCATCACCAAAAACGGCAAAGGCGACCTTGCCGTGATGAGCATCGAGACCTACGAGGCCCTGACCGCCCGGTTCGATTTGTACGCAAAATTGCAGGAAGGTCTGGATGACGTGGCGGCGGGAAGAACGCGCCCGCTGGATGAGTTCATGCAGGAGCTGCAAAACAGAAGGAGTCTTCGATGAACTACTTTATCGATGTTGCCGTTTCTGCTCAGCGCGACCTTGCAGATGCCTTCGACTATATCGACCTGAACTTGAAAAATCCCTCTGCTGCCGACAAGCTGGTTGCCATCGCATGGAAGAAATTCCGTTCTCTCGACACCTTCCCACAGCGTTTTTCACTTGTGAATGACCCATTTCTTTCCGCTTTGGGAATCCGGCTCATTCCAGTTCAAAACTATCTTGCATTTTATAAAGTCGACTCTTCCACCCAGACCGTCCACATCCTCCGCTTCCTGTATGGTCACAGCGACTGGCAGGCTATCCTGCGGGCGGATGTTCTTCCAACATGAGCATTCTCCCCGGCCCTTTGCCGGGGAGAATTTTTATGCAGTCATCTTCAGTTTAATGAAGTTTGCGCACTTGTCAAGCATTTTTGCCCCGAAGCAGCCCATTTTGCTTGCGCCGAAGCCGGTTTTGTGCTATTCTATGCATATTTACAATGGTTGGGAGGAATGTATCATGCGCCACGCCGGCACACAGGAGATCGAAACGCCGCGGCTGCTTCTGCGCCGCCTTATGCCGTCGGATGCCCCGATGATGTACGCAAACTGGGCCAACGACCCGGAAGTCACCCGCTGGCTGCGCTGGACGCCGCACAAGGATGTGGCCGAGACGCAGGAGCTGCTGAGCGCATGGGCGCTGCTCTATCCCAACGAGGACTACTATCAGTGGGCCATCGTGGAAAAGGCCACCGGACAGGTGTTCGGCTCCATCAGCCTCTACAACAGCCTGCTGGGAGAACCGGCACAGCGAAATGAATGGCCGGGTTTTGACCTCTCCGAGGGCATCTGGGAGCCGGGCTACTGCATCGGCAGAGCATGGTGGGGCAAAGGCTGCACCACCGAGGCCCTGAACGCTCTGGTAGAATACTGGTTCAAGAATACAGACAGTAATTGGCTTGCCTGCTCCCACGCCGTGGAGAACCCCGCCAGCGGCAAGGTCATGATGAAAGCAGGCTTTGTCTACGACCACGAGGCCGTCTACCACAAATTCGACGGTACGGCGATACCCTGCAAGTGCTATGCCCTGACGCGAGAATACTATAAGAAGCAACCTCTCCGTCAGCGCTGACGCGCTGCCACCTCCCCTAAACGAGGGGAGGCCTTGGCATTTCGTTAGAGAGTTGACCTCTTCGCCAGAGGCTCCCCTCCGCTAGGGGAGCTGTCGAGCGATAGCGAGACTGAGAGGTTGGCTCCACTAACAGAAAGGAATCATTTTGAGCGAACTTTACGATATTTTAGTCGAAACTCCCCCGACGAAGGTCATCCTTCTCGCCCTCGACCAGGGCCTGTGGGACTGCGAGCGCAGCCTTGCCGAGCTGGCTGCGCTGTGCGAGGCCAACCACATGGAAGCCGTGGCCGAAGTCACCCAGAAGCGCCAGACCCCTGAGACCGGCATCGTGCTGGGCAGCGGCAAGCTGGAAGAAGCCGCTGCTGCCGCAGCAGAGCTGGGGGCCGAGTGCGCCGTCTTCGACGGTGAGCTGACCGGCAGCCAGATCCGCAAACATCTCCACGGCCCTCGGCGGCCTCGAGGTCATCGACCGCACCATGCTCATCCTCGAGATCTTCCGCAGCCGTGCCGTGACCAACGAAGGCAAGCTGCAGACCGAGCTGGCCCTCCTG
>ENA-OQIF01000582-OQIF01000582.1-human-gut-metagenome-genome-assembly--contig:-NODE-582-length-12532-cov-6.119065_pt1 | contig 12532 bp, 13 predicted proteins | sample MGYA00242574_ERZ504738 | MGnify/ENA primary metagenome ERZ504738 (study PRJEB26092, sample SAMD00036437) | human gut metagenome | host: Homo sapiens | study: EMG produced TPA metagenomics assembly of...
GCGCTTTCGAACAGCTGCTCATTCAGCTTGTCAAATTCTTCTTTTGATTTATTTTCATGATTAAACACTTTTACGACACGCTGTCCATTCATACGTTCTTCTACGTATCCTGTCACATCAGCAAGTGCAATCTGCTGGCGAACAAAGAATTTTCCACTGTTTCCACCGATTTTCTTTGTCACTAACAGCAACACACCAATCATCACAACCGCAAGTACAGTTAGTACGGGACTTAAAATAAGCATAGAAATAAATGTTACTATGATTGTAAAAAATGACATCAATGCCTGCGGAATTGACTGATTGATCATCTGCCTCAATGTATCTGTATCATTTGTGTAAAGACTCATAATAGAACCATTTGTATTCTGGTCAAAGTAGCGAATCGGAAGCGTCTGCATATGCTCAAACATGTCATCTCTGACTTGCTTTAACACACCCTGACCAATCGTTACCATCATTCTTGTATACACAAAAGTAGAAACAACTCCCACTAGAAAAATACATCCCAGCACCGCCATAGCCTGATATAATTCCGCAAAGTTTGGCTGCTTTTGTCCGATCAACGGAATGATAAAATCATCCAATAAAAATTTCAAGGACAACGATACTGATATAGATGCCACAGAACTTAATAAAATGCAGACAAACACAATAACAAATTGCACTTTATACATTCCTGTTACATATTTTAGGAGACGTTTTGCTGTCTTTGCTGTGTTCTTAGACACTCCGGATTTTTGATTCTTACTCATCGTCTCCACCTCCTTTTACTTGTGACTCGTATACTTCTCTGTAAATTTCATTTGTTTCAAGCAATTCTTTTGAAGTTCCGATTCCGCTAATGCGGCCTTCATCTAATACAATAATCTGATCTGCATCTTCTATAGAAGAAACCCTCTGTGCAATGATAATTTTCGTTGTATTCGGAATTTCTTCCCTAAATGCTTTTCGAATCAATGCATCGGTCTTTGTATCAACCGCACTTGTCGAATCATCCAAAATTAAAATCTTTGGTTTTTTCAGCAATGCCCTTGCAATACAGAGACGCTGTTTTTGTCCACCGGACACATTGTTACCGCCTTGCACGATCATCGTATTATATTTATTCGGAAACTCCTGTACGAAACCGTCTGCCTGAGCCAATTTACAAACTCTTTGTACCTCTTCGTCGGTTGCATGTTCGTTTCCCCAACGGATATTTTCATAAATTGTCCCTGAGAAAAGAACATTTTTCTGTAATACCATGGAAACCTGATCTCGCAGTGCCTCCAAATTATATTCTCGGACATCAATTCCGCCTACTTTTACACTTCCACCTGTCACATCGTAAAGTCTTGGAATCATCTGAACAAATGTTGATTTTGCACTTCCGGTTCCACCGATAATACCGATTGTCTGACCTGATTTAATGTGTATGTTAATATTTTTCAAAGACAGGTTGCCACCTTCTCCTGCATAACTAAAGTCTACATTTTCAAAAGATATGGAACCGTCCGGAACTTCTTTTACTGCGTCTTCTTTATCCTGCATCTCCGGAACTTCTTTTAACACTTCTTCAATACGATCTGTAGATGCCTCTGCAATCATAATCAAGACAAACACAAAAGTCACCATCATCAGTGACATCAAAATCTGCATTGCATACACCATAATACTTGTCAGTTCGCCGGTCTCCATCGTCTGGAATACAATATTGCGTCCCCCCAGATACACAATCAGCAATACTACGATATACATCGTAAATTGCATCACCGGAGAATTCCATGCTACAATTTTCTCCGCTTTTGTAAACAGGTTATACACAATTTTTGAAATTCCATGAAATTTTTCAATCTCATGATCTTCTCGTACATATGCTTTCACAACACGGGAAGCATTGACATTTTCCTGCACAGAATTATTCAAAATATCATATTCGTCAAACACCTTTATGAAATGCGGATGCGCTTTCTTCGCAATAAAAATGAGCGCGCCTCCTAAAAGCGGAATCACTACCAAAAACAACAGCGCAATCTCTACATTGATCGTGAGTGTCATAATCCATGACAGAATCACCATAATCGGCGCCCTCGCCAAAAGACGGATACTCATCATATATGCCATCTGCACATTTGTAATGTCGGTTGTCATTCGGGTCACCAAACTCGGTGTGGAGAAATGATCAATATTTTTAAATGAAAAATCCTGTATTTTATAAAAAATATCATGTCGCAGATTTTTCGCATATCCCGCTCCTGCTATTGCAGCAAATTTTCCTGCCAGCACACCAAACCAAAGCGCAAGCATTGCCATCACCACGAGAATCACACCCATTTTTACAATGTATCCTAAATCTCCTTTGGCAATTCCCACATCGATAATTTTTGCCATCTGCAATGGAATCAAAACTTCCATAAACACTTCCAGGATTACGAAAAGCGGTGCCAGTACAGATTGCTTTTTATATTCTCGAATCGATTTTAGTAATGTTCTATTCATTGTTTTCGTTTTCCTCCTTTTTTTCTGATTGTTTTGTCTCCGTCTGTGCAAGATTGTCAAACATCTTCCACAATACATACATGCACATCGAAAATTCTTCTTCTGAAATTCCTTTCGTCAGCCGCTTTTCCATAACGCGTATATTTTCCAGAATCTCTGCTCGAAGCGCCTCCGCCTTTTTGGTCGGTACAATCGTCTTAAGTCGGGCATCTTTCTCGGAAGATTCTCTGTAAATAAAGCCGTTCTTTTCCATCAGCTGAAGAATACCGGTTGCCGTTGATTTTCGTATCTGAAATTCTTCTTCTACATCTTTTTGGTAAATCTCTCTGTGCAACGTCTCCAATAGAATGAATTTCAATACATGCTTTTGCATCGTTGTAAGTCCGTCATCTCCACAAGGTATAATATTCTGACGTTTTAAGCGATGTGATAACATATGAATCAACTTTCCTGCATGAACCTTTTGTCTTTGTCCGTCTGTTTCCTGCACATCTTCACTTCCTTTCATTAGTTAGTTTCCTAACCTTTAACAAGTATAATGAAAGAAAATTTTATTGTCAAGAGAAAAGATATTCATATTTTCTTTTTTGTTCTCTTTATACTTTCCCTTACTCTTTCTCCATCATTGTGATTGACACCTTTTTATAGGAATCTCCCTCTAAATTCTTCCATGTAAATGTCTCATCTTCCATAATCATATAACTATGCTCCGAATCCTCTTTTGGGATAGATACAGAGCCCGGGTTCATATAAATAATATTGCCAACGGTTCGATATGCTGGCACATGAAAATGTCCGTTTAACAAAATATCACCCGCTTTCAGCATCGGAAGGTGTTCTGCGTTAAATGTATGTCCGTGTGTGGCAAATATCATGCGGTCTTTTACATATAAAATACAGTACTCTGCCAAAACCGGAAATTCCAATACCATCTGATCCACCTCTGTATCACAGTTTCCACGGACGCAAAGAATGTCTTCTTTGATATCATTCAACATCTGAATCACTTTCTTTGGATTGTATTCTTTTGGCAGATCATTTCGCGGTCCGTGATATAAGATGTCCCCCAGAAGCAGCAACTTATCTGCTTTCTCTCTCCGATAGGCCTCAATCATTTTCTCACAATAAAATGCAGAACCGTGTATATCTGATGCAATCATAATCTTCATATTCTCTTCTCCTTTTATACAAACTTAGGCGATACTATATTAGCATCGCCTCATTTCTTATGTTCTTTATTCTCGTTCATGATAGTTCCGGAAAAACTCTGATAACCCATTTAGCGTCTTCAATAATACCGGGATCTCTTCTTCTGTCAGTTTATCCACAACCGCCTGTGTCATCTGCGTATGGAAATCTTCGTGATGTCGATACGCCTTCTCCCCCTTCTTTGTCAGTCTGATATAGACAACACGCCTGTCCTCCTCACTGCGAATTCGGACTGCATATTTTTTATTCACCAGACTGTTCATAGAAGTTGTCAGAGAGCCAACTGTAATATTGAGCTTTTTTGCAATCGCAGACATGTTGTTACCTTTGCCTAATCCGATTGCTTCTATAATGTGCATATCATTATTACTGATGTCTTTATATTCCTCCGTAATAATTGCTTTTTCTTCCAGTTCCCAGATCTCATTGAACAAGTGAACCAATATATCATTGATCGTCTCATAAGCATTCACGTTATTCTCTCTCCTTCAACCAGAATATCTTTCCTTTTCTATTATACACATTCTTGCATCAAATTCGCAATGACTTCTTTTACAGTTTCTATTTTCTCTGCTCGATAAGCATTTGCACCACAGAACAGCAACCCCTCTTCTGTATTTCCTTTCGCCGCTTCTATGAGCGCTTTTGTGATACAATATGGGATTTGTCCAGGATCACATTTCGCAAGACAATGATAGCATTTTCTTGGAGGTATGTTCTCACCTCGCAACACGCTCTCAAGCATTGTATTTTTGATTGCTCTCCCCGGCATACCAACCGGACTTTTCACAATTACAATATCTTCTTTACAAGCTTTGATATACGCTTGTTTATACCGGATATCTGCGTCGCATTCTTCTGTCGTGACAAACCTTGTTCCCACTTGTACTGCCTGAACTCCCAAATTCAATACATGTTTCACTTTTTGCGGTGTGTCAATCCCTCCTGCCACCGCAATCGGAATCTTTGTGTCATACTTTTTCGCATAACTATCGACTGTCTTTTGAATGTTTCCGATCTCATGGGCATATTTTTCATCTGTATAATACGAAAGTTCTTCTTCTGAAAAACCAAGATGTCCGCCGGCTTTTGGTCCTTCAATGATCACCATATCTGCCGTTCGTCCATATTTTCTATCCCAATATTTTAAAATGACATTTGCTGATTTACAGGTAGATACAATCGGAGCAACCTTTGTATTACTTCCTTTTACATAGGCAGGCAGATCTACCGGAAGTCCTGCGCCGGATACAATAAGATCGGCTCCTGCCTCCACTGCTGCACGGACATATTTCTCATAATCTCTCATCGCAGTCATAATATTGAATCCTACTATTCCATCTTGCGCAATACTTCTTGCTTTCCGTAATTGCTTCTCTATTGCCCGCAAATTCGCTTCCAACGGATTTCCTTCAAAATCCGGCTCCGAAAAACCAATCTGTGCCGCAGAAATCAGACCAATCCCGCCTTCTCTTGCTACCGTTCCAGCCAGATTTCCCAGACTGATCCCGATCCCCATACCGCCCTGTATCACCGGAACTTTTATTTCTTTTTCTCCTAGTTTAAACGAACCCCATCCTTTTCCCTTCTTATACGTTAGTATTTTTCGAAAACGCGCATACCGATGTTCCATCAATTCTCCCTCTGTCATATTGGAATAAACACCAAAAAACTGTCCCATATAAATAGAAAGCCTTTCACAGACCCTTCCCATCCGATCCGCTGTCAAATCTGACTCTTCAAAAATCACGCGCTCCACAACACCCATCTGTTTTAAATCTTCTGCTGTAAGGCGCATGACCTCCGCAGCCTCCTTCGCCTTCTTGCTGTCTTTCCATAAAAATAGAAGCAAAATCCTTCCGGGTGAAAGGATGGAGTATACGGAGTTTTCCAACATCCACACTTCATCTGCCACTGCCACGGCAAGCGCTCCACCACTTCCACCTTCTCCAATTACAATCGAGAGCACAGGAACTTTCAACCCAGACATTTCAAATAGATTTCTCGCAATTGCTTCTCCCTGACCTCTCTCTTCTGCCTCCAGACCGCAAAATGCTCCCGGCGTATCTACCAGACAGATGATTGGGCGACCAAACTTCTCAGCCTGTTTCATTAGACGAAGTGCTTTTCGGTATCCTTCCGGAGAAGGCATTCCAAAATTACACTCAATATTTTCTTTCGTTGTCCTTCCTTTTTCCTGCGCAATCACTGTAACCGGAATTCCCTGGAACTTTGCAATTCCACCGATAATCGCCTTGTCATCTTTATAATAGCGGTCTCCGTGAAGCTCTATAAAATCCGTAAACAGACGTTTGATATAGTCACTTCCGGTCGGTCGATCTTTTCTGCGAGACAGTTGAACACGCTCCCACGCAGACATCGTCTTCCTTTCTGCCTCTCTTTCATTTTCCTCCTGCTGTCTTTCTGCAATCGGAATGTCTCTTTTTGATGCATGGAAAGAATTTTTGAAAGTACAGCCTTCAATTCTTTTCGCTCTACAATCCTGTCAATAAATCCATGTTCCAGTAAAAATTCAGAGCGCTGAAATCCTTGCGGGAGTTTTTGTCCGATTGTCTGCTCAATGACTCTTGGACCCGCAAACCCGATCAATGCCCCAGGTTCTGCCAGAATCACATCTCCAAGCATTGCAAAACTTGCTGTCACTCCTCCGGTTGTGGGATTTGTCAACACCGAAATATAAAGAAGCCCTGCATCACTGTGCCGCTTCAATGCTGCCGACGTCTTTGCCATCTGCATCAGCGACACGATTCCTTCCTGCATTCTCGCTCCACCTGAGCATGCAAATAGAATTACTGGAAGTTTTTCCTCTGTCGCGCGCTCAACCATACGCGTGATTTTTTCTCCCACAACTTCTCCCATACTTGCCATAATAAACCGGCTGTCGCACACACCGATTGCTGCTTTGATTCCATGAACCAAAGCGCTTCCAGTCAAGACAGCTTCATCAAGTCCTGTCTTTTCCTGCAGCATTTTAATTTTCTCTTCATAGCCTTTATAATGCAGAGAATTCCTTGTCACCAGATCGGTATTCCATTCTTCAAAACTTCCTTCATCCGCAACCATCTCAATTCTATGACGTGCATGAATCCGAAAATAATTGTGACATTTCGGACAGATATAGTCTGCATCTTTTACGTCCTGCGCAAAAATTGCCGATTTGCAGGCATTACATTTTTTCAACAGTCCTTCCGGCACTTCCGGCTTTTTGGAGCTGTTTTCTGTAAGCGAAATATAAGTATTCTTTTTAAACATGTTTTTTAGTCTCAACTGTATCACCTGCCTTTTTTCTATCCTTTATCAACACATCTTTTCGGAAATGAATTCAATATCCACATTTCCTGCCTGATAATCCGGATGATTCATAATTTCATACTGATAGTCCACATTCGTATCGACCCCCTCGATAATCACTTCTCCGAGCGCGCTTCTCATCTTGGAAATCGCCTCTTTTCTGGTCTTTGCATACACAATCAGTTTTGCGAGCATGGAATCATAATACGCCGGCACTTCATAGCCATTATAGACAGCTGTATCAATCCGAACTCCTTTTCCGCCCGGAAAATACACATCTGTGATCAGCCCCGGCGATGGACGGAACTGCTCTTTTGGATTCTCCGCATTGATCCTACACTCAATCGCATGTCCCCCAATCCTTACATCCTGCTGGCGATAGGAGAGTTTTTTCCCTGCCGCGATACGAATCTGCTCCTTGATCAGATCAATCCCTGTCACACATTCTGTGACCGGATGCTCCACCTGAATTCTTGTATTCATCTCCATAAAATAAAACTGCTCATTTGATTCCAGCAAAAACTCAATCGTTCCCGCATTGACATAATGTGCTGCCTTTGCTGCCTTTATTGCTGCCTGCCCCATCTTCTCACGAAGTGTATCTGAAATTGCTGCCGACGGAGATTCCTCTATCATTTTCTGATGATTTCTTTGAATGGAACAGTCTCGCTCCCCAAGATGAATCACGTTTCCATAGCTGTCTGCCAGAATCTGAAATTCAATATGGCGGGGATGCTGTACAAAATGTTCAATGTACATGGTGCCATCTGCAAATGCCATCTCAGCTTCTTTTTGTGCCGTCTGAAAACTTGTCTCAAATTCATCTGCATTGTGGGCGACACGCATTCCTTTTCCCCCTCCGCCAAGTGCGGCTTTTACGATGACAGGATAACCTATTTCCTCTGCAATCTTTGCTCCCGTCTTCGCATCATATATCGGCTCCTTACTTCCGGGAATGACCGGCACCCCTGCTTGGATCATCGTGTTTCTCGCCTCAGCCTTGTGCCCCATTTTGCGGATGACATCCGAATTCGGTCCGATAAAAGTAATATGACATTGCTCACAAAGCTCCACAAACTTGCTGTTTTCCGACAAAAACCCAAATCCGGGATGAATCGCATCTGCGCCTGATACAATCGTCGCACTGATGATCTGTTCCATATTCAGATAACTGTCTTTTGACGGTGCCGGACCGATACAGACCGCCTCATCTGCAAGCTGTGCATGCAGCGCTTCCGCATCCGCCTCTGAATAAACGGCAACGGTCTCAATTCCCATCTCGCGGCATGCCCTTATAATGCGCACTGCAATTTCTCCTCTGTTGGCAATTAACACCTTTTTTATCATTTTCTCACCTATCCAATCATAAATGTCAATTCTGCGCTGACTACTATTTTCCCATCTACACTTGCTACCGCTTCACCGACTCCGACCGGTCCTTTTTGCCGAATAATCTTCGTCTCCAGCTTCACCTTATCTCCGGGTACAATCTTTCCTTTAAATTTGCACTTCTGAATTCCTCCGAAATATGCAATTTTTCCACGATTCTCTTCTTTTGCAAGAATTGCAACTGCGCCAACCTGCGCCAACGCCTCCACCGTCAGCACACCCGGCATAACCGGTTCCTGAGGAAAATGTCCAGCAAAAAAATCTTCTCTGTATGTGACACATTTATATCCTGTAGCAAACACACCCGGCTCATAATCCTCAATGTAATCCACCAAAAGAAACGGATGTCTGTGCGGAATGATTTCCTGAATCTGCTTTGTACTCAAATACCTCATACGTGATCTCCTCTTCTCAACTCTATCCAATGCGGAACAATGGTTGTCCATATTCCACCATCTGCCCATTTTCCACCAAAACTTCCTTGATTTCTCCTGTGTATTCACTCTCAATCTCATTCATCAGTTTCATCGCCTCCACAATTGCAAGTGTCTGACCGCTTTTCACCTGATCACCAACCTGTACAAATGGATCCGCATCTTCTGAAGGGGCGGTATAAAAAGTTCCAACTAACGGAGACTTTACCACATACCCCTCTTGTTTTTCTGCCCTTACAGGTGCTTCCGGTATCGGAAGTTCTTCCTCCTGATAAACAGTTACCGCTTTTGCGAAACTTTCTTTTTGCAAAGATAGCTTTACGCCCTTTTCTTCATATTTAAAACTATTCAATGCGGACTTTGACACCACATCAATCAATTTCACAAGCTGTTCAAATTCCATATTTTCACACCTATCCTTCATATTTCTTGACAAGCAGCGTCGCATTATGTCCGCCAAATCCCAAAGAATTACTCATCGCATAACGAATCTCTTTCTCAATCGGCGCTCCGACTGCATAATTCAAGTCACAATCTGCCTCCGGTTCTTTTGTTCCCATTGTCTGATGAATAAAACCTTCCTGTATCGCTTTTACACAGACGATCAATTCCACCCCGCCTGCTGCTCCAAGCAAATGTCCAATCATTGATTTTGTAGAATTAACGATGACATCTTTTGCCGCCTCACCAAATGCACTTTTAATTGCATACGTCTCGAACAGATCATTGTGATGTGTGCTCGTGCCATGTGCATTGATGTAGGCAACTTCTTTTGGCTGTATCCCCGCTTCTTCCATCGCAAGCAGCATCGCTTTTGCCGCACCGCTTCCATCTTCTGCCGGAGATGTAATATGGTAAGCATCCCCTGTTGCACCATAGCCGACAAGTTCTGCATAAATATTTGCTCCTCTTGCCTTTGCATGCTCCAGCTCTTCCAGTACAACGATTCCAGAACCCTCCCCAATCACAAATCCGCTTCGGTCTTTGTCAAACGGAATTGACGCCCGCAACGGATTTTCCTCTGTCGTAAGCGCAGTCAATCCGGTGAACCCTGCCACTCCAGTCGGGCAGATTGCACTCTCAGTTCCTCCTGCAACCATCACATCTGCATCGCCATATTGAATGGCACGAAACGCATCTCCGATGGAGTTTGTCCCTGATGCACATGCGGTTACAACATTCGTACACTTTCCTCGTGCTCCTAATTGTATGGAAACATTCCCTGCTGCCATGTTAGAAATCATCAGCGGAACCATTAATGGATTGACTCTCGAAGGACCCTTTTTCCATAATCTTTGTATACTCTCGCTCCACGACCTGCAGACTTCCGATTCCGGATCCAACCATCACTCCCACACGGAACGGATCTTCTTTTTCCATGTCAATTCCCGCATCCGCAAACGCTTCTTTTGCCGCAGCTACCGCGTATTGAGAAAACGGTTCCATACGTTTTGCCGCTTTAAAATCCATATGATCCTTTGCCTGAAAATCCTTTACTTCCGCAGCGATCTTTACTTTATACTCTGAAGTATCAAATTTTGTGATCGGTCCGATTCCTACTCTTCCCGCTCTGATACTGTCCCAAAATTCCGTCACACTGTTTCCGACTGGGGTGATCGCCCCCATTCCTGTTATTACAACTCTCTTTTTCATGCGCTCCTGCTCCTCCTTTTAAATTACCATTCCACCGTCTACATGAAGCACCTGCCCTGTAATATAGCCGGCCTCCTCCGACGCAAGAAATGCTGCCGCATTTGCCACATCTTTTGGACTTCCAAATGTTCCAAGAGGAATTTTCGCCTTTGTCTCTTCCTTCACCGCATCTGAAAGAATCTCGGTCATCTCAGTCTGAATAAATCCCGGAGCAATCGCATTTACCGTAATATTTCTGGATGCAAGCTCTTTTGCAGCAGACTTCGTCAGTCCGATCAGCCCGGCTTTGGACGCTGCATAGTTTGCCTGTCCCACATTCCCTGCAACGCCTACAACCGAAGACATATTGATAATTCTTCCCTGACGCTGTTTCATCATATATCTTGATGCGAACCGGATACAGTGAAACGCTCCCTTCAGATTCGTCGCAATCACATCATCAAACGCCTCCTCTGACATTCTCATCAGCAGACCATCTTTTGTGATTCCCGCATTATTCACAAGGACATCAATTCTTCCATATTTATCCACAATCTGTTTGATAAATGTCTCGCATGCCGCAAAATCAGCCACATTACACTGCATAATTTCTGCATTTCCTCCATGCTCCAAGATTTCACGCTTCACTTCTTGTGCATGTTCTTTTGAACCGTTATAGTTAATGATCACAAACGCACCTTCTGATGCAAATCTTTCCGCAATCGCTTTGCCGATTCCTCTTGATGCCCCTGTGATGACCGCTATTTTCCCCTGTAACATATATTTTCTCCTATCTTTTCCACATCTTCCCACTCACTGACATGGAAAACCTTCACTTCTTTATTGATTTTGCGTATAAATCCTGCAAGCGTCTTGCCCGGACCAATTTCCACAAACGTATCCACACCGTCGGCAATCATTTGCTCCACACTTTGCTGCCATCTCACAGAAGAATATACCTGTTTCTCCAAAAGAGGTTTCGTATCCTCAATATCTGTGACATACTGCGCAGTCACATTTGTGACATATGGTATTTCCAGCTCTTTGAACGAAATTCCCTCTAAAACTTTTCCTAATTTTTCTCCTGCTTCTTTTAAAAACGGCGAATGAAATGGTCCGCTTACATTCAGTAAAATGGCTCTTTTAGCGCCACTGGACAACAGCGCCTCATTTGCTTTCTGAACCGCTTCCGCCTTTCCGGTAATCACAATCTGTCCCGGACAATTGTAATTTGCAACAAATACATCTGGTATCTCCTCTAAGACAGCCTCTACCGCCTCTCCTGACATTCCAAGAATCGCTGCCATTGCCCCGACTCCCAAAGGTACTGCCTCCTGCATCAAAATTCCTCTCTGCCTTACCGCCATAATAGCATCTTGGTCATTAATTCCTCCTGCCATCGCCACGGCACAGTACTCACCAAGACTTAATCCCGCGGTCACATCCGGTCTGATTCCTTTACTTTCCAACACTCTCGCCATCGCAAGACAGGTAGCTACAAGCGCTGCCTGTGTATATTCTGTCCTGTCAAGCTTCGCATTTTCTTCAAAGCAAAGTTTCCTCATATCAAGCTGCAATGCTTCCGTTGCCGTATCGTAAATGTATCTTGCCACTTCACTATTTTCATAAAAATCTTTTCCCATGCCGGCTTTCTGTACGCCCTGCCCCGGAAAAATAAATGCTGTCTTACTCATAAAAGCCAGTTCCTTTCATCAATGAATCTGTCTCTCGCACTAGTTTTTCAATCAGTTCCCTGCAGGTCATCTCTTCTTTGACCATTCCTGCAATCTGGCCTGCCATCACACTTCCGTGCACAACATCGCCTTCTACCACTGCCTTTCGCAGACCTCCAAGTGTAATCAGCTCCAACTCTTCAAAAGAGGCTCCTTCTTTTTTCCCAGACGAAGATATTCTTTTGTCATCTGGTTGCGGAGTGCACGCACCGGATGACCGGTTGTTCTGCCTGTCACTCTCGAATCAATGTCCTTTGCCTTTAAAATACATTTTTTATAATTTTCATGCACCTGAGACTCTTTTGTCACTACAAAATGTGTTCCCATCTGAACTGCTCTTGC
>ENA-OQIF01000586-OQIF01000586.1-human-gut-metagenome-genome-assembly--contig:-NODE-586-length-12471-cov-3.919637_pt1 | contig 12471 bp, 16 predicted proteins | sample MGYA00242574_ERZ504738 | MGnify/ENA primary metagenome ERZ504738 (study PRJEB26092, sample SAMD00036437) | human gut metagenome | host: Homo sapiens | study: EMG produced TPA metagenomics assembly of...
ATTGGAAGAAGCAAGAGCAGCTGCAAAGGAACATCACGTAGAATTTGAAGAACGTCACAAAAAAGGTGATATTCTTGCATTATTCTTCGAAGAATTTGCAGAGGAGCACTTGATTCAGCCAACATTTGTAATGGATCATCCAATCGAGATTTCTCCACTTACAAAGAAAAACCAGAGAATCCAGAATACACAGAACGTTTCGAGTTCTTTATGAATGGATGGGAAATGGCAAATGCGTACTCAGAGCTGAATGACCCAATCGACCAGAGAGAACGTTTCAAAGCACAGGAAGAATTGCTTGCACAAGGTGATGAAGAAGCGAACACAACAGACGAAGATTTCTTGAACGCACTTGAAATCGGTATGCCGCCAACAGGAGGTATCGGATTCGGAATCGACAGAATGTGTATGTTGTTGACAGACAGCGCAGCAATCAGAGATGTGTTACTGTTCCCGACAATGAAGTCCCTGGACGCTGACAAGAAGTCTGCGAAGTCAGAAAACAGCACTTCCACAGCAGCACCGGAGAAAGAAGAAGTTATCGACTTCTCCAAGGTAAAGGTAGAGCCTTTATTTGAAGAATTCGTAGATTTCGATACTTTCAGCAAGTCAGATTTCAGAGCTGTAAAGGTAAAAGCATGTGAAGCTGTTAAGAAATCCAAGAAGCTGTTACAGTTCACTCTGGATGATGGAACAGGCACAGACCGCACCATTTTAAGCGGAATCCACGCTTATTATGAGCCAGAAGAACTGGTTGGCAAGACACTGATCGCTATCACAAATCTGCCTCCAAGAGCTATGATGGGAATTGAATCCTGTGGTATGTTGCTTAGTGCAATCCACGAAGAAGAAGGAGAAGAAAAACTTCATCTTCTGATGGTTGATAACCACATTCCGGCTGGTGCAAAGCTGTACTAAAATTAAATATAAAATGTCTAAAACCATGATGTCAGACCGCATTTGACAACAATTTGACAACAAAATTTGGGATAATAATGAATCGTTATGAAGCATGACGAATTTCAGGTGGAAAGACACGGGTTTGGCAATGAAGCAAGAGCACTTCTTAGAGTTGATCTAAGAGGTGCTTTTTTTCGTGGAAAAGTTATATTCCGGCAGTCAACTTCTGTAAAACAGTAAATCTAATTTTGGAGGAAAGCATTATGAATGAAAAGTACAAACCGATTACAAGTATGAAGGAAGTTCCGGAACATTTAAGAAAATTACGCCGACAGTATCTGCGATATCAACAGGCAGAGATTATTTACAGTATCTCTCATAAGAAACTCTTAGAGCTTGCCAGTGATGCAGGAGCTATTTACAGAATTGATGGAACGGTACTGATTCGTCGTGATATTTTGATGATTACCTGGAACGTTTCCATGAACCGGCAACAGGAAAAGATAAGGAGAAGAAGACAGATGAGCGGTAATGTATGGATGTTTTCAGATGAGATTGACGATGAAGATCTGGAATTTATGAGCCATGACTATGTGACCTACAATATGGCGTGTGAGTATTACCGGTTGGGAATGAAACCTGTTATTCGCATGGCACATGAAGCTGGAGCAGTCTATAAGATTGGAAAGAAAGTTTTGATTCGAAGAAGTATATTTGAAGCATATTTACGTGAGCAAAGGAAAATCTGAGGGAGGCAAGCACATGAGCGAATTAAGAAAAAAGATACATGATGATAATAATGGATTGGATTATGTACTGGTAGGAGATTATTATCTGCCAGTGTTATCCTTACCGGAAGAAACCAGACCGATTGGCTGCTGGGGGATGCTACGGAAGGAATATCTGAAAGAACATAAATCAGGAATGTATAGCTGTCTTCTTCTGACCGCCAGGCTGGACAGTCATCTGGCAGATGTGAATGAACAGGCACAGGAACGCTTTGAGCTGATTGAAGCACAGATGAGAAGTGCTGAGGGCGTAACAGAGGACTTGAAAGCACAGAATCCTATGGAATGGGTTCGCAGGGCAAATAATATCAGGAATCGTGCACAGGAAATTGTATTGAACGAATTGGTGTATGTATAGGAGGGCAAATGAGATACAGGATTGAGAAAGAGCAGGTGGGAATCTATGAAAATGACAAAAGAAATTGAAGAATTTTTAAATCTGGCAATAACAGAACACATGGGAAAGGCATATACGGACTGGAAATTAAAACAGCAAACAGATACAGAACCAGATAAAGTCGAGGAAGAATATGAAAAAGTAATAGTTTCACTTTCGCCGGAGCAGGAAGAAGCGATTACGAAATATTGTGATGCTATATTCAACAGTGGAGCAGATACAGAGGAATTCTTTTATCGACTGGGATTAAAAGATGGGATGAAGTTGAAAAAGTGCATGAAACAGATCCTTAAAGCATTGTCCTGAATAAGAGAGTAGTTTAGAGTGAAAAAGTTCAGAGAAGACATGGGGAGCTGTCTTTCTTTTGGGGAAGACAGCTTTTCACCTATCAGAGACTATGCAGGAGGAAACAAGGATGGGAAATATATTTGGATATATACGTGTCAGTAGTCGGGATCAGAACGAAGATCGGCAATTGATTGCATTGAAGGAGTTGGCTATCCCAGAAAAGAATATTTTTATTGATAAACAGTCTGGAAAAGACTTCAAGCGCCCACAATACAGAAAAATGATTCGACGTGTCCGGAAAGATGATCTTCTTTATATAAAAAGCATTGATCGCTTAGGACGTAACTATGCGGAAATACTGGAACAGTGGAGAATTCTCACAAAAGATAAAGGAATTGATATTGTGGTTCTTGATATGCCTTTACTTGACACTCGCCGGGGAAAAGATTTGATGGGAACGTTTCTGTCAGATATTGTATTGCAGGTACTGTCATTTGTAGCAGAAAACGAAAGAACAAATATTCGGCAAAGGCAGGCAGAAGGTATTGCAGCGGCAAAAGCCAGAGGTGTGCGGTTCGGTAGACCACCAAGCAGATTGCCAGATAATTTTCACGATGTGTATCAGCGGTGGAAAAACGGGAAAATAACTGGAACGTCTGCTGCGAAAGAATGTAATATGCCCTTATCAACTTTTCGGTATCGTGCAGAAATTTACGAAAAAGCCAAATTATTGTAAGGTGGGTGTTTTACATGAAAGTGTACTTTCCTGTAAAATGCTCATTTTTTCTCTACTACTCCATAATATCATAAAACAGCCTATCTTCCAACGATAGAAGTTCGTTGACGATACCTCCAAAGCACTTGTCAAAAAGTACACATTTTTGCAGATGAATGATGATATACAGATACATGATAAGTATCGGTACTTTACCTGTCTGAGTTAATAGATTATGAATATGAGAGCTTACGGATACGCAGGAGGAAAAAAACGATGACCGATGCAGAACAGAGGGAAGCTGCCCGCCAATTTGCAAATAAATGGAAGGGGAGAGGAAGAGAAGATGAGGATGGAAGATCATATTGGATTGATTTTCTGTCAAACGTTCTTGGAATGGAGAATGTGACAGATCGTGTGGAATTTGAGAAAAAAAGTTGTGGTAGATGGAAATACAAAAAGAATTGATGTGTATATTCCAGAAACGCATGTATTGATTGAACAAAAGAGTCTTGGTAAAGCACTGGACCATAAGATTATGAATTCTGGTTCAATAGAACTGACGCCGTATGATCAAGCAAAACGATATAATGATAATCTCCCATATGATGAAAAGGCACGTTGGATCATTACCAGCAATTTCTCTGATATATGGATTTATGATATGAATGCCAGAGTACCGGAGGCAGTAAAAATATCATTGGATGAAATACCGAGTAAGTATCCGTTGCTTGATATTTTAATAAAGAAAGATGTGCAGAAAATCTCTCACGAGATGGAAGTATCGATTAAAGCAGGAGATATTGTTGGACTGCTTTATGAAGCATTCCTTACACAGTATAAGATTCCAGAAGTAAAAGCGAAAGAGGAAACCATTGAACAAAAGAGAAAAGAGAGCATAAACTGAAAAGTCTGAATGCTTTATGTGTTCGAATTGTGTTCTGTCTTTATGCCGAGGATGCTGGGATTTTTGGAAAACGGATATTTTCCATGATTATCTGAAAGCATATGAAGTGAAAGACTGTAGGCGTGCATTACTGGAACTGTTTAAAGTCTTGGATACACCTGTCTCTGAGAGAGACGAATATTTAGAAGAAGATTTAGCACAGTTTCCGTATGTGAATGGTGGATTGTTTTCAGATGAAACTATTGAGATTCCGCCGTTGACAGAAGAAATCAAAGAATTACTTTTGACCAAAGCTTCTGAAGATTTTGACTGGAGTGATATATCCCCTACAATTTTTGGGGCAGTGTTTGAGTCAACGTTAAATCCAGAAACGAGAAGATCCGGTGGAATGCACTATACAAGTATTTCCAATATACATAAAGTGATTGATCCGTTGTTTCTCGATAAATTGCAGACGGAATTTCATGAGATTTTGAAAATACAGGTGCAGAGGACAAAAGTAAAACGTCTGGATGAATTTCAGAATAAACTGGCTTTACTGACATTTTTAGATCCGGCTTGTGGTTCGGGAAATTTTCTGACGGAAACATATTTATCACTTCGACGGTTAGAAAATGAAGTCATTCGTGAAAAAGTTGGTGGTCAGATGACGTTGGGAGATGTTCATAATCCAATCAGAGTATCCATTCAACAATTTTATGGAATTGAGATCAATGACTTTGCCGTGACAGTAGCAAAGACAGCTTTGTGGATTGCAGAATCACAGATGATGGAGGAAACAAAAAATATTGTATATGGGTTCAATGATGATTTCCTTCCGTTGAAGACGTATGTAAATATTGCAGAAGGTAATGCACTGAAGATAGATTGGAACAGCGTTGTTTTGGCTAAGTCATTATCTTATATAATGGGGAATCCACCTTTCGTTGGTGCAAGGTGGATGGGAGAAAAACAAAAGAAGATGTTGCTGATATATTTGCTGGATGGAAAAGTGTAGGTAATCTCGATTATGTAAGTTGCTGGTATAAAAAGGCATCTGATTACATGAAGGAAAATATAAATATCAGAGCAGCTCTTGTATCGACTAATTCAATTACTCAGGGAGAGAGCGTTTCCATTTTGTGGAAACCACTGTTTGAAGATGGAATACAAATTGATTATGCATATAGAACATTTATATGGGATAGTGAGGCTTCAATCAAAGCACATGTACATTGTGTCATTATAGGATTTAGTAGAAAAAATGGTGCAGAGTATCAGAAGAAGATATATTCCAAGGACGATATAATAGTAGCAAAAAATATTAATGGTTATCTGCTGGATGCAGATAATATTTCAATTGAAAAAAGAATGAAACCTTTATCAGATGTTCCACCTATTTCATTAGGAGGACAGGCAATAGATGGCGGATATTTGATACTTACGGAAGAAGAAAAAGAAGAATTGATATCTAAAGAGCCACAGGCAATATCTTTCATCAGACATTATATGATGGGAAAAGATTTTATTGATAGAAAACCAAGATATTGTATATGGCTGGTTGGGGCAGATCCATCATTATTGAAACGGTGTCCGCTTGTCAGAGAAAGAATTGATAAAGTTCGTGAATTTAGAATGGCAAGCACGAGAAATAATACAAGAAAAGCTGCAGATACTCCAGGATTATTTGCATCAATACTTGAATATGATTCTCCGTATATAGCGATACCGAAGGTGTCATCACAAAACAGAAGATATATTCCAATGGATTATCTGGATGGTGAAATTATTCCGGGTGATAAACTTTTTACAATGCCATCTGCAACAAGCTATGAGTTTGGTATATTGATGTCGAATGTTCATATGGCATGGACAAGAGTTGTATGTGGCAGATTAAAGAGTGATTATAGTTATTCTAATACGATTGTTTACAATAATTTCCCATGGCCGTCACCTACGGACGAACAAAAAGAAAAGATAAAGAAAACTGCACAGGCAATCTTAAATGCCAGAGCACTTTATCCAAATAGCAGTCTTGCAGATCTTTATGACCCGTTGACTATGCCGCCGGAATTACTTAAAGCACATAACGCAAACAACAGAGCTGTGATGGAGGCTTATGGATTCAGCACTAAAATGTCGGAAGCCGATTGTGTGGCAGAATTGATGAAAATGTATCAGAAGCTGACAGAAGAAAAATAGAAAATAATGATTAACCGAAAAGGCATTACCCGCAAATGGTTAGTGCCTTTTGTTTTGACTACTATAAAAATTGTATCTGTTTTCAGTTAAATTCTTTTAAATAAAAAGTATTCGCATGAGTTTTAATACAAATGCACAAAATGACAAGTGAATAAATAATAAAATAATAGAAGAACAAAAGATGAATAAAAACAAATAAAAGACGAAAAGAAAACAAGAAAATAAATAGGATTGAACAGAATGGATGAATATGTTATAATCATATAGAAAACAGAAAGGAGGCGAGCAGAGTGATTGATTTATCAAATTTTAAGACGTTTGACTTTAGCGAGGGTGTACCATATATTTCGATTACAAGTAATGGTATTACATTCAACAAATCTGTAATCATGAAGATGAAATACCCAACATATGTAAAGCTTCTGATAAACGAATCTGATAAACAGATTGCGGTTCAAGCATGTGATGAACATGATGATAAGTCAGTACAGTTTTATAAGGAAAAATCAAATGGTGTTTTGTCGGTTCGATGGAATGCAAAAGATTTGATTAACACGATTGCAAGAATTTGTGATTGGGATTTGAGTCAGTTGTCGTATCGAGTAAATGGCGTATTAGTTCCAGAAATGAATTTAATGCTGTTTGATTTGAATGAAGCAGTCACTATGGTATAAGGCTTGCAACTTTTCTGATTCCAAAAAAAGAGTTCATTTGAGATTAGGGCCTCAAACGAACTCTGGCGGAAATAGCAGAGACAAAAGATCATCTACTAAAACCATATCTTTCAAATATATTTTAGTATTTGTTTCTGCCAATTTCCATACTTTTTCGGATTCGTCTGAGAAAAATCTTTTGGAAAGGAGGCAGATTGCATGGTAAAATGTGACCAGACTGACATGGTTTTTACAGCATATATTACATTAAGAAATGGAAATCGTTTATATGCTAAGCAGGTTGGCAAAAAGGTATTTTGCTTTCCACGTAAAGAAGCCAAAGAAAAGAACGATAAATAAATTATAAGTAACAATATGTTCGAGAATGTTTGATGATCACATTCTCTCTTAAAAAGAAAGAGAGACAAAACATGAATAAAAAATCAAGTGGACAGAAATTATCAACACAGGCTTCAAAAATTATGAGATCGAATAATAGTTCTCAAATTCAGAAGTCATTAGCTGCAAGTGTATTGTCACAGAGAAACACCGGAAAAATTACTGGTAAAGCTATGGAAACAAAGGCATCTATGGTAATGAACAGTAATAAGTATTCTGGAACAACAAAGAGTTTAGCTGCAAGTGTACTTTCGCAATCAGATAAAAACAGATAAATAATGATTATCCCAAAGGGCATTAACCGTAAATGGTTAGTGCCTATTTTTTTGCTTTTTTTCAAAATCATCTGACTTTATACCATCTGCCACGTGTGATTAGTGGAAAAATGATTTTTCTAAGAAAATATCTGCCCTCGCATTGTATGAAACAGGAAATTAGAAAAGAAATATTTCGTTTATGCATAAAAAACTTGCAAAAGAGGGTTGGTAAATACCGTTTTTAAAGCTTTATAGGTAGAGGAACAATTATTTTTCAAAATCATGTCCGTTTTTATATGTCTCAGTACAGAGTATATGAAGGAACTAACGAAAACAGAAGACAAGGTATAAAAACGCAAAAAAATATCACGAATTTTTTGCATCATGTCAGGTCATTTGACTTTAGTAATTAGAGGACGTTTTGGAAATGTTCCTTCGTTGAACCTTGACAATTGATAAGTGCACCCTGGAAGCCTACCAGGAGTCTTGCCATGACCTTTCTTTTCTGAAAGTGAGCGAGATCATAATGACACTCCCGATGATGGGCGGCTGACCGGAGCCTTATGGTCAGTGACCTGCATATGCAGGCAGAGGCAGTCTGAGACGACTGCAGGTGACAGGGAAACGCACGTAAGACCGCTGGTGCAGAAGTAACTGATAATAATGTTTAAAGGGCAAAATGCCTGGAAAGGACGGTAATGACTATGAATAAAGTTATTTTAATGGGGAGACTGACAAAAAATCCGGAAATTAAATATGCCGGGAAAGATAATGATATGGCAGTAGCAAGATACACGCTGGCAGTGAACAGAAGATATAAACGTGATGGGGAACAGGAAGCGGATTTTATTTCCTGTGTAACATTTGGAAAGAGTGCAGAGTTTGCACAGAAATATCTTCATAAGGGAATGCGGATTGTGATCGGTGGTCGTATCAGTACTGGTAATTATAAGGATAAGGATGGAAAGATGGTTTATACCACGGATGTAATCGTGGAAGAACACGAATTTGCTCAGAACAAAGCCAGCAGCGGTGCTGAAAACTCAACTGGTACACCGAAAACGGATAAGGACGGATTCATGGAGGCATCAGAAGGTGAGATCCCATTTGATTAATCTGGAATAAGTGGTTGGAGGTGTGGATTATGGGTGTGAGTTATAACAGATTATGGAAAATGCTCATTGATAAAAATATGAAGCGAGTAGAGATGCAGTATGTCACCGGAATCAGCGGAAACATTCTTGCCCGGATGGGAAAAAATCGGTATGTATCCATGGAGACGCTTGAGAAGATCTGTAAAAAATTGGATTGTACCATTGATGAGGTGATGGAATTTACGGATGATGAAAATAGCACGCCGGATACGGCATAATTCTCTTAGCAAGCTAAGAGCGCACTTCTATACAGGCAATTACATCTGCCTGTATCGTGCGACTTGCGGTGCTGTTCCCGGATTTGAGAAATCTTAATCCGGGAATGTAGCGAAATCATAGATTTCGGACAAGGGGCTAGCTCCCCTTGCGGCACAGGTGCCTATCTCATTTATATCAGGGAATCAGCATTTATGAGAGAAAGCTGGTTCTTTTTGTTTGTGAAAACAAGGAGAGACAGACAATGACCAGAGAGAAGAACCCCAAATATGAATCCATGTCACTGGAAGAATTGAAAGCCAACATGGAAAAAAGTAAAAAGGAACTTGAACAGGCAATGCACAATAAGAATATTCTGGAACAGAGAAAAAAGCTGATCGAGAGGAAAGAACGATCACACCGATTGGTGGTTAAAGGTGCTGAGTTTGAAAAAGCGTTTCCTATGTCCAAAGATCTTGAGCAGGAGGATTTCCAGAAAGTAATGAATGAAATGAAAGTTCTTAAATACAACAGAGATACAGTCCGGGATAGATATCTGGAGGCAGGAAGAAAGGAACGACAGCAGATTGCTGAAGAAGTAAAGAAAACCACGGAGGGAGATGATAGCTGATGGCACTTTATCATTTTTCTGTAAAGCAGGTATCCAGAGGAAAAGGGCAGACAGTGGTGAATTCGGCTGCGTATATTTCCGGGCAAAAATTGTATAACGATTATTATGGACAAGTCCATGATTACACGAGGAAATCCGGTGTGATGTTTACAGAAATCCTCAAACCGGATTATGTGCCGGAACGATTATCAGACAGGGAAACATTATGGAACGAGGTAGAGAGAGCAGAAAAGGGCAAGCGGGCACAGCTTGCCTATTCTTTTGACATTGCATTGCAGAATGAACTGACGTTAGAGGAGAATATCCAACTGGCGAGAGAATTTTGCCAGGAACAATTTGTGGCACGTGGCATGATTGTGGATCTGGCAGTTCATGAGGGAAAATCAAAAGATGGAGATGAACCGGATAATCCTCATTTTCATGTACTTGCCCCAATTCGTCCTTTTACAGAAGAAGGAATTTGGGGAAATAAACAGAAACGGGAATATGTTTTAGACGAAGAAGGAAACAGGATAAAAGATGCCAAAGGAAAGTATGTCTTCAATGCTGTTTCTACTACCGGTTGGAACGATCCTGAACTTTTAAAGGAATGGAGAAAGGCATGGACCGAGAAAGTGAATGATAAATTTCGGGAGTGTCATATGGCAGCAAGAATCGACCATCGTTCCTATAAAGAACAGGGAATTGATCTGATCCCGACAATTCATGAAGGGTACGAAGTCAGAGCAATGGAGAAGAAGGGAATCAAAACAATCATTGGAGAGTTGAATCGGGCGATCCGGCAATTCAATCAGATGTTCATTTCCTTAAAAGAATCTATCCAGTGGGTGAAAACAGCCTATGAAGAAATGAAAATGGAACTGGATCGAAGGCAGCAGAACCCGACGCTTTTGGAGAGTTTGCAAGATTATTATGATAAAAAAACGCAGAATAGCCCGAAACTTTCAAATTTTTATGCGGAGATGGAACGAAGGGGAAAGAAAATTTCAAACTTACAGGAGTTTGCAAAATCCATCAATTATCTTCAGGTACACAACATTGAGACAATGGACGATTTACAAACACGAATTCAGGAACTGAATGGAATTATTTCTGCCAGCAAAGCTGAAATCAGTGAAAAGAGAGAACAACTGAAAAACCTGGAAGATTTGGAAAAGAAGATGCAGGTATTGAAGCAGAATCAGCCGTTGATAGATGAATACAACCACTTCTTTTTCCAGAAAAGACGGGAAAAGTTTTATATGGAGCATAAAAAAGCGATCAATTATTATCGTAAATGTGAGCGTGAACTAAAACCATACCGGGATAAAAAGGGACGGCTGCCAGAATCCAGATGGAAAAAGAAAAAGAAGATCTCCGTATAATGATTGAAGAATTAAAAGCTGATAATCAGCCCTATCAGGATGAGCTTGCCTTTGTGAAAAAGGTACAGAGATGTGCTGATATTGCCAGGCGAGATCGTGAAATGCCAGAAAACAGGGTACTTCCGGGGCTTTTCAGAAGAAAAAAGAGAAAATGCCGGAGCAGGAATCGAAACAGAAATCTTCTATTCATGGCAGACTGGCGGAGAACCAGAAACTGATTGAGGAAGAAAAAGTGAAAAATCGACAAATGAAGAAAAAACGAAGTAATGAGATAAGTTTATAAAAATCTGTTACAGGACAGACAGGAAAGAATGATGAAAATGCAGTATACAGAAGAACAGATTGCAAGAGCAAACCAAACCGACCTTGTGTCTTTTTTGAACGCACAAGGAGAGCAGTTGGTGAAAAGTGGCAGAGAATACCGTTGGAAAAAGCATGACAGTGTAACGATATCCGGAAACCGATGGTATCGGCATAGTCAGAGTAAGGGCGGTTATCCGGTAGACTTTGTGATGGAATTTTATTATGCAACATTCCCGGAAGCAGTGAAAATTCTGATTGGGGAAGAAGGCGAAGGCAGGCAGAAGTCCTGCCCCGCCCCGTCTAAAGACTTCCGATTACCGGAGAAAAATGAGGATAATGAAAAAATCATGAAGTATCTGACAGAAAAAAGAGAGATTGAGAAAACACTGGTGGAAGATTGGATTGACAGAGGTGATATTTACGAAGAAAAGAAGCATCATAATGTTATATTTGTCGGCAGAGATGCAGATGGTATTCCGAGATATGCACACTGCCGGGGAACTGGTGAAATAAAATATCGAGGAGATGTAACAGGTTCTGACAAATCTTATGGATTCAGTTACAGAGGAACGGATAATCAGTTGTTTGTATTTGAAGCAGCCATTGATCTGCTTTCGTTTATCCAGTTATTTCCAAAAGATTGGAAAAAACGCAGCTATCTGAGTCTGGGTGGAGTCTCCAGTGTGGCACTGAGGATTTTTCTTTCTGAACGCCCTCAGATTACTTCTGTTTTCCTGTGCCTGGATAATGACCAGGCAGGGAATGAGGCTTGTGAAAAACTGGCAGGAGAAATCTTAGAAGGATACAGTGTAATTCGTCTGAAACCATCACGAAAAGACTGGAACGAAATTCTCTGTGATAAAAATGCCGACAGAAAGAAAGCAATTGCAGAAACAATCACAATCAAAGTACCAGAAACAGAAGAACTGGTGCCAATGTTGTGTTATGAAGACATTGAACAGACCAGTGTGGAATGGCTGTGGTTTCCTTATATTCCATTTGGAAAACTGACAATCATTCAGGGAAATCCGGGAGAAGGAAAAACTTATTTTGCAATGATGCTGACAGCAGCCTGTACCAACAGAAAATTGTTTCCGAATATGGAAGATATCGAACCATTCAATGTAATCTATCAGACTGCGGAGGATGGCATGGGCGATACCATTAAGCCAAGATTGATGGAAGCAGGTGCAGATCTAAGCAGGGTTATGGTGATTGATGATTCGGAAGAAGCGTTGACTTTATCTGATGATCGAATTGAAAAGGCAGTCAGACAGAATCATGTGAGGCTTGTAATCATTGATCCGGTACAGGCGTTTATTGGAGCAGATGTGGATAT